>Ga0210003_1001576_pt1 | contig 19944 bp, 21 predicted proteins | sample LantaG_FD_182804 | JGI IMG/M metagenome (GOLD analysis project Ga0210003, IMG submission 182804) | Deep subsurface microbial communities from Baltic Sea to uncover new lineages of life (NeLLi) - Landsort_02402 metaG (SPAdes) (version 2) | ecosystem: Environmental > Aquatic > Marine > Oceanic >... | reverse complement strand
TCCTAATTTTCATTTGTAGTTTCTCCTTGCTATATTCTTCATTATACAACAAGATTCCTTCTTTTTCTGTCCGTTTTTTTTACAAATGGCTAAAAATGTCTAGATTTTCGGGAACTGTTGGTTACCCTTCTCTTGGAAAATTAAAAATTATTGTGCAAACAAGAGATAACTTCATTGAGTGAGGCATGAAACCCCGATGTCTTTAGCGTCGGGGAGGTAGCCGAACCATTTCTTTTGTACTGCTAAAAATATTTTCACTTTCTTGCAGGATATTTTTTAAAAATTTAGAATACATAATTATGAACTCAGTTATTACATATTGTACTAGAATCTTCCCGAAAAGCAAGGAAGAATTTCAATTACTTTACAATACCATGCTTGAACATCAAAAAGTATGGAACCATATGTCTCATTATACTTTCAAAACCAAAAATATCAACAAGAAACTTATCCATGATGCCAATTACCATGAATGCAGAAGATTATTCCCTGATTGTCCCTCTCAAATAATTATTAGAGCTAAAGACTCAGTATATGCCACATACAAAACTGCTAAATCTAATCATCATCTATCTAAAATGGAAGAGCCTGCTGAACAAACTAACTTATCTATTAGACTAGATAAGAGACTATACACATTTCTAGACAATTATCAGATCAAGCTAACAACTACAGGGAAAAGAATTGTTTGTGACTTAGAACAATACGATAAATTTGAAGAGTTATTTAAAACATATTCGATTTGTGACCCATTAATCTATTTCAAAGATAATCAATTTTGGCTTGCTGCCTCTTTTGAAATACCTACTCCAACTCATGTAGAAAATTCCTATCTTGGCGTTGACTTAGGATTAAGAAGACTCGTTACGACTTCAGAAGGTTTAGCAATAGATGATAAACAGTTCCTCAAAGAAAAAAGACGGTTACGATATCAGAAACGTATGCTAAACTCCAAATCAAAAACTACTGACTCTTCTTCGGCTAAAAAGAAACTAAAGAAGCTCAAGAGAAAAGAAAGAAACAAGAATAAAAATCTCTGTCATCTTTTAGCTAATGAAATACTAAAGACCGATTCCAACACAATAGTTCTAGAAGATTTATCAAGCCTCAAAAAGTCAAAACTCAAAAAGAAAAACTACAAAAACAGTAAGTCAAGTAAAAATAGATTATCACAAATGCCTTTCTATATGTTGCTTGAAATTCTATCCTACAAGGCACCACTCAAGGGAAAACGAGTGGTAACGGTTGACCCTGCATATACCTCTCAAAATGACTACAGGGGGGTTAAGAGAGGAGAACGTAAGGGATGTAGGTATTATGCCTCAGATGGCAAGATTTTTGATGCTGATTGGAACGCATCAATAAACATTGCCCAAAAATACGCCAACATAAAAGAGGCAAAAGGCGTAAAACACCCCGTTTCGTCAAGTGAACCATTAGATGGCAAGCTTAACCTATTGGGCAGGTTGTATCAACCAACCAATCGTGTCTATTCGTAGATGCAAACCCCTAGATCTTTAGTCTAGGGGTAGTTGATTCCTCCTGAGTTATGGGAAGCTTATCACATAGATGGTCAATTAGCGGGTAAGTTGGCATGTCCATCCGCTTATTCTGAAAAGACTTTACACAAACATCTTAAATATTATTCTCCTTATAGGGACTATAGTTTTCAGTGATAATGTGAGCAGGTATAGAAAGAAGTTGGTATTATGAAAATATATAGATTATCCAATATAATTCCATCTGGAAACCTTTTTGCGAAAAACATTAGTGATAGTGATCTTGTTGAACTTAGAGCTTTGGCAGAATAAAGGGAAATACAGAGTGTGGTGGAATGGAAAAAGTTTGATTCAAGAAGAATTAGAAAGGTTTCTTTGGTACTACGATAATCGTCCTGAGTTAAGAGACCAAATGGCAGTAGAGTATCTTATAATCGGTGAAGGAAGTCCTCAAAGCATTAACTAATTTTGTTATTTTAAAGAGGAATCAAAAAGTTTAATTGAGAATCAATTAATAATCAGCAAGGATAGATGGAGATTTATTAATGAAGCTTGTAAGAACAGCGAATGGAAAACAAACTATTAAGATGAGTAAAAATGAATGGACATCTATTGGCAAAAAAGCTGGGTTGGTTAAGAAAGCAATTTTTATTAAAGAATGTGATTTTCAAGATACGGCACCAAAAAGCAAGGAATCAATAGATGAGTCAATTATTGATAAAATAATTAATTGTTTATCAAATACAAATAATAGTCAGGTAACATGCTTAAATAATCTTTTTGGCATTAAAGATTACAAAAATCTTATGGAACTGCACAAGATCTTAAATAATAAAAAATATCAAGTTGGTGTTTTAAAAAGTTCTATTAAGAGTGGCTCTCAAATCATAGAGAAATTGCAAGCAGCTTTAGATATGGCTATTAAATATGAAGAGGAACATCCTAGTGAATATTTTTCATCTGAGTATCTAGAAGAAATCAGGAACAAACTTCGGGGTTATTTTTCTCTTTATGAAAGTGACAAAGAGCCTCGCTTAAAGAGTTTATTTTACTCTTATAAAAATTTAGTTACCCCTATTAGGGTGTCCTTTGGGTATAAAGAATGTGAAGAAAAGATTCAAAAAATTCTAGAAAAATCTAATGCCCCTAATGATCCTTTTGTCAATAATAAAGCATATTTTCTATATCAACTTAATGGCTTTAAATCATTGCAAGAATTATTACGTAAAGCTCTTTCTATTGATGGCAGTCACGCAGGCTCGCAAATTAAACAAATAATTTCTCTTATGAAATATGAAGAGAAAAGGTTTATTAACATAATTAAAAAGTATCATAATTTTTTCAGTGAAAAAGATATTGAAAATATAAGAGTTATTTTTTCAGAATATTTTAGCAATTTAGACTATTATATTTCTATTTTAGTTGATTCTAATGGCGAAAAATTATCAAGAGAAGATATTTTAAAGGCTCTGGAAGACGAGATACGCAAGCAAAACAAAGTCACGTTTAATTCTTACAAATTTTTATTAGAAGAATTTATAAATGAAAAAAAGGAAAAATTATCAAATCAAAAAAAGGAGATTGCTATTATTGAAAAAGAAATTCAAGACAGTCTTTCTGAAGATTTTATGCATTATTTATTAATAAATTATATTGGTAATATAATTCAGACCTTTGATGATATTGATATTAGTGGTAGTAATAATATTAGTTCTCAGTGGAAACACCAATATGAACATGCAAAAAAAGATAGATTAAATTTAAGGGCATTTTTTCCCTACTATGATTCTTTAGTTGAAAGGGCATTTGAAGTAAGTAAATCGATGCGTAATAAATTTATAAGCGAAAATCAAGATGAAATTTATCAAGAGATAGAAGAAAATGCCCATTTGCCTGTAGATTGGTGGTTATGGGAGAGACCAAATGATTCTGTGCAAGATGGGTATGATAATGAAAAAGAGTTTATGCGAGATTATAAATATAATCCCGTTTCTGGTGGTTGGTTTGCGAATACAACATCTGGTGGTTTTAGCCAACAACAAGATAGAAAACCTAATACAAGTAATGACGATATAAGTTTAGAATATTTAGTAGGTCAATATCGAGATTTGCTTGATAAGACTTCGATTAGTTATGAGGAAGTTATGAGCAGCATAAGAAATAAGAAATATACTAAGGTTTTTAAATTACTTTCTAAGGCATTTCATCCTGATAGTCATGTTAAAGGCACAGATAAAGACCGTGAAAAAGCAGAAAAAGCTTTTAAAGATATGATGAATTTAATTTCTAATTTTCCAAAAGAGGCATCTAATTTGTTTGATTTATTTAAATTTAATTAAGGAAATAAAAACAGCAAGTGGAAAGAAAAGAGTTAAGAGACCAAATGGTAGTAGAGTATCTTATAATCGGTGAAGGAAGTCCTCAAAGCATTAACTAATTTTGTCATTTTCCTTTGTTATTTTCTGAGTATTTGGAAATATTTCTTTCGTATCACTTAAAAATCAGAAGCATTAATGTCACCAATTGATTTAAACGGATCTCCACCGGCATTATTAGCCAATGTTAAGTGAAAAAAACGACCGGGTTCTGGGTTAGTTACACCTAATGTTTGACACAGTAAATTTACATAATTAGTAAATTCTCCTTGATTTTGCACAGCAACGACAACTGATTCACGACCATCTGTGCGTTTTGCGACTATTTGTTCTCCAAAAACTGGATCAGGTATTGTTTGTAATTCTGGGTAATTATTAATTGTGTTTAGTAATTGAGACAATTGTGTTTTATAAGGTTTTAAGAATTTACCACCGATAAGTGTTATATGGGAAACAGAAACGGGGGTAAATCCTTCAGGTAATTGTCCTCCGATAGCTGGTGGAGTAACTTTATAAACCAAAGCGAATTTAAATTCTAATTGTGAAGGATTTCCAGAAGTACGTATCCATCCGGCTTTTTTACCTATATTTTTCCATTCATTATGAGATATTTTAATTTTTTGTTTTCCGTTTGCCGTTTTTGTTATTTTCATATATTTTTCCTTTCTTAAATTTATTTACGTTTTATATTTTATTTCTTCATAATGTATAGTGAATGTTTCAATAATACTCTCCATCATCTATGGAATATTCTGTATCACTATCTATTGCAACAGCAACCTCCTTAGTTTCATCATATATGGCTGTTTTCAATTTTTCATCAATTTGAGTTATAGGAAATGTGAATTTATAATAATCAAAAGCATTTTGGTCAATCTCATGACTATATTTGCTAACAACTTGGTCGGAAAAAATTTCTTCCAAACTCCAAGTTAAAATTTTCAGAAGGTCTTGGGTGCTTGAAATCTTACCGTATTCTTGCCAGAATTCTAAAAGGATATTAACTACTAATTCTTTAATTTCTTCATCAGTTATAGTTCTTGTATATAAAGCCATTTTTTTCATCCATCCGGCTTTTTTACCAATATTTTTCCATTCATTTCTAGACATTTTAATAGTTTGTTTTCCATTCGCTGTTCTTACAACCTTCATTTTAACTTTTTATCCTTTTAATAATATATAGACAAAACACCATGAAAACATTGTTCTATATGAATTTCCCGTTGTCCTTTAGGAAACTTTCAAACATATATTTTAACATACTTTTTGATTAATATCAAGAATTGTTAAATGAGTTTTCTTTGATTATCCCAATATTGTAAAAAATGCAAAGTCAATTTTTTAAAATTAATATTATTTTCTGTTGCAACAATACTTTTTAAAATCAAAATCTTTTTCTAAAATATTTAATCCACCAAAGTCATTTTCATCAAAAACAATTTCTTGACGATAATATGGTGGACCGGGAAAATTATTTTCAGTATTAATATCAAATGGAATTGCAACAATCGTTCTCTTACCAATATCTGTACATAACCACGTTCCACTATTGGATTCAAAATAAGTATAAAGATTAAAATCTGCGTGTTTTACGCCTAATGGTTGAAAATTATTTTTATGAAATGTAATTACTTCTTCAAGCATGAACATTTCATTTTCTAAATGACAAAGTTCTGCGTTATACGCTTCATATTCGAAAATATTACTAATTACTGAATTTTTAACTTGTTTTTGTTTATCAACTAAAATTTTCAAACCTTTTTCAGCAGAACCTAATGTTGGATAGACATCTAAAAAAGCTTGAAAGTCTTCTTCTACAATAACGTGTTTGTTCTTGGTTTCTAAATTTTCATCCATGATATCACCTCTTAATTCTCATTAATATCAATAATTGTTAAATGAGTTTTCTTTGATTATCCTAATATTGTAAAAAATGCAAAGTCAATTTTTTAAAATTAATATTATTTTCTAACGAAAAACATTAATGAGTCATGCATACCTAGCCAATTTGGTATTGCTATGTAATCTGTTTCAACCCAATTTTTTTCAAGTTCTTTGAAGAAATTATCGCACCCTGTGCATCCACCTCTGCCTTCTCCAACAAAAATAATTTTTTTGCCTTTAAAAGCTTTTAATGTTTCATTTGCCATAGGATGGTCATAAGGTGGCCAAATCATCATTAATATTTTATGATGTCCGTATTTTTGTATTGCTTCTAAGTGTCCAATTTCTTCGACATTGATATACGGATCTTTTTTTGCAACATAATCGTTTTTTAAAGATAAATCAGTAGGGACAATACTTACGCCTGAATCTTTTAATAATTTAGCCCATAATCCAAGACCTGCACCTACTTCTAAAATAGTTTGTCCACCAGCAAAATCTTTAATTTTTTGAACTGCTTTTTCACTTGGAATAGCCCAAGAATAATTTTTCACAAATTCTTCTCTTTGTTGATAATCCCAATTATTATTTTTACGTGTTTTATTTTTTATATCATCCCATAAAGATGAATATTTTTTATACCAATTCATAATTTTATACTAATTCCTGATGACCATCCATTAAATTGTGATCTACTGTCAATTAATTTAACAATTTTAGATTTAAAGTCTAAGCCTTTTACTTTCTGTCTTCCCCATTCTGCATATGTTGTTTCATTCATTTGAAAGTATGCTCTTCTGTCTTTAGTTATAAAAGCTCTTGCTCCGCCGTTGTCGATTACTAATTTAATTAAGTCATTTGGTTGAGATGCTAATTTTTCGTGAATAAGAAATGCGTTAATGTTTAATAACGCTGAAAATAAAGAGATATTTCTTTTGATTATTACATAATGATTAACTCCATGCAATATTAGTCCATTTTTTAACATCCAATAGTTTCCTAATAAAGTTTCTGGAGCATCATCAGTCTTCATTGTTTCTTTAATATCTTCTCCTGTAATTTCTTTCCATGCCCAACGAACGCTTTCGTATAAAACATTTGCTTCTTCTTCTGACATATTTTTTTTCACATATCTTTCCGAAGGCATATCTATTACAATTTGCTTAACAGTTGAATTTTTAATGCCATCTTCTTTAAGATACATTTTTAATGATTCAACATATGCGGCGACATCATCAACATTAACGTTATCCATTAAGCTTCCCCTTAAATTTTTTAATTAAATTTTTATGAACGGAATTTTTAGGAAGTCTTTTGAGAGTTCGTAAAAAATCATTAGGAGCCATGTTCGACATTCTTTCACACATTTCTTCCAAAATCGTTTCACTAGTACCTGTTTTCAATATTAATGCAATACTAATTACAGGTATGCATAAATCTGTGTTAAAAAAATTGTCTTCAGTTAATGTAAATAAATAATTAATTAAATTAACATCTTTTATTTGTGTATCAGCAATTATAATTCTAAACATACAAGCCGCCATTTGTTCACCTAAGTTAATGTCATTTGGATATTCTTCTTTTAACTGTTTCATGAGATTAATGGCTTTAAAATATTTTTTGTCATCCATCGCTTCAAAAACTTTTTCCATTCTAGAGATTGATAAATGTTTTGGACAAGTGGATGCTACAATATTCTTGTTATGGCTTAATCTATTGTAGAATTCGCGTATAAGCGCTTGTGTTGCTTCAGGCTTGGTTATGTTCGGGTTCTCGTCTTGTAACTCTTTAAGGAACTCCATTGCTTCTCCAATAACCGGTCCTTGTCTTACATTCAAGTCCTTAAGCGCTTCCATGACTTCAAACCCATTTAATATAGGTGGAACTTTAGTAGTTTGTGCTGGAGTTTCGTTGATTGCTTGATGAAACATAGATGCTAAATTTTGATAACGTGAAATAGTATTTGGGTCAATATTTAGTCCTTTTGAATATGCATCTGCAATGGAATGATTTAAAACATCAATCCATTCAAGATCTTTTTCTCCTAATTTCCTAATTAATGCTCGAATTCTAGTTTTTATACTTTTTTCTTGTTTAGCGTTATCCGTTCCATAAAATTTTTCTAAATCTTGTTCAATGACATGAGGACGCATATGTTCACTTATAAGATTTACTACATTTTGACTCATTTTTTTATTAAATTTTAAATATTGTAATATAAGTTCAGCTAATTTTGAACTGACATCTTCATGTCCATGATATGATGTTCGGTCTTCCTTTTGAACATGAATATCATAATATAATTTTCCTAAATCATGTAATAATGCAGATAGAACCATGATAGCTCTTCTTTCGCTGTCAGCGTCTTTATAAAGATCTAAAATATTTAAAATTGTTTGCATGGTATGATCCCACACTGTCAATTCATGATGTGGATTATTTTGATCCATATCAAAAGGTGCTAACTTATTTTCAAATTCTGTTCCTTTAATAGACTCGTCAATAATGTCTTGTAAAAGACCGCTATCTTTTAAAATTTGAATTGCTTTTTGTGGATTTGGTCCTTTAAGCATTTTATAGAATTCTTCTTGAATTCTTTCTTTTGTTATTTTTCTTTTTATTACATCTCTTAGAGAAGGGTCAGTCATTGCCGAATATGTTTCAGGATCAATATTCCCATTGTATCGTGCAGCAAACCTAATTGTCCTAAAAATTCTTAATGGATCATCTAAAAATGTTTTTTGTGGGTCTTGTGGAGTTCTTAATATATTATTTCTTAGGTCATTAACTCCTTTTCCAGTAAAATCTTCTAATTTTTCTGTCATAATATTATAAAACAAAGAATTAATTGTTAAGTCACGTCTCAAAGCATCTTCTTGCGGAGTTGCTAATTTAATATCTGGAATTCTTGAATCATCGTGATAAATTTCTTGTCTTGCTTGTGCAAAATCAATATCAAAAGCTTTACCACTTGCCAATGGTATTTGAACTCCTGCAGTTTCTAAATGTTTTGACGCATCTGGGTTTGCGTTAACGACATGTGGTTCATTAAGTCCTAAATAAGAAGTTATTAAATGTGCTATTTTCTCACCTGAAACTTTATCAACCATAATGTCGATATCGTCTGGATTTTTTCCAAGCAATTTATCTCTAACCCATCCACCGGCGACACGTAACGTTACAGATGGTGCGACTTTTTTGCATGCGCCTGTTAACATGAAGAATAATTCATTTTCTTCTGGTGTTAAGTTTTGTTTTATATTTAAATTAAGTTCCATCTTTTTTCCTTATGCGTAATCAAAAAACCACTTGTAACGAATTGTTCCAGAGATAAAAATTTGGTTTCTAGGCATATTAAGATTTAAGTATACATATCTTGATAGATTTCTGTTTATACTACCTATTAGTATATTGTATGGTGAAGTGCTTGTTCCGTCACTTACTCCGGTAAAAAAACTTTTTGGTATTAAATTTGTGTCAACATATGCTCTAGTGTCAATTCCAAAAATCGATGATGTAAATAATATATTGTCTGTATCAATTAATGCAAGTTGTATGTTCGTAATTGCCGCAGCATCTGGAACATATAATTGTAAAACTTTTACTTGAGAAGGCTCTCCGGGTGCTAACATATTAAAAGTTGCTGATTGAGCATCTAATGTATTTATTTTAATTTGTGTATTATTTTCAATTAGATAAGTTGTTGGAGTCATTCTCTACCTCAATAGAAATATTATTTGTTTTTTCATCAATTCTCACTTTAATAATATTATTTCCCAAAATAAACCCAATATACCTAGATTCAATGGTAACTTTATTTGACCCAATGCTTGCACAAGCGGTTTTTCCTTGAACATATTGCATATTTTTAGGTAAGGTAATAATTTGGTTATTATTGTTAAACATAAGTTCATTAATTCGATGTTTAACTAATTCCCAATTAATTTCACTTTCGTTAATTAAATTATTATTTTCTTTTGCTTCCCATTGTTTCATTTTTATCTCCTTCTGTTTTTAACATTATAACAAACAGTTTTGTATAATGTGAAAAATACTAAAATAGTTAGGTTATCCTTTATGACTCAATTAAAGTCAGCCTACGAATTATCCCTTGAGAGAGTTATAAAGCCAACTTATAAAATGCATCTTGAAGAAGAATATGACGAGTTATCCGAACTTCCAGACTTTGTAGAAGCTTGGAAACATCCAGATGGACCAGAAGAACATCAGTCCATAATGCTAGAAGATGATGAATCTCAATCATACTTAGATTATTATGGCAATTTAAACATTCCAGACAAGTTAAAAATTGAGGTTAAAGATGTTAAATTTAAAAAAACAAAAATTGAAAAGGAAGTCATTATGAGAGATCCTGAAACTATTCATTATGGAATAGATGTACCAGAAGTACACTGGTATGGTCATTTTACAGGATATACTGGATTTAGTAGAATGAATAGAGCAATGGCATTTGGATTATCGAATAAGGGTGTTAAAGTCAAAGTTGATATTCAAGAATCTGAAATTCAGGTTAATCAATCAACATTAGATATTTTAAGGCAGTTAGAAATACAAAATATTAAGGATTCATCTCCTAAAATATTTGGAGCCACCATTCCATTAAATATGTTTCATAATGGCAAAAAAATTTTGTATACAATGATGGAAACATCAGTAACGCTTCATAGAAATTATGTTGAGAAATTAAATCTTTTTAATGAAATTTGGGTGCCTACACATTTTGCAAAAAATATGTTTAAACAAAATGGAGTACTTGTTCCAATTTATGTTATTCCACTAGGAGTTGATATTAAAAGATACACGCCAGAAAGAAAAGAATATAATTTTGGTCAACCATTAAATAATTTTGTTTTTTTAAGTGTTTTTAAGTGGGGCTATAGGAAGGGTTATGATATTCTTCTCAAGGCATTTTTAGAAGAGTTTTCTTCTCAGGACAACGTTTCTCTTTTAATTGTTTCAAGAGCAGAACATTCAAATGCTCCAGATCAAATTGTTAAAGATTTTTCTGACATTAGACAATCAGTTCAGAAACCCGACGACCTTTTACCTCATGTCGCTCTTTGTGAAGACAAAATACCTGAAAAGGATATGCCAAGGGTTTATGGAGCATGTGATGCCTTTGTTTTAATTTCACGAGGAGAAGGTTTTGGATTGCCGTTTTGCGAGGCTGGAGCAAGTGGATTACCTGTTATTGCCAGTAATTGCTCAGGACATTCAGACTTTTTGAATAAAAACAATTCTTTCTTGGTTGATCCAGACCTTTATACGAAAGCAAGTATAAATGGAGCAATGTCAAAATTGGCGAAGTTATGTCATTTCTATGAGGATCAACAATTTCCAGATTTTGGTGAAAAAGGTATTGAAAAGACCAAAAAGCATATGCGATATGTTTTTGAAAATTATGATAATGCATTATCAAAGGCTGAGCTGCTAAAGGAAGACATAGAGAATCAATACACGTGGGATCATGCTGTGGAAAAAGCTTATCAAAGGATTTTAGAATTAAATAGGAGTTAAATTATGAGTGTAACATTAAATTGTAAGATATCATTAAGTAAAAAAATGAGAAACGTATTAAAAAATGGTGGGAAAATTATTTTGTCTTCTGATTCCATTGAATTAGGAAAAGGTGATGCAATTTTTGTTTTAGATGGACAAGGGTTAAATTTATCAGATGCAGAGGAACTAATCGGACAAGAAACAAGTTTAATGCTAACCCCTTTGTCAATTAGGGAAAGTGATCCATTAGAATTATCGGTTACAAATATATTTTCTAATAAAAAAAGGACTTCAACTAGAACTGTAGTTGATCGTTTAGCTGTCACAGATCCTCCAGAGAGAGCAGAGGTTCCATTTGCGGTTAAGCCACGTGAAGAAAGAACAATCCCACAAGATTTTTCTGAATATGAGGATGAGAACTTTGTATCATTTATTTCTGATGTTGAAACATTAATGAATGAAGTTAAAAAAGCAAAAAATAAAGTTTCTGATATTCAGCCTGAAACTATGTCCGATAAACGACAATATGGGTTGGCACTGGAAAGAAAAGAATTAGAAGAATCAATTGGAATTGATGCTTATGTAGTGAATGATTCTTGTGCATCATTAACGATTAACGATATTGGATTAGACTTACCACTAAATATGCCAAGAAATCTTGGAAATATTTCAGCCAAAAAGCTATCATCAAGTCGAGAATTATGGGCATTATTTAGACAAAATTTTATTAAAATTATTACTCCAAAAGCTGCTGAACAATATATTAAAAAAGCTGGTTCAATGTTGGAACAATTTGTTCCGGGGCTCGAAGTTTATGATTCGTCCTATGAAGCAGAAGCTGCAATGGTTGTAAACGGAGGAGCAAAAGAAGCTCCAGTATTAGATCTTAGTGGTAAATTAGATGGAGATACAGAAGAAATGTCTAACTTACGTATGGCTGGAGCATCTAACGGAATTAGTAGTAATTCATCAAGAAGTCTTTCAGGCAGTGGAAATATTAGGAGAACATTTCATAATCACAATGAGCCTGTAGAAGAATCTTTAGACATGTTTTCTGACATGGAATTAAAAGAAAGAAAAGTTCCAGTACAAGCAAAAAGAAACCCACAAGGAATAAAAACAATTAGCAGAGCACGATAAAGGATAAAGCTAAATAATTTTTGAAATATTTTTACGATTACTTATGGAACGTGAAATAAGGAGATAACGATGGCTATTAAATATTATCCTAACCGTGTTTTTAGGGCGCTACCAACTCCTGTTGATGCTTTAACTAAAAAAGATATAATTAAATCATTCAGTGGAGTTCAGGATATCACTGCAACAGCATTGGATGTAACAGTTAATCCAAGTAGAGATTGGCAAGTAACTGCAATACAATTAATTTTTAGTGGAGCAACAGCGAGAGATTATTCTATTAAAGTTGTAAATGGAAGAAGTGTAGTTAATAATCTTAATGATTTTTTGTGGCTTCAAACTCAAAGAACATTACCTCAAAAAATAACATTAGATGTCGGGTTTTATACTGGAACAGAATTGGCAACACAATTACAAACAAAATTAGATGCAAATGACGCATTTTCTGATCTTGGAGTTACATTTACGGTAACATATGCGGCAGTAACCGGAAAATACACAATTACCCCAAGTTCTGGTACAGTTCAATATCTTGATATGAATCCTGCCGGAAGATTACCTGATCGATATAGTATTTGTGGACATCTTTTTGGATTTAATGAAGACACATCTGTTGCTGCATCAATTACAAGTGATACATCTGTTCCGGGATTAGATTCGGAATCATTTATTGTAGACGAAACCGCTGATACAGATTTGTCTAGGTATTTAAATGACCAAATTGATTTATCAATGGATGAAGCAATTCGTTTAGAAACTAGTGTTGCAGCATTGACTGTTAATTATTTTGTTAAGTACAAGGAACTTGACAGATGAAAATAATTAAAACAGCAAGTGGTAAAAAAACAATTAAGATTTCTAAAAAAGAATGGACATCTATTGGTAAAAAAGCTGGATGGATGGATGCAGAAGTAGATGCTTCAGAACAATACCTAAATTTGTATGAAAATATTTTTAACTCTTCTTTAGAACGAGGAACAAAAGAGACAATGGCAAAACAAGTTGCTCTTGAATCTGTTTTATCAACGCTTTTAAATAAATTAAGTTCTGACGTTAACGCCTTACTTCTTTATGGGGAAGATTCAGAACTTGACTCTCATCCTGTTCAAAATGAAAATCCTGAAGGATATGTTAAAGAATTAGAGAACCATGTTCAAGATTTACAAGATAAATTAAGCTTAGTCAAAGATGTTTCGGCAAAAATGGCAAATAATCTTGACGGTGCTAGAAAAGCATTTGATCAAATTGATCCAAATTTAAAATTGATTAATGATTTTGATCGAAGATTTAAAAGAGATTAAGTTATGAAAATAATTAGAAATGCATCTGGAAAAAAAGTCATTAAAATTTCAAGAAATGAATGGCAAAATATTGGTAAGAAAGCGGGTTGGGTACAAGCATCCAATGATTGTGGTGGGTTTAAGCCTCCAAAAGGACATTTAGATACACAATTATATCCAGAGTGTCAGGGAACAGAAACAGATAGAGATGTTGTAAAAAAGCAAGAAAAGAAAAATAAGAAAAAAAAGACAGCTTCTAATCAAAAGCATTTTCATAACACTTGCCCTCAATGCGGAAGCGTTGAACAGTGTAGATGCCCCTCTTTTGCCCATAAGGATGAAATTATTGAAAAAACAAATGATGTTTGTTACTATTGTAATGAAAAGGTGGATGAGATGAGAGAGGCTAAAGGGAAAAAGTATAAATATAATCCTTGGGCTATTTGTACAGAATCTGTTGGTAGAGATGATAAAGAAAAATACGAGCGTTGCGTCAAAAAAGTAAAAAAACAGGAAAAGGATTCTAAATGACAATAAAGGGTCAAGAGCTTATGAGAAACGCATTAATCAACATCTCATTAATTCTTTTAACTGCATTAATTACAGGATTTGGAACGTATAATGTCTTTTCACAAAAACTGGTTTCAATGGAAGAAAAAAAGGCGAATAAGGAAGACGTTTCTAAGATACAGCAAGAAGTTGTTAAGTTAACAGAAAAAATCGAAAATAATACTCAAGCTGTTCAAGAATTAAAAGTTGTCATAAAGCAAAATGACATTCGAAGAGATGAACGAGAAGAAAAATTACGAGACAAAATAGATAAGAATTCTCAACAACAAGCTCAACTTATTGGTCAATTAAAAATACTTATAGATAAATTAAAGATAGAATAAGGGTTATATCTAATGTCAGTTCAAACTAGGACAAATGCTTTACAAAACGAATATGTTCGCTTATATTGTCGATTTATTAATGATGGTGTTTTAAGTAACCCTTCTGGACAACCATTGGTTGAGATTATTGACACAGATGGTGTAACCGTTTTAAGTACTGCTTATGCGCAAATCCAAAATTCTGGTGTCTTTTATGCCGATTGGTTTGTACCTGCGAATTTACCATTAGGTGAATATTATGATAAATGGACGTTTCAATGGAATTCAAATTCAAGTGTTGAAGAAATTACAATGGTTTTTAGTGTATTCTCATTAGAATCATATATTAATTTTTTAAATCGAGGCAGAACTTATAAAATTTCAAATCGAGCTAATCAGTTAATGACAGATTTAGCAAATAATTTTATTTATGAAGCACAACATATTCCTATTTATTGGGAACAAGGCAGAAGAATTCGACAAGAAGATCAACAAAAAAGAAGAAAAAATTATTATTATTTTACGCTAGATGGCAATAACTATAGTGCCGCACAGGGGGATGTTTACTTTAATAATGGACAAAAATTTACCGTCTTTCAAACATTAGAAGAAAATTCCAGTTCTAGTTCGTCCAGTAATGAGCGATCAGACAGTTCAGATTCTATTTATTCTTCTGCATCTTCATTAAGTAGTGTCTCTTCTGAAAGTAGCTCTAGCAGTAGAGATTCGTCAAGTACAACAACATCATCTTCTACTTCACAAGACATTTGGCATCCAACTGACGAGACATATGTTGAGCAACAGGTATTGACAATGGTTGGAACTGGTGATCCATCTCCAACAGGTAGTTTGGTTAAAGTAGAAGGTTCTGGTAGTACGCCAATTGGCTATACAGTTGTTGCTAAAAAAGAAAGTATGTTTTCTACGATTTATGATTTTGCATATCATAATTGGAATATGGACCCAAGACCAATTATCAGACGTAACAATAATCGAATTGTTGACGATGGGTGGCATGCAGATTACGAAGGCAAAATTTATATGGATGGATTAATGGCTCCTGAAGATTATATCAATGTTTCATACAATTTTGCTTATTTTAGTGAAGAAGAACTTTTGTCGTTTTTAAAATTTGGGTTACAGATGATGAATGCTATCCCTCCTGCAAGTGAACAATTTGCAAGTTTAGAAACAGCTCCATTGGCTTGGGATGCTGGCATTCTTTTATGGGCAGCAATTACTGCTCTTAAACGCTTAGTTTTTGGACTAAATTTTCAAGAAGTCATGTTAATCTTCGGTGGACCTGACAATATTAATTCGGAAGACGCCGCAAGAGCCGCACAACAGTCAATGCAAGGTATGTATAAAGATTACACTGAATTATGGGCAGAATTTGCAAAGAATGTTAAAACACGTAAGTTGCCCGGAAGCGCAATCTATGTTACACCAGAATATACACTTCCCGGTGGAAGAAGTCGGTGGTTCCGATACCTCTATAAGACAAATGCATAAGTATCTATAAAACAAGCACTTATCTCTACTCTCTTAAGTGAAAAGTCTTATAATATTTCTTATTTCTTATGTTACGCCAGAAAAATGTACATGCCATATGTATAATGACTATATGGAGGTGTTATATGGAATTATTAAAAGAAGAATTAGAACGTTTATATCTTAAAGATTATTTAACGGACCAACAAATTGGTGAAATTTATGGTTTAAGTCAAAGTCAAGTTTGCATTATTAGAAATGATTTTGGAATTCCAACCTTTTGTCCAAGAGAACGTGAGCGAATTTTACGTGGAGGTGGACAAGAAATTAGTCAAAGACAAATGGAGATTGTTTTTGGGACATTGCTTGGTGACGGCTCTTTGAAGGGGAAGGGGAAGAATGGCAGAAATTTATCAATTAGTCATGGAGAAAAACAAAAAGAATATTTATATTGGCTTTATGATGAATTGAAGTCAATTTGTGTTTCTGAACCATCAATATATATCGCGAAAGAGAAATATCCAACTTATTCTTTATTGACTGAGTGTAGAAAAGAATTTTTAGAAATTAAAGAACAGATTTATATTCCACAAAAAACAGTTAATTCATGGTGGTTATCGAAATTAACACCATTATCTATTGCTATTTGGTTTATGGATGATGGGAATTGTGCATATTTAAATAAAAATAAAAGAGCTTTTTCGTTTGCAACAAATTCTTTTTCAGATGAAGAAAATTATTTATTAAAAGATTTTTTTGCTAGTAGTTTTAGCATTAATGCTGTCGTAAAGCACATTCAGCGAGGGAAATCTATTCAATACAATCTATTTATTTATGAAGATAGTGAAGAAAAATTTATTGATTTAATTTCTTCGTTTATTCCAACATGTATGAAATACAAATTGCCTTCTCAAGAACAGCAAAAAACTTTTATAAGTAATATTAAAAATTCAATTACAAAAGAACAGTTACAAAAGTTATATTTACAAGAGCATAAAACGCAGTTAGAAATAGCAAATGAGTTGCATGTTTCACGTGGCTTAATTCGTAAATATATGGATTTATACAATATTTCGAAAAGAGATGCCTCTAGTGCGCAATTAAATGGCAAAAAGAATAGTAATCGTGATGATTGTGGTCGCTTTACGCAATTAGAATTTACAAAAGAGAATGATGAAATTGCCCATCAATTATTTATAGAAATGCGTAAGGACGATTTTCCTTATTATCCAATTAATGACTTATCAGTTTATTGTTCAGCTATTGAAAGAATTATTTTAAAGCAGAACGATTCTTATTGTTATTCTAATGTTGGTATGAAATTAATTAGAGATTTTTGTCCTCAAATATTTCGAATGGCACATAAAGGTTCATTGACTCCATTGCAAATTTTCGAAGATGACGACAAACTATTAGATTGTATAAAAAGGACAATTAAATATGCGAATAAAAAAACCATTTCTGCTGTTCGACATGGACTAAAAACATATAGGAAAAATCGATGCGTTAGCAATTTCCCACCAGTTTGGGCAAAATGGATATTGGAAGAAATTCAAGAAAAAGACTTAACATTGTTGGATTTTTCTTGTGGATTTGGTGGACGATTAATTGGTTCATATTGCTCAAAATTAGTAAAACTATATATTGGGGTAGATCCTTTGTTAGAAAATATTAATTCAAATGAAAAAATTAATGAAATTTTACAATATCATGGTAAACTTAATAAGTTTAATTTTGATTCTGAATTCCACAATATTACTGCTGAAGAATATTTTTCAAATTTCAATGATAAAGTAGATCTTGTATTAACTAGTCCGCCATATTTTGATACAGAAATTTATTCCAATGAAAGTGATCAGTGTTATATAAAATATAATAATTATGATTCTTGGAAAAAGAATTGGTTATCTTTTGTTTTAGAATCAAGTTTTAATTCATTATATGATGATGGTTTGTGTGTAATTTTTATCACAAATAACTCCCAACATAACATGGCTGATGACACTAAAAAAATTATGCATGAAATTTTTGGGAATATAGAAGTTAAACAATTTTTATTGCCTAATGTGGAATATAATAGAAACAAAGATTTAAAGCGATATGACTATGCTTTAATTTCTAAGAAATGACTAAATTAAGATGTTTCTTAAAGGACTTTTGTGTAATTTTATGAAATATTTAGGTGAATAATTGTTACAAGGAAACTCGTTATGTTTACACAAGAAGAGATAAAATATATTGAAAAGAATAGTTCGTTTATTGTAAATCAGTGGATTGATCATTTAATAGGCAAAATTATTGATTTAGCTAAAAAGAAGGGGATAAGTGATTTATATTGGAATTCTTCTGAAACTGTTAATTCTGGTAATACTCATAAAAACACTTTAAATTTCTTTTATGAGAGTGTTCCTTCTCGTCTTGGATTTACTTCTGTCGCGGCGAATTTACGTAATAAGGGTTATGAACGTTTATGGCATAAAAGTTTAAATGCTCGTTCTGCCTCTAGTAAGCGTTTTGCGTCCACAATTCCATTAGATAGAGTTCCACCAAAATATCAAGGTGCCGTGATTGGTATTTTAAAGCATCGTGGTCCATATTCTAAAGAAGAATTAAAAAAGGTTTTTGATTTAATTGCTTCAAGTCAAGGCAAAAATGAAAAGGGAGCAAAATCATTTTGGTATGACCCTTCTAAACAATGGAACTCGTCGCAAAGATTTTCTCATCAAAGCGAAATGGTTGTTCTACAGTATTTAACAAAAGAGGTTGTTGATGAATTTTTAAATGACCCTATTTTAAAAAAGTTTTTGTTATTTTTATATTCTCAATCTCAGCATTTTGGTAATAGTGTAATTGGTTTTGCGTTAGTTAGTCCATTATCAGAAAAGACTTGGGTAATTAATGAAGTGCAAACTGATTCTATTCGAAGATACATAAAAATTCGTAAAGATTTTGAATTGGAAGAGAGTCGTGATGAAAGTGTTTTAAGTTTAGAAGCGATTAAAGATCGTTTGACGGCATCCAATAGGGACATGTGGTGGCAAAAACTTAATGAAAAAGGTATACTATCTAAAATACAAAATGATCCATCAATTATTGATCGTTTACCAACGAATGCCAGTTTGATAGATGCTGGAGGAGTAGATGCATGGTTGTCAAACAATAAGGATACTTTTAGGATGTTAACTGGAATTACAGCAAGTAATTGGTATCTTTTTTATAGGGAATCTTGTAAGAAAGCTTAAAGATATTTAGTTTTTGTGTAGTTCATAAATTTAATTTAAAATTAAAATAAAGTATATAATATGTCTAGTAGATTAAACTCTATGTTGAATAGTAAAAAGCAAAAAAAGTTTGCACAAGATTATCCTGATTTTTATACTGAAGAAATTGCAAAAGATGAAAACACTGATCCAGAAATTCTGAAAAAAATTTTAGAATTTGGAAATGATGATTTAGTTTCAGAGTATGCAGCAGAAAATGAAAATTGTCCTCCTGATGCTTTAAGAATGGTTTTAGAAAGAGGAAAAGATGATGATGTTTCACGATTTGCTGCACAAAATAAAAATTGTCCTTCTGATGTCTTAAAAATGGTTTTAGAAAGAAAAAAAGATGATCAAGTTTCACGTGAAGCAACAAGAAATAAAAATTGTCCTCCTGATGCTTTAAAAATGGTTTTAGAAAGAGGAAAAGATGATGTTGTCTCACAATTTGCGGCACATAATATAAATTGTCCTCCAGAAGCTTTAAGAATGGTTTTAGAACGAGGAAAAGATGATCAAGTTTCACGAGACGCGGCAAGCAATCCAAATTGTCCTCCAGATGCTTTAAGAATGGTTTTAGAAAGAGGAAAAAATGATTATGTTTCTTGGGCTGCCGCAAGAAATGA
>Ga0210003_1001575_pt1 | contig 19944 bp, 16 predicted proteins | sample LantaG_FD_182804 | JGI IMG/M metagenome (GOLD analysis project Ga0210003, IMG submission 182804) | Deep subsurface microbial communities from Baltic Sea to uncover new lineages of life (NeLLi) - Landsort_02402 metaG (SPAdes) (version 2) | ecosystem: Environmental > Aquatic > Marine > Oceanic >... | reverse complement strand
CGTTGTAAGCTGCGCTCCCGGAGCGTTATGGCAGGATAGTGGGCTGATTCAGTATCGCATCTGGCATAATGATATCGAAGGTTTCCTCGGGCTGGCCATTTCTCATCCGCTCTTTTACATACTGGCGATTGGTGCAAAATACATCCCGCTCGGTGAATTCGCCCACAGGGTCAATCTGGTCTCGGCAATCGCCGGGGCAGTTGCGGTCGCGAACATTTTCTTACTCGTGCGCCTATGGCTCGGCAGGAATCTGCCGGCGGTCGTCGCGGCTATCACTTTGGCCGTATCCCATACGTTCTGGCGTCACGCAAGCATCATCGAAACATACACGCTCTGGACCGCCCTGTTTCTCGCCGAACTGATAATGTTGCTGCAATATACCAAAACCAGGCGAGTGAGCTATTTGTATTGGCTGGGATTGCTGAGCGGTCTTTCAATCGCCATCCACATGCTCGCTTCGATGTCGCTTATATGCTACGCCGTCTTCCTTGCCTTTCTTCTGGCTAAAAAAGAAATTAATATCAGAAACCTGACGATTATTGTTCTGTTGTGGATTGCCGGTGCGCTGCCTTACGAATATTTGATAGTCAAAAATATAATACAAACGGGTGATATCGCGGGCACTCTGGCCTCCGCAGCCTTCGGGCTCCGATGGCAGGGAGCGGTTCTTAATGCTTCGCTTTCAATGGGAATAGTTAAAGAGAACTTTCTGTATATCCTGCTCAACTTTCCCACGCCGAATTTCCTGCTGTTCTTCGCGGGCTGCTTTGGGCTGTTCAAAATGTCGCCGGGTCGAAGTTTTAGAAATGTTGTCCTGGCGCTGACCGTTCTGTTCTTTCTTTTCGCCTTTCGGTATACCGTCTCTGACAGGTACGCGTTCTTTATCCCGTTCTACTGTATGGTTTCGATCCTGACAGGTCTTGGAACGGATATTTTGCTGAATCAGAAAAATCTTAAGGTTCCCGTGTTTTTGGTGCTGCTTTTTTGCATATTACCCGTCGGCGTTTACGCAGCTCTACCACCACTGGCCAAAAAAATGCAGCTTAATATTGGCACGAGAAACGATATACCCCACCGCAATGATTACGAATATTTCCTGCGGCCATGGAAGACCAGGTACAATAGGGCCGAGCGCTTCGCCGAAGAGGCGTTGGGCCTGCCGGAGGATGGCGCCGTTATCTATGCCGACACCACTACCGTTGGCCCGCTTCTATATCTCCAGGAGGTCAAAGGAAAACGCCCCGATGTGAAAATTGTCTCTGGCACAGTCAGCAGCAAGGATGCGCCGAAGTTCGATGAGCGGACTATCGGGCAGTTACTGGTAGCCGGGCCGATATATGTTGTTTCACCCAGGTCCGGGTATTGTCCGCAATTTGTGCTTGATAATTACGATTTGATTCGAGCGGGTATTCTGTGGCAGGTGGTTAAATCCGAAGAACAAACTGAGGCAATAACGAACAAATGAGTCAGCAATTTGTAACAACCTCGAAAAGACTGGTCCACAACACATTCTTCAACGTTGCTGCGTTGTTGAGTAACGCTCTTGTCAGTTTCTTTCTGATACGCTTCTTTCTCAGTCAGCTCGGCGAGGCTCAATACGGCGTATGGGTGCTCATCGGCGGCTCCATCTATCGTTATGCCCCCCTGTTGAGCGTTGGCTTTAATAGCTCAATCAACAGATATATACCACTCTTCATGGCACAAAATGACAACGATGGAGTCCGGCGGGTCATCAATACATCATTCTTTTTCTTCTTAGTTGTAGGCATCGTTCTTGTAATCATAAGTCTGGTTGTTTGCTTCAACATTGATTCCTGGTTTGCCATCGAACCACAACTGGTGAGGACCGCCGGCATACTCGTGCTTGTTGTCGGATTCTGCTCTGCATTTGCGGTACCCTTGCAGCCATCAACCGCAATCCTAAGCGGACTGCAGCGATATGATATCATCAACATAGTCATCCTGGTCTTACTGGCGCTGCGAACCATTCTTGTGGTTGTGCTACTGTTACAAGGCTACGGCATGCTGACAGCGGGACTTATATTCGGCCTTAGTGAAATTGTCATGAGGATTATACATTCCATTTTTGTCAAAAAGCTGCTGCCCACAGTGTCTTTATCTTTAGGAAAAATAGATTTACACCTTTTTAAGGAAATGCTGGTATACGGAATCAATACTTTCATGTACGCGATGGGGGCCATAATAATTTACAATGCCAGCAATCTGATCATCGGGATTTTTATCGGCACCGCCCAGATAAGCCAATTCACCATCGCAACTGCCGGTGTGTTCTTGTTGTCACAATTGCTGCAGGCTTTCACGTCAGCGATAAAACCGGCAGTCAGTGACTTCGACGCCAGAAATGACGTCGCAGCGGTTAAGGAAATAGCCTTCCTGACACAAAAGTACAGCCTTCTTTTGATCATTCCGGGCGGCTGTTTCCTAATTGCAATGGGCAGAGAGTTTCTTCATGTATGGGTCAGCGACCAATTCCAGGACCCCACAGTCATTGACGAAATGGCTGTCATCCTGACAATTCTAACCGTTGGCCACTGTTTGAGGCTGGCACAGCACAGCAACTTTCTTGTGCTCGTAGGGCGCGGACAACATAAGATTTTCGGGATTCTGACCGCCTTGATGGCGCTATTTTGTGTTCTGGCTTCTATTCTTTCGGTAAAAGTTTTCAATATGGGCTTGCGCGGGATCGCCTGGTCGAATTTCCTGCCGATGGCGATAACATCCGTGCTAATCCTGCCGATATATTTCAACCGGAAAATGCATATCTCCGCGTTGGACAACATTCGGAACGTTTGGCAGCCGGCATTGCTGGGTTCATTGCCGGCAGTGGCGATGATCTGCATTTGGAAATATCTGGCACCACCCGATTCATGGCTTGAAATTTTAGGAGTTATTGTTGCCGCAATGGTCTTGATAGTTTTAGGCAGTTGGTTCCTGAGTTTGAAAGAGGTTGAGAAGAAACGATTCATTAAGATTGCCCGACGAAAAAAGGAAAGTGTCTAAGATCAGTTACAGAGAATCTCATAAATACGAGGGAAAAGGCGCCGAATACGAGGCGTATTACCAGAATAAGGCGTGGCAAAGATTCCTTTGGTCGCGCGAGCAGGAGATTATCCTGAGGATTCTGAAGAAATACTTCACGGGCAGAGATATTCATCTGCTTGACTTCGCGTGCGGAACGGGACGTATCACAGAGCTGCTGGAGAATCGCGTTAAAACTTCGACTGGTATCGATGTCTCCGGCTCCATGCTAGCCATCGCCAGGGAAAAGCTCAAACGGACCGAGATAATCGAAACAGATATCACGGCGGAAAATGTTCTAAAGCCGAGAAAATTCAATTTGATTACAGCTTTTCGTTTTTTTCTCAATGCCGAGCCGGAACTGCGCTCTGCAGCGATCAAAGCAATTGCCGAGCTGTTGGACGAAGACGGTTACTTCGTATTCAACAATCATCAGAATTCCGGATCGCCCTGGATAAAACTACGTTATTCACGCCATCGAAAGAAAAATCCGGAAGGCACTTTTAACGTAATGAGTATCAAGCAAATGAAAAATCTTGTTGAAGAAGCGGGACTGGAGATCGTCGAGATTTATCCGGCCGGATTTTTTAACCCTCCAAAAGTTCCGGTTTCGTACCACCTGAATCGCGCGATAGATTGGGCAGCCGGCAAGTTCAATTTCCTGAATCGATTCTCAGAAAGCCCGATCGCCGTCTGTCGCCGGAAAAAGAATCTTAACCGCGATACTTCTATAGCGAGGAAATAGTCCATGGAAATAGTTGGCGAGATTATACGAAAAACCGGAGAACCGGGCGCGCTGGCTATAGAAGCTGCCAAGGCATCGATGGCTTTCGATATCGGTAAATACTGCGGCCTGTTTTATGTCCCGAAGGTCGTTAACTTCAATGCCAAAACAGGGGTGCTTGAATTCGAGCGGCTGAACAGCCTGGTAACATTGCTCGACTTGGCGGCTCGTAAAGACCCGCGGTTATTCGAGCTTTTGAAAAAAGCTGGGCAGGCACTGGCAGTCGTTCATGAAAAATTGGTCTTGTCCGAGGAGATGAAGCATAAATTGCCGGCCGAGTGGATGGCCTCTCCCGGCGAGAATGTTTTCATCCACGGTGATTTTGCAGGTTTTAATTTGTGCTTCGACGAATCCTCCGGCCGGCTTGTCATTTTGGATTGGAGTTCGGCGCCGCTTCTGGGAAATGTTGCCACTTACGGATCGAAATTCTTCGACATAATCTGGCTTGTTATCTTTATTTTTTACGGCGCCCCGAGGCGCTGCCTTTTCAACTGGGACGCTCCAGTCATGGCCAACGCCTTTCTTTCCGGATACGCGGAACGCCGCCCTGAAATAATTCAGCGTCTATCCGGTGATTTTGAGCCGCTTATGCGTCGATACTATCACAAGACTGTATGGTACCTCGCCAAACAACGGCCATGGTACAAAGCAGCCAGGTACTTGCTGTACCAGTTTATGATTTACCCAAGATTTGCCCGTTATCATCCCGGACACGATTAAGTCCGACGGTTATACTGGAGTCTTTAGCTAATTATGTATGCCGAATATGCGAATGAAATTGAATTTGACCAGGATTACCTGTATTACGAACAGGGCGAGCGATTTTCCGACATACCGTTACCGCCGGTAATGAACGTTTTACTTTTTGTGAGCTGGATTGTTATTTGCCTGATCGGACTTGCCGTAATCTCTCTCGCAAAAAATCCTGTAGCGGGTATCGTCATTATAGCTTTGCCGACGTTCATAGGAATGGTCCTAAAACCGACTTTCGGCCTTTGTATCCTGATGTTGGTTCTGCCAACAGGTGCCGGCTTCGGATTTCAGCAGGCTTTCAGTCTCGACCGGGGAGTTGGTTTGGCCCTTGCGGTCAGTTTCGCGCTGAATGTACTTATCACCCGCCCGGGATTGCACATCGGTAACAAGGCGATATGGGTAATGGGACTATATACAATCTGGATATTTCTGGTTTCGCTGGCGGGAGCCTATCTCGGCCTCGAATTAATGCGTGCCTTTACCCAGTTTCAGCTTCTTATGCTTATTTTGATTGTTTACTGGATACTCGAAACAAACGGTGAAAAAACTTTTCAATGGGCACTGAGAGCATACGTCCTCGGAACGTTGGGCACCATCATTCTGGCATTTATCACAGGGACCGCAATCAGAACGATGGAAAATACTTCCCAGACAAGATATTCGGCCACATTAGGCAATGCAATCGATGCGAATATGTTGGCGGCCTTAATAAGTACGGCTTTTCTGGCCGCCATTTACCTGTTTGCCCGTAACAAAAATATATTATGGCGAATCGTAAATTTCGCCGCAATTTTGTTTCTGCCCTTAATGCTTCTTAAAATCGGCTCACGCGGCGCTCTGATCGCTCTGGCGTTTACCATGTTGTCACCGTTGCTGTTTATAAGACAAGTCGCGCGCAGGCCTGCATTCGCGGCCCTGATGCTCGTGATTATTCTGCTGGCCTCCATCGGCTCGGGGCTGCTGATACAAGGAGGTGGGCTGGAAGCGTCGGTCGCAGAAAGGTTGACGGACGTCGGGTATGCAAAAGAAAGCATGAGCTACAGAATGGAACCCATAAAGCTGGCCGTCAAGACCGTGGCCAGAAATCCGGCGGGAACAGGGTATTACAGCTGGTTCGAACAAACCGGAACATTAATCTGGCCACACAACGATTTCTTTCTTGTTTTAGGTATTTATGGAATACCCGGCGCGCTGCTGTTTATATGTTTCATGGGTATACTGTTGTTCACTATCAGGCGTATCCCGCTGGGACTCGAAAAAATATACGCCAGGGCAGTTCTCATTTTCCTTATCATGATGGGATTGACCATCGGCCAGATATTTCACAAATATTATTGGGTTTTTCTCGCGTTTGTAATGGCAAGCGAACGGATCGCTAAAATCTATATGCCAACCGATGATTCAGAATCTGCTGGCGAATATGAAGATGACTCATTAACTGAATATGAGCCGGTTTAATTAGACGAGGCTTTAGCATCGTGAGAATTCTGGCAATTTCACACCTGTTTCCAAATCTCAAAGAAAAGAGATACGGCATCTTTGTGGCCCGGCAACTTTCTGAGATTCGCAGGCTTGGGGCGGAAATAACCGTTATAGTGCCTCGCGTCTGGTGCCCCGGACTGCTCAGGCATTTTGACAGATGGAAAAATCATGACCACAATTGTCCGCTGTGCCGGTTCGAAGGGATAGAAACTTTCAGCGTACCGTATTTAAGGCCGCCGGGGAATTTTTATAATCGATGGTCCGGTCTGGCCGCTTTCCGTGCGATGAAAAGTAAAGCTCTCGAATTACACAAAAGCAGAAAGTTCGACGTGATATACGCCACGGATTTTTTCCCTGACGGAGATGCTGCCGCAAGATTGTCTAAGTACCTGAAGCTTCCGGCTGCCTGTCTGAGTATTGGCGTAGATGTAAATATAACCGCCCATTCCAGCGGAATTATATACAGGCACTTTGTGAGAACGGCAAAGGCTCTTGACGGCACGTTGGCCTGTGGTCAAAGCGTTGCAGGCGGGATTAAAGCTGTTACCGGCAAGAGTCCTTTGTGCGTTTACGGCGTTCTGGATATGGAGGAGTTCTCGCCGGCACCGGACAAAATCCCGGCAAGAAAAGAGTTAGGTTTGCCGCCGGATAAAACCATAGCCTTGTACGCAGGCTACCTAACCAAACGCAAGGGTGTTTATGACCTGGTTGAAGCAATATACAGAGCACAAAAAAAGTGTCCGGATTTGCTACTGGTCATGTGCGGAGCCGGTCCCGAAGAAACATCGCTGCGGAGACTGATTCGTGAAAAGGGCATTGAGGATGTGGTTCGCATGGCCGGCGAGGTCGAGCCGGAACGAATGAATAAATGGATGCAGGCAAGCGATCTGTTCGTACTGGCCTCTCATACGGAAGGGATGCCGAACGTCGTCACCGAAGCGATGGCTTGCGGCCTGCCGGTTGTTGCTACGGCGGTAGGCGGCCTGCCCGGGGCCATTGGTGATTGCGACGGTGCTATTCTCGTCCCACCTGAGAATGTCGACGATCTTGAAAAAGCAATTGTGAAGGTAATCAACGACAATCAACTGCGGGCGCATATGAAAGTTGCCGCTCGAAAAAGAGCGGAAGAACAATTCGGGGGCAGGCGCAACGCACGCCTGATTTTAGATTATCTACGGAAAATCGTAGAAGAAAAAAAGGCAAAACAAAAGTGCTAAGCAACTCGACAAAACAAACATACCTGGTAATAGACGCCTGCCAATTCTCCGCCAACTATAATTATTGCCTGTTGGACGCTCTGGCTAAAAAAGGAGAAAGAATAGTCTATGCCACAACGAAATTTGCACATGGGCACGTCCCCAGCCCGCCGGATGTCACGGTTTTTCGCTGCTTCTTTTCACTTGCAAGCCTGGCCGGAATGGTGACTTCGTCGGGACCGGTACGGCGTTTTCTTCGTGCGATCGAGTATCCGCTGAATCTTATTATCCTGCTGGCGTATGTGCTGATAAAACGCATTAAGGTCGTCCATTTTATATGGATTGTTTCGCCCTGGCTGGACTATCGACTGATAAGACTCTTACAATTGACCGGCCGTCACGTGATTTATACCGCACACAACCCTTTCCCGCACGAACCCAAACCCGGAGACATCCGTAAGTATTCCAGGATTTATCAAAGAATCGACCATGTAATCGCCCTGACGAACTATACTCGAAACGAAATAATAGCACATTGCGGGATATCTCCCGAGAAAATATCTGTCCTGCCGCACGGGGATTATGAAGCACTGTTTTCGCGATACGGCTGTAATGACAATCTGGCTAAAAATGTACGGCAAAAGGCGGGAGATCGAAAAATCATCGCCTTCCTCGGCCATATCCGTCCGTACAAGGGGCTGGAAGTTTTTGTCGATGCATTCGGACTAATCAAGCAGCGAATACCTGATTCTTTCTTCCTGGTCGCTGGCTCGGTACTCGTCGGCGATAAGAAGGATTGGGAAGAAAAATTCGCCCAAAGCTGTAAGCCCGACGACCTGTGGGCGGACATCCGATTCGTGCCGCTTGAGGATGTCAAAGCATATCTTTCGGTCATCGATGTGCTGGTTCAACCTTATATTAGCGCTTCCCAAAGCGGCAATACGGTCATGGCGTACGCCGCAGGAGTGCCGGTCATTTCAACAAATGCGGGCGGTCTTGGTGAAATGACAGATGATGGAAAAACAGGATACGTTATCGCACCCGGTGACCCAGAGGCGATTGCCGACGCTCTCGGTAAGTGTTTTGAAGGTGATAACTACGAGAAAATGTCCCGCAATGCCCGCCTTGCTGCGGCCGAACAGTTCAACTGGGAGAAAATAGCCGAGCAAACCGCTGTCGTGTATCGGCGTTTCGCAGTTATATCACCAAAGGGTTGAACAATAATAATTCGGAAAAACGATAGACACGAAACCGGGAGTATAGTGTGCGCCAGATAAAGCTGTTATTGAAAAGGGCGGCATGGAAAATTTTACCGCACTCGACGGTTAAATTAATAAAGAAACGTCACTATCTCAGACTGCTATGCTCATCGTTATTAGAAAAAGATCCGGAGCTGACAGTTGTCCGATATTTGGTCAAAACAGGTGACGCTGTAATCGATATAGGGGCCAACATCGGAGTATATTCGAAAATACTCTCGGAATTAGTCGGGCCGGACGGCCATGTATACAGCATCGAGCCTTTCCCTCCAACCTTTGAAATATTGTGTTACAACGTAAGAAAATTACGCCTCGATAATGTTGAGCCTGTAAACGTCGCCATTTCCGATTCCCAGGCTGTTGTGACTATGTCGCTTCCTTATGATTCATCCGGAACCGAGACTCATTACCGGGCTTCTATAGTCACAGCTCGCCCGAAAGAAGGTAAAATAAAAACAGCTAACGTCCAGGCTACCACAATCGATTCCAGATTTTTAAGCGTATCCGGGACAATATCATTTATCAAGTGCGACGTGGAAGGACACGAACTTGCCTGTATAAAAGGGGCGGCAAAGTTTCTGGCCCAGTCTCAACCTGCATGGCTTATTGAAGTTTCAGGAGAACCGGACAATATGGATTCGGCAGCTCATAGTGTTTTTAAGATATTATGCAATCAAGGATATTCTGCGTGGTGGTACGACGGCAGTAAACTCAAAAAACGCCGCCCCGGAGACAAAAGTACCAATTATTTTTTCTTAAAAGATAAGCATATAGATATTCTGAATAAAAGTGAATTAGAGGTATTACCGACTTGAGCCTGCAGAAGAAAACTTCTTATGGGAATTCCTGAGGCTTTCCATCCGGAGCCAACAGCCTTGCCGCCCAGGCATAAAAACACAGCGGCGCATTGGCCATAGTTTTGTTCTGGGACGAAGGCATATTCGGCCCGCCGTTGGTCAAATCATACGCCAACGAAAGAAACAGGTTTTTCACGGCATTGTCATATGCGGCAAGTCGATGCCAGCCGAACCATACGTGCCCTTTATATCCGGGCGGTAATGTGCCATGTTTGGGATCATCGTAGGATACGTCGCTGCCATCTACAAAATTTGCAAAGTAGAACGGATTCTTTTCCGGCTTCCAGATTTGCTTTTTGAAAGTTTTCATAAACATATCGAGTCCGGCTTTATCAATTAGACCTTCATGATATGCCCTGGCGGCGAGCCAGACGGTTCGGTTTGCGTGTGCGGTATCCAGGACGGCTGTTTTTCCTTTTCGCCTCCAGTCGGGAATAAAATACCAGACGTAACCACCTGTCGATTCACGGGGCAATATGCCCCAGTCACTTGGGCTCTGGCGACCAAGTCCCCAGGCCTTGGGAGGAGGTTGGTGCAAGTCGGATCGAAAGCCGATGTACAAATTCGTCAGGCATTCGGCCCACTGTCGATAGGGATATTTGCGATAGCCTAATTTATGAAGGTCCATGCAAATCACGGCAAAATGTTCACGTATATCCCGGGCAGTGTTTAATACGGCCAGAAGGTAGATTTTTGATCTGGGGCCCTGAAAATCTTCTGGCTTTATCGATGGTGCGTAAAAGAGCCATTTTTCGACAATGTTTTTTTCCACGAAATCGGCAATATCTTTCCAGCCATCCCGCCCGGCCTGATTGAGGGCGTCTGCAACCATGAGAAATCCAGCGGCACCTTGAAAGTCGGAGATTTGATTATGACCTCCAGTCTGCTTTTCAACTTCTTTCAGAAAAAAGCACGGCCAGGTTCCTCTGGGCCGGTTGTGCCGGAGTAATGGACGCCGGTTCGACTTTGCATCGGCCATTGCCTTAATAACCCGATTATTTGCCTGTTCGAGATAGGCTGATTTGCCGGTAGCCCGCCACATGTCAATTAAGGCCTGTAGCTCCTGGCGAAGGTAATAAACCGCCAAATCATCTGAGAGGTTTATGAGCTTGTTTTTCCGAACATGCGTTGCATATTCCCGGTCGAAAGCTGCTACAAACCTTTTGAGCAACAGAGGTCGATTGGTTTCGTCCAGAGGACTTGCTTGTGGTTTAAGCTCTGGCAGACGAATATCAGATTCTGCAGCCGGAGGTATTGCTGCCGAGATACATATTGAGCATAAAAAAACCAAAAACAGAATCCCACTTATGAAACTCCGGATCTTTGAATTATGCCAGCTTTGTTTCATGTGTTTCAGCCATACCGGGAATAGGGAAAAAATGCGATATTACCCTTGAGACGGTCTATACTTATATTATATCTTACAGAAGCAAAAAAACAAATAAGCGAAGTTTATCAGCCGTTGAGAGCAAGTTGCAATGCCATAAAAGCCTGGTTAAGCTATAGAATAGAGACTTACCCGGATTTGGTCATGGAGAAATAAATGAGAATCAGTATTTTTGGCATGGGTTATGTGGGAGTTGTCAGCGGAGCATGTCTGCTGCGAGATGGACATGAGATTATCGGTGTGGATCCGGTCGCTGCAAAAGTTGCAGACCTGGCACAGGGACGCTCGCCCATTCAGGAATCCGGTATAGCCGGGCTGCTCAGTAAAGGTCACAAAGCCGGCCGGCTTAAAGCTGCAACCGAAGCACACGATGCACTGACTAACTGCGAAATGGCCTGGATTTGCGTGGGGACCCCATCCGATCCGGACGGCGGAATTAACCTGTCAGCAGTTGAGAATGTTACAGGGCAAATTGCACAAGCTCTTCGCGATTCGAAAGCCCGTCCGCTGATCGTGCTTCGAAGCACCTGTCTTCCGGGAACAACCGCCAACCTTGTCATTCCCCTGCTGGAAAGAGAATCCGGATTGACGGTTGGAAAAGATATCCATCTCGTATATCATCCCGAGTTTTTGCGGGAAGGCTCGGCGGTCGAGGATTTCGACAAGCCGCCCAAAATCATCATCGGCGAAGCACATCCCGGCGCGGGAGATTTACTCCTAAAGATTTATGAGAAATACGATGCTCCGGTGTTCCGTCTGGGACTCAACGAGGCCGAAATGGTCAAGTACAGTGACAACCTTTTGCATGCTTTGAAGATTACGTTCGCGAATGAAGTTGCGGCTATCGCCCGGTCCGCAGGTCTGGACGCCCGCCGGGTCGCTGATGTTTACTGCGCCGATACAAAGTCCAATATCAGTCCGCGATACCTTCGCCCGGGCTTCGCATTCGGCGGCTCCTGTCTGCCCAAGGACCTTCGCGCGATTCTGCGATACGCCTCGCTCAAATCGCTTCAGCTTCCGATGCTGGAAAGCATGCTCCAGAGTAACGAGGTCCAGATAAATGAGCTTGTCCGGCGGGTTCTTGAAAATCGGCCAAGCACAGTCGGGATGGTCGGCCTGGCCTTCAAGCCGGACACGGACGATATGCGCGAAAGCCCCTTTGTGAAGGTTGCCAAGGCATTGCTCGGCGAGGGAATACAACTGAGAATTTATGACCCGGTCGTCCAGCCGGAGCGGCTGATAGGAAGCAATAAACAGCAGGTTCAAAAAACGCTGCGCCATCTGGAGAAGCTGCTCGTTAGCTCGCAGGAAGATCTCACGGAAACAGATTTGATAATCATAAACCAACCGATCATAGACGCCGATTGTGTTCGACAGTGGCTCAATGCCGGAATCCGCGTGCTGGACCTGGCGGACATCAGGGGCGTAGATCACAACACCGACGGCTACGAAGGCATTTACTGGTAATATCACAAGCATGCACATTCTCTATCTGCACCAATATTTTGCTACGCGAAAAGGAATGACTGGGACGCGGTCCTATGAGTTTGCCCGGCACCTTGTTAGCAAAGGTCACCGCGTGACGATGATGACCTCGGGACTGGCAAACCGGGAATTTCTTGTACCCGATGGCAAACAATACGCCGAGTTCGAGACCGAAGGAATTCACGTGGTTGCCATTGCCGCGGCATACAACGATCCACAGGTCGGCACCGGCATGAGCGGCGTCCAGCGGATGCTCAAGTTCTATCAGTTTGCGTGGTCAGCCTGCCGTATCGGCAAGGGTCTCGCCGCACCCGATGTGGTCTTTGCAACGCACACGCCGCTGACAATCGGGCTGGCCGGTCTTAGCCTGGGTCAACACTTCAAGGTCCCATTCGTTTTCGAGGTACGCGACCTCTGGCCCGAAGCGCTGGTCAACGTCGGAGCTTTGAAAAATCCGCTGGCCATCTGGTGGCTGGAGCGAATGGCAAAAAAAATATACAGGGGAGCAAAGCATATCGTCGCCCTGTCACCCGGAATGAAGGAAGGTATCGTCCGCGCGGGCGTGCCGGCCGGGAAGGTGACGGTAATCCCAAACGCCAGCGACCTGGACCTGTTCGGCCCGGACCTGGACGGCTCGGCACAGCGCGAGCGGCTCGGATTGAAAGACAAATTCGCCGCGATTTATTTCGGGGCGATGGGATTGGCGAACGGGCTTGAGTATGTTATTGAAGCCGCGCGGATCTTGACCGAACGTGGCAGCAACCACATCGTCCTCGTACTGCACGGCAGCGGTGGGAAACGTGCCGAACTGGAAAAGATGTCAAGCGAATACGAACTGACGAATGTTATTTTCAGTAACCTCGTGCCCGACAAGGAGCAAGTCGCTCGAATTGTTGCCGGGTGTGACGTATGCATGACTATCTATCGGGCGACTAAAGAGCACACATGGTCTCCGAACAAGATGTTCGACGCCCTGGCAGCGGGAAAACCAGTGCTGATAAATGTTCCGGGCTGGCTGGGTGAAACGATAGAGAAAAACAACTGCGGCAGATGCCTTGATGCCAATCGCCCCCAGATGCTGGCCGATACGCTGGAGGAACTGGCGGCTGATCCGGAGCTATGCCGGCGAATGGGTAAAAATGCCCGTGAATTGGCGGAACGAGAATTCGACCGAGTCAAATTGGCCAACTGTATTGAAAACGTTCTAATCGAGGCCGTCAGCGGGACATGACAAAGAAACGGCAAATGCCTCGAACCAGGTAAGAAAGAATTAATGCAAATGAATGATTACGATTCGGCGGCCGATGACGCTGTTAAATTTACAGAGGCCCGGCATGAGCATGTTTCAGGGATGGCTCAGTGCCATATTAAATCCTTCCCGGGACGCTTTATGACCGAGATGGGCTGTCATTGGCTTTGCGCACTTTATCGATTTTTCATTAAACATCGTGGAGCTATTTGCCGGGTTGCCGTTGACGCCGACGGTAAAATCGTTGGTCTGGCAGTAGGCGGCGACTCCCATATCCGGGACGAATTTCTCAACTCTGCAGTGTTCCGCTATCCCCACCTTATTTTCTGGAAGTTTCTCAGCAAAGGATTGGTGCGCCGTGTGCTGCTTCAGGAACTCGCCGGGAAATTACGCCGAAAGCATGCCGCTGCTCATTCGAGCGATACTAAAGCGCCAAGTGCCGGGATTCGTTCAGGTAACCTGCTGTCGATCTGCGTTCTGCCGGGCTATAAAGGGACCGGCGTCGCCGGAAAACTTATCGAGTCCTTCCAGCTTGCCTGTGCAGCCGAAGGATACGAGCGACTTACTCTATCTGTCCTCAGCGAGAATAGCCGTGCCGTGGCGTTCTACGAGAAACATGGCTGGCGCCAGAGCGGCAAATCCGGAGAAAGCACCAGATTTTGCCTGGATTTGTAGTCGCTGCCGATGAATTTATACTTGTATGTAGTGTAGAATGAGTGCCTGATCGAAAGAAATCTCATGCAGGATTCACCGTTTGTAACTATTATCATGCCGATTCGCAACGAGGCCGATTTTATAGAGCGGGCGATAAGAAGCGTATTGGATAATGATTATCCCGCCGGGAGAATGGAGATTCTCGTTGTGGATGGGATGAGCGATGACGGCACGAGAGAAATTGTGGCCCGGCTATCGAAAGCGGACAGCCGGGTAATGATGCTGGATAATCCAAAACGGATTGCTCCGACGGCGATGAATATTGGCCTCAAGGCGGCACGAGGCGATCTGTTCATTCGAGTGGATGGACATGTAGAAATTCCCGCGGATTTTATTGCCAAATCGATCCGGTGCCTGCACGAACATCCGGAAGCCTGGGTCGCTGGCGGCTATATTAAAACAGTAGCGGATAGTAATACGGGACAGGCGATTGCCTCGGCGATGCGCTCGCCGATTGGCGTGGGAAACTCACGATTCAGGCTGGGAGATTACGAAGGCTGGGTCGATACGCTCGCCTTCGGTACGCATCACAGGTGGATCGTCGATAAGATTGGCTACTTCGACGAGGAATTAGTACGCAATCAGGATGATGAATTTAACCTGCGAATCATACTTGCCGGCGGTAAAATATGGATGTCGAAAGCGATACAAAGCACATATTTTTCGCGAGGCTCCCTGCGCAAACTCTGGAAGCAGTATTTTCAGTACGGCTTCTGGCGGATAAGGACTTTACAGAAACATAAGAGGCCGGCCAGTTTCAGGCAATTAGTGCCTTTGTTATTCGTCTTGTCTTTGCTGTTGCCGGGATTGGCAGGTTTTTTATGGAAGCCGCTTTGGATTCTATTGGCGATTGAAGCGGTTTTTTATGTGCTGGGGCTCGTGATTGGAGCCCTGGACGTTGGCCGCAAATCCAGCTGGCGATACGCGCCTCTGGCGCCGGTAGTCTTTGCCATCCTGCATTTCGCCTACGGATCAGGTTCGCTGTGGGGCGTTATCAGGTTTTCCATCCTGAGAGGAAGCGGCTTGAAAAAACCCGAGGAAATGCAAATGTCGAGGTAGCGAAGTTCCAATGGACAAGATAATAGAAGAATATCAGCAAAAATTTGCCCGATTCCTCGGCGCTGAGCAGGCCTTTGCCTTCTGGAAAGGCAGAGTCGCACTATACGCCCTGCTGCGGGCGCTCGACGTCGGCGCCGGCGATGAGGTCATCCTGTCGGGCTATACCTGCGTAATGAATGTCAATCCGATAAAGTACGCCGGGGCCAGGCCGGTGTATGTCGATATCGAACCGGACACATTCAATATGAATGTAAATCTGTTGCAGGAAAAAATCACAAACAAAACAAAGGTCATCATTGCCCAGCATACATACGGTTATCCATGCGAAATGGACACGATTATGAAAATCGCTCAGAGCAGCGGCATTTGTGTCATCGAAGATTGCTGCCTTGCTCTCGGTTCGAAATATAAAGGCAAAATGGTCGGGACATTCGGCAGGGCCGGATATTTCTCATCTCAATGGAATAAGCCTTATACGACTGGCCTCGGGGGAATGGTAATAACAAGCAACCGAGAAATAGCCGAGCGGATCGCGTTACTTGCAGTAAATGAAATGTTCCCCCCTTCGGGCCGGGAAGTCTTTATGCTCCGAATGCAATTGATAATCTACAGGCTGTTTATCTATCCAAGGACAACCGCCCTGGCCCAAAGCCTGTTCAGGTATCTCACGAAAAAAGGAGCAGTCATCGGCTCTTCAAGCACAAGTGAATTCGAACCTGTGAAAACGGACGATTTCTTCAAAGCAATGAGTACCGTGCAGGCTCGCTCGGGAATCAGGCAGCTCGGCAAAATAGAAAAAAACATCGCTCACCGGCGGAAGATGGCGCAGTTATACGATAAGATGCTTTCAGCCAAAGGCTTCAAGCCCGGCAAGGACGGCAGGGATTGGGCCGAACCGGTCTTGGTAAGGTATCCGGTTCGAATTACAGAGAAGGACAAGGCTCTCGCTCAGGCGGCCAAAGCCGGCGTAGAGCTTGGAAGCTGGTTCGAATGTCCCCTGCACCCGATTGAAACACCATTAACTTCATACGACTACGAACTCGGGATGTGTCCGGAGGCTGAGAAAGCCAGTAATGAAGTGGTGAATTTGCCGCTGCACCCACGGACAAGCGAAAAGACGGTCGAACGAAGTGTCGATTTCATCACCGGCTTTACTCAAGCCGGTTGACAACTACCGATCCTTGCGGATTGCTCCCCTCAAACCCTCCATATTCAGGTAGCCCTTCTTCCAGACGATTATGCCTGAGACTACGAACACAAGCACATATATAATCAAAGCATATCTTGCCCTGATTTTTGTTCTGAGGCTCAGCCCAATTCCGATCAGAGCATACAGCCCGGCCAAGACGTAGCATATCGCGACGGTTCTTTTCAGCGGTATTCCCCTGTCAATCATCTGGTCATAGATATGGCCGCGGTCCGAGACGAACAGAGGTCTGTGATTGAGCAGTCTCCTGATCAGCGCCACAGCGGTATCAAGGATCGGCAGGCCGAAGACGACGACCGAGGCCATCCACCACCGGACGGCCTTTTCGGCGAATAAAATCATCAGCGCCGCGGCGATAAACCCGAGCAGCATACTTCCGGCGTCCCCCATGAATATCTTGGCAGGGTGACGATTGAAAGGCAGAAAGCCGCAGACCGCCCCGAGAAGTCCCAAACACAAAATGACGCGGACCGAATCTCCGCCCACCATGCTTGAGCCCCACGTCCCCAGGTGAATAGCCAGCATCAAAAGAGCCGCGGCGATAATCACCGTGACGCCGGCACAAAGACCATCCAGGCCGTCGAGAAGGTTCAGCGAATTTGTCGCTCCGAGGACAAAGGCGATAACTATAGGGATTCCCAAAATCACCTCAAGGTTCTCCGGAATATTCAATCCGAGGTAGGCGGTCAGAAAACCGAGGCTGGGCCTGACCCCCACGGCCACGAGAATGACAGCGGCAACGATTTGTCCCAGTATCTTCTGGTAAGGCCTTATATCGAATATGTCATCGACCAGACCGATGAAGCAGGCAATCGCACCGCCCGCAAGAACACCAAAAAGCCAGGTGAAAGTCGAAGGCAGATGCTGCCGGCCGTGGAGATAATAAATACCCGCAAGAACACCGGCGGTTAATCCGACGAGCATGCCTACACCGCCGAGATAGGCTACACTTGCCTTGTGAGTTTTTACGAGACGATCAGGCTTATCGACAATGCCGAACTTTATTGCAATATTCTTGCACAACCACGTGGCAACGAATGCAAAGACAAATGAAAATACAAGCACAGGCCAGAACTGCAGGACCCAGCTTATGGGCCTTTCGGGACCTATGAGATTATCCAGCATATTCTCGTCCTTTACCTGAAGAATTCCCAAGCACGGGAGCACATATAAATTTATTTTAGTCTATCGGATGTCCTTGAGGCTGTCCAGATCAATCACGGCAGCATTGACATTAAGGTCGTATCCGGGTAAACTCTTTTTATGAGTTTTTTCAAAATTCTAAAACGTGGATTCGATATTATCATATCTCTATCGGCATTGATTCTTCTCTGGCCGGTTTTGTTATTAATCGTCATAGCGATAAAGGTCAGCAGCAAAGGGTCTGCCGTCTTCAAACAACAAAGGGCGGGCAAAAACGGCAATTCGTTCGTGTTTTACAAGTTTCGCACGATGACTATCGATGCCGATTCTTTTGGGCCCAGTCCGAAATCCGACCGGGATCCCCGGCTCACAAAAGCCGGAAGAATTTTGCGCGAATATTCCCTTGACGAACTGCCGCAATTGTTTAATATATTAAAGGGAGATATGAGTGTTGTCGGGCCCCGGCCGTTATACCTTTCGCAAATACCCGAATGGAACGAACGGCAGAAAAAGCGGCTGCTTGTAAAACCCGGTTTGACCGGTCTGGCACAAATATCCGGACGGGGAGAACTAACACGTGAAGAAAAACTTGAACTCGACGTTAAATACATGGAAACGGCAAATTTTTCGGCCGATTTTAGGATAGTATTTGCTACTATTGCCTATGTCTTCCGCCGAAAAGGCATTTATGAGAAAAGATACTCGAAAGCCGAATCTACACGAGGTACGAAATTTTGAATACTCGATATACGTCCAGGATTAAGGACGAAAATAATATGAAATATCTGACAATAATAGAACAGTTGGAGCACTTAAGCCCTGCCGAAAAAGCCGATCTTAAGCAGGTAACCGACGAGTTTGCCTTTCGCAGCAGCGACTATTATTTATCGCTTATCGATTGGAACGATCCTGACGATCCGATCCGAAAGCTGATCATCCCCGACCTGCAGGAGCTTGACGAATGGGGCCGGCTTGATCCGTCGGACGAGAAAACCTATTGCGTGATGCCCGGACTCGAGCATAAATATCCTTCCACGGCACTTCTGCTGGTTAGTAACGTGTGCGACGGGATCTGCCGGTACTGTTTCCGCAAGCGCGTTTTCATCAATCCGCAAAACGAATACCTGCGAGACCTTCCGGCGGCGATAAAATACATAAGAGAGCATAACGAGATTACTAATGTACTTCTGACAGGAGGGGATCCATTCGTACTTAAATCATCGAAACTTGAGAATATTATCCGGGAACTGAGGGACATCGAACATGTAAGCATCATTCGTATCGGGACAAAGATACCGGCGTTCAATCCCTCTCGGATTGTCGAAGATCCGGCTCTGCCCAAGATAATAAAAAAATACAGCACCGAGCAAAAAAGAATATATATCATGACCCACTTCATCCACCCTCGGGAATTGACAGGTCTGGCGGTCAAGGCGGTCGGCCTGCTGCAGAAAGCCGGCGCGATAATCGCCAACCAGATGCCGCTTATAAGAGGCGTCAATGACAATCCCGAGGTCATGGCGGAGCTGCTGGCCAAATTATCCTTTATTGGTGCGGTTCCCTATTACATTTTTCAGTGTCGCCCGGCAATTGGCAATAAAGCCTATACAGTCCCTATCGAGGAAGGATACGAAATTGTCGAGAAGGCAAAAGCCCTTGTCTCCGGTCTGGCCAAACGCGTCCGTTTTGTCATGTCGCATTCAACCGGCAAGATCGAAATCCTCGGCAGGACGGAAGAATACGTCTATTTCAAATATCACAGGGCAGCTGAAGACGTCGACAGTGGGCGTTTCATGGCCCTGGTGAGTAATCCGGACGCCTATTGGCTTGACGATTATATCGAAGTAATCAGAGATTACCCCATCGATTTACCGTATCGGTCCTACGGCCCGGAATAATATTGGAGCCCCTGGTTTAGCATCGGAAATGATGGTTAGAAACTGCACTGTGATTTTACTCGCTTTAGCTTACTGGGAATCCGCTGTATAAGCCCTTCAAAAATAATCTTAGAAAAATTCCGGACTAAGGATCAGAGTTTTCACTTTTCGAACCTTTTGTTTTACGAAATAACGCTCTCAGGTAAAATACCGTAGCAACTGCCGCTATTGCTCCGAAGGAAATGATTATATTGGAAAGTGCGAAATCTTTGCCGGCGATAACGGAAAATAATTCGACAATTATTAGAAAACCGGCCGGCCCCGCTAACGCTAATATGAGCCATTTGGCTTTAGGGGCTTTTGCAGCAGGAAAAAGATACATGCATTGAATCCATAGAACAGTCAAAATCGCATAGGCAAGGAGATTAAACACAGCATTTGTAACAGGCAGCA
>Ga0210003_1001572_pt1 | contig 19965 bp, 18 predicted proteins | sample LantaG_FD_182804 | JGI IMG/M metagenome (GOLD analysis project Ga0210003, IMG submission 182804) | Deep subsurface microbial communities from Baltic Sea to uncover new lineages of life (NeLLi) - Landsort_02402 metaG (SPAdes) (version 2) | ecosystem: Environmental > Aquatic > Marine > Oceanic >... | reverse complement strand
CAATCCTGAAAATAAAGGGTGGATTTTAGGTGACTGCGGTTTTTGTCTTTTCCCATTTAACCAAGTCAGAAAGAGTGTATTCATCGAAAACCGACACCAATCGCTGTTCGGCAATCAACAGAATTTCCCTTAAAGGACAAAAATCGACCCTGTTCATGGTGCATGCTTTGAAATCACTCAAACATTTCATCAAGTGATACGGTCCCTGAATCGTCTCCAGAACTTCCTTGACACTGATTTCCGAAGGGTCCTTAGCCAGGGTGAAACCGCCTCTGACACCCCGGTGAGACCGTATGATGCCCGATTTTGACAGCGACTGGAAAATTTTGGCTAAGAATTTTTCGGGAATGTTTTGTGCCCTGGAAATTTCCGAGAGGGGAGTTACTACTGAACGGTCTTTTTCAGCCAGATACAAAACACCAAAAATACCGTATTCTTCGGCTTTAGTAAATTGCATAGTAACCTTCCTTAATGGCTAAGTTCTTGTTGTCTAACTAATAGCCAAATAGCATCTTAATAAAAAGATAAAACTTGTCTTCTTTTGTGACTTCGCAATATATATAAAATAGACCTTGAAAGCAAGAATTTTGTTATTTTTTTCACAAAATTTGGGCTCGATTAATATTCTTTTAGAAAAAAAATCTTTCTCTTTTCAGCCCCTGAATGTACATTGCGATATTCATTTGAGGAGTTATGATGGAAGAAGAGAAAAAAGTCGGGCTGTTGATTGTCTATACCGGACACGGTAAAGGAAAAACCACCGCCTCGCTGGGAATGTGCGTGAGGGCGGTGGGTTATGACTGGCAAATCTGTATTATTCAATTTGTTAAAGGCAGCTGGAAATACGGTGAACTGGAAGGGATCAAAAAGCTTCAACCGAATGTGGAACTGAACGTTATCGGTGAGGGTTTTGTGGGTATCGTCGATGATGATAAGTCGTTCGAGGAACACCGCCGGGCTGCTAAAAACGGCGTGACTCTGGCCCTGGATAAGATTAAATCCAAAAAATACCAGCTGGTCATTCTGGATGAATTGAATGTGGCCTGTGACCTGGGACTGGTTACCGAAGAAGAGTTGGAATCTATTGTCGAAGCCCGGCAACCCGACCAGAATCTGGTTATAACCGGGCGTAAGGCCTCGGATTGGCTTATTGAAAAAGCCGACTTGGTGACGGAAATGAAGGAAATAAAACATCCTTACCGGAAAGGTATCCTGGCCCAGAAGGGTATTGACTGGTAAGCGCTTGGCAAGCATAAATTTGGAATATTTGATGATATATTAAGGAGAGATAGAATGGCTGAAGAAAAGATATATGATATTGTTATTGTGGGTGCCGGACCCGGGGGCTTATGCGCCGGCCTTTATGCCGCCCGGGCAAATCGAAAAGTCGTGGCTCTGGAAAAATATCTTCCCGGCGGACAGATCGCCATTACCGGCGAGGTCGAGGATTATATTGGTTTCGAGCATATCGAAGGGGCGGAACTGGGTATGAAATTTACCAATCACGCCAAGAAATTCGGACTGGAAATCGAGATGGATGAAGTGGTAGAGGTTTATCGCGACGGTGAGGATCGGGTGGCGAAATGCGCCTCGGGTAATATTTATCGCGGCAAAGCTATCATTCTTTCGACCGGCGGCTCACCGGTGAAATTGAATATCCCCGGCGAACAGGAATTAAGCGGCAAAGGCGTTTCCTACTGCGCCATTTGTGACGGGGCTTTCTTCAAGGACCAGGTTATAGCCGTGGTCGGCGGGGGAGACGCCGCCGTGGAAGAGGGCACTTATTTGACAAAATTCGGCTCCAAAGTGCATATAATCCACCGCCGGGATAAGCTCCGGGCCCAGAAAATTATCCAGCAACGGGCTTTTGACAACAAAAAGATTGAATTTGTCTGGGATTCAGTCGTGGAATCCATCAATGGTGACAGCAAGGTCGCTGGTCTGACTTTAAATAACGTTAAAACGGGGGAAAAATCCACTCTTGAGGTCGGGGCGGTCTTTATTTTTGTTGGGTTTAAACCCAATACCTGGATGATTAAAGAAGATATCCGGCTGGATTCGGGCGGCTACATTGTAACCAACGACCACATGGAAACTTCGATAAAAGGTATATATGCCTGCGGCGATGTGCGCTCGCAATTGGTTCGACAGGTGACCAATGCCGTCGGAGACGGCACCACCGCGGCGGTTGCGGCTGAAAAATATCTCGAGGAGCTGGAAGATAAGCACGCTCACCGGATATAGTTAACTTCGGGAAACCGGATGTCGGAAAAATCATAAATTGCGAAAAATAATATCAATTAGTGAAAAAATTAACTTGCATAACAATTCTGTGTGAGATATATTTACCCATTATTTTTCAATAAAGCGAGATATAACTAGTTTTATTTTATAATCTTAACGGGAGATTTTATTGATGAATTTAGGTGTGTTAGCAGCTCTTATCGGCCTGGTAGGGTTAGTTTTTGCCATAATACTCTACCTGTGGATCCGGAGCAGAGATGCCGGTACCGAATTAATGCAAGAAATTTCCGGCGTCATCCATGACGGCGCCATGGTATTTCTTAAAAGGGAATACTCCATTCTGGTCATCTTTATCATAGTTGTCTTTGCCCTTCTGGCCTGGCGAATTCAATTACAAACGGCGCTGACTTTTCTCGGCGGCGCCGGCTGCTCCATGCTGGCGGGCTTTATCGGTATGAAGGCCGCGACTCGAGCCAACGTCCGCACCTGTGCGGCAGCCAAGGATAAGGGTCAGTCGGCCGCCCTGTCGATCGCTTTCACCGGCGGTTCGGTCATGGGTATGACGGTAGCCTCGCTGGGTTTGATCGGGGTTGGGATTGTCTTTTACTTTTTCGGCGGCAGTACCGAAACCTCCAGCATTATCAACGGTTTCGCGATGGGCGCGTCATCGATAGCCCTGTTCGCTCGTGTCGGCGGAGGTATCTTTACCAAGGCGGCCGACGTCGGCGCCGACCTGGTTGGAAAAGTTGAAGCCGGGATTCCCGAGGATGACCCGCGCAATCCCGCCGTTATCGCCGATAACGTCGGTGATAATGTCGGGGATACGGCCGGTATGGGCGCCGACCTGTTCGAGTCTTATGTCGGTTCGGTAATCGCCACGATAGCTCTCGGTGCGACGGCTACGGCAGCCAATCTCGGGTTGGCTGAAGGTACGATGGTAACCGAGCTTTTGCGGACCAAGTTTATGCAGCTGCCGCTCCTGATTGTGGCGTTCGGCGCGCTGGCTTCGATTCTCGGCGTGCTCTCCGTGCGCGTCTTCTCCGGCATGAATCCGGCCGCGACCCTGAGGTTGGTTACCTATGTCGGGGCGGTTTTGATGCTGGTCGCTTCCTATTTCATCATTGATAAACTGGGCCTGAACCAGAAAATTTTCTGGGCCATTTTAGGCGGTAACCTGGCCGGTATCATCTTGGGACTGCTGACCGAATACTATACGGCGGCATCGCCGATACGGCGTATTGCCAAAGCTTCCGAAACCGGCGCCGCCACCAATATTATTAACGGCCTGGCGGTCGGCATGGAATCCGTCATGTTCCCGATTATTGTTATCTGTATCGCCATTTACACCGGTTATAGTTTCGCTGGTCTTTACGGTATCGGCATTGCCGGGGTAGGCATGCTGGGCACCATCGGTGTGACCATGTCGGTTGACGCTTACGGCCCGATTGCCGACAACGCCGGCGGGATCTCGGAAATGTCCGGCCTTGGCCCGGAAGTCCGTAAAATTACCGACCGGCTCGATTCGCTGGGGAATACGACTGCCGCTATCGGTAAGGGGTTTGCCATCGGTTCCGCGGCCCTGACGGCGCTGGCGCTGTTTTCCGCCTATTCCAGCGCAGTGGGTCTGGAAAGTATAAATATTCTCGCCCCGAAAGTCGTAATCGGCTTCTTCATCGGCGGGATGTTACCGTTCTTTGTGGCCGCCCTCACCATGACCGCGGTTGGTAAAGCCGCCTCGAAAATGGTCGAGGAAGTGCGCCGCCAGTTCCGCGAAATCAAGGGTCTGATGGAAGGCAAGGCCAAACCCGATACCGGGCGGTGTGTGGATATTGCCACCCGCGGCGCTCTGGCCCAGATGGTGACCCCCGGCCTGATGGCTATTCTGGCCCCCATTATTATCGGTTATCTGCTTGGCAAGGAAGGCCTGGGCGGGATGCTGGCCGGTTCGACCATGTCCGGGGTGATGTTGGCCCTGATGATGGCCAATGCCGGCGGCGCCTGGGATAATGCCAAGAAATATATCGAGGCCGGCGCCCACGGCGGCAAGGGCTCCGACGCCCATAAAGCCGCGGTAGTTGGCGACACGGTCGGTGATCCTTTCAAGGACACTTCCGGTCCCTCGATGAATATTCTGATTAAGTTAATGGCGATTGTATCACTCGTAGTCGGCTCCGCATTGTTCAGATAAACGTTATATTAAATTATCAAAAAAAAATGGGCAAATTTATTTTGCCCGTTTTTTTTGATTGAATATTTTGTATCTTTAGAAGTAATATTAAGCAGATAAAACAGATTAATATATGAAACTTTCAAAGAAAAATAACGTCTAATGAGAATTAAAAGGAGAATGAGTTGGAGAATTTAAACAATTCGGACCAGACGGCCGCTGTGCCGGTTGCCGCAAGAAACGACAAAGGGCTGTCTTTAAGAGGTTTTTTTGAGGTCTTTTATAAGCCCGGAAAATTTTTTGAAAATCTCAAAAATAATCCAAAAATCATCATTCCCTACATCTTGCTGCTCATTCTGTCATTTATAATGATGTATTTGGTTCTGGATGTTATGCTCAAGATTGCCATGGAATCCGACCAGCTCCGGGACAGGCTGCAGGGTCAGCCGGTTCCGCCCCAACTGGAAAAGATAATAAGCATTAATGTCCTGGCCGGAGGTGTATTAGCCATTATCCTGACACCTCTCTTAGCGGCCGCTCTGGCCATCTTTTTCGGCAATTTTGTCATGGCCGGCAAAGCCCGTTTCAAGCAGATTCTTTCGGTTATGATATACGGCGAGTTGCTGTATATTGTCGGCGGATTGATTTCGGCGGTGCTGATCGCCGTCCAGGGTAAATTCATGTCGCCCTTTTCGCTGGGGGTGCTGGCCATCAACCAGGGCATTGACAGCATCGCCTTTATCGCGCTGTCGAAGATTGATCTGTTCAATATCTGGGAGATTATCGTCGTGGGAATCGGTCTGGCGGCCGTTTACGGATTTAATCGCAAAAAAGGGTACGTGTTGTCGGTCTTATCAATGGGAATATTATCGATATTACATATAATTTTTGCCGCCATAGGCAAACTTTTAGGATAAGTTGAAGGAGATATTCAATGAGGATATTACAAGGTACATTAATACTGTTGTTCTTGATATTCTGTTTTTCAGGAAGTACGGCCAACGCCCAAGAGGAAATGACTCTTGACGATTGTATCGAACTGGCCCTTCAAAGCCGGGCTTCGATAATTATCGCCCACGGTCAGGAAAAGCTCGCGAAATATGAGAAATTAAATGCCCTCGGAGCCTTTTTGCCCCGGGTCAGCGCCGGTTATGATTACAGCAAGGGCAAGCAAACCAAACGGAAACAGGATGCAGAATTTTACACAATTGAAGATTCAGTGATCATGACCCGAAATGCTAATGACACTCTCGGCCTGCCAGATTCAGCTAAAGAATTCCATTATCTCTTTAGCCCCCCGGAGATTAAAGAAAAAGAATACGACGATCTGGATCTTGGAACCAGTAAAACCCTGAGTTTCTCAGGCTCAATTGATATCATAAACGTTTCCAGTTGGTTTAATTTTGCCTCGGCCTCGGCCAATAAGGCCAGCGCCCAGCTCAATGTTATCGCTTCCGAACAGGACCTGATTTATTCAGTTAAAATTTATTACTACGCCTACCTGGCCAACGAGGAAAACCTGTCGGTCCAGGAAGAGGCCGTGAAACGGGCGGAGGAGCAGTTGAAACTGGCCGAGTCGAAGTATGAGCTCGGTTCCGTCTCGCGCTCCGATGTGCTCAAACAGAAAGTACAATACGGCAATGACCGCCTGGCCCTGTTACGGGCGAAAAATGCCGTAACCAATTCCAAAGCCGACCTGGCTTATAATATCGGTCTTGACCCCAACAAGGACTATAAATTTTCGCGAGAATTTACCCTCCGCGAAATCACCGGGACGCTCGATGAAGCTGTTGAATTCGGCCTGACCCATAAGCCCTCGCTATTGGTGGACGAAAAAGATGTTGACTTCTACAAGCATAATTACCGGGCCGCCAAGGCCAAGTATCTTCCGACGCTCTCAGCTTACGGCAGATACAGTATTTTCAACGGCACGCTGGGCGATACGGCTACCTATAATTATTCGCGGCACACCCGAACTTATGGCGTCTCGGTCTCGTATAATATATTTGACGGCTTTTTACGGGAACGGCAGGTGGCCCAGGCCAAGGTTTACCTCAATAATAAGAAAGCGCAGCTGGCCGACAACCGCAACCTGGCGGTCAGCCAGATTAAAACGGCTTTTTTGAATATTGGACAGCTCAAAGAACAAAAGAAAGTATCCGAGGAAAACGTGGAGGCGGCACAGGAAGATTTGAGAATCACCCAGGAAAAATATAAGCTGGGGGCAGCCGCTATCCTGGAATTGCTCGACGCCCAGGTGTCGTTAAAAGAAGCCCAGGTATCGATGATTCAAGCCGACTTTGATTCGAACCTGGCTATCGCTGAATTAGAAAATGCTATGGGGAAAATGTAACATAAATAAAGGCAGACGTAATGAGCAAAAAGAAAATACTGATAATCGGCATAGTGGTCGTGGTGGTCCTGGTTTTAATAGTAGTCAATCTGATCACCAACTCGGAAAACGCGACCGATGTCAACGTAATCGAGGTCAACCAGAAGAACATTACCGAGGTTGTCTCGGCCTCGGGCAGAATTCAACCGCAGACCAAGGTTAATATTACCTCGGAGGTCAACGGTGAAATAATAAGTCTGCTCGTAAAAGAAGGCGATGTGGTCAAGGCCGGTAACCTGCTGGTGATTCTGGATACGGTGCAGTTGTCTTCCGATGCCGAACAGGCCCGTTATGCCGTTAATGAAATCACCGCTCGCCTGGAAGGCGCCCGGTCCACCCTGGACCAGGCCCAGGAAGAGTATGATCGCCAGGAAAAGCTGTTCAAAAAAGACGGGACTGCGGAAACGCAGTACAAAAATGCTCACTACGCTTTTTTGAACGCGAAAGCCTCGTACGAGGCCATGCAGGCCCAATCCCAGCAGCTTCAGTCGCGCTACGAGAAGCAGCTCGACAACCTGAGCAAGACCAAAATCAGGGCGCCCATGCCCGGGATTATCACTTTTCTGGACTGCGAGGTCGGTGAAATCGCCGCCGCCCAGACATCGTTCACCCAGGGTAGGACCCTGATGACCATTTCCAACCTGGATATATTCGAGGTCGAAGTGGAGGTGGACGAAACCGAGATTTCAAAAATTACAAACGGGCAGCAGGCGGAAATCTCGGTCGATGCCTTTCCTGACACCCTGTTCTCCGGGGAAGTCGTCGAGATCGGCAATACCGCCATTTACGCGGGCGGTACCTCGCAAGACCAGTCGACCAATTTCCGGGTGAAAGTCATTTTCAAGGATACCGATATCAATATCCGGCCCGGCATGTCGGCCGATGTCGATATCACGACCGACCAGCGGGAAGACGTTCTCACGGTGCCTTTCAGTGCGGTGGTGATGCGGTCGCTGGATATGGATTCTCTCGAACAGGCTCGCCTGATAGCCCAGGAAGCCCCCGGCTCGACTGTTGTCAGTGAGGTTCAGGCCGCCGAAACCGAGGGCGAGTCGGAAGTCAAGCCGGCTGATACGCTGGCCGACACCGCCAAGAAAGAGGTCGAACGTGAGGACATCAAGGGCATCTATGTCGTGCGGGAGGGCCTGGCCCATTTCCTGCCCGTTAAAACCGGTATCGCCGACCAGAAAGATATCGAGGTTGTCGAAGGTCTTGAGCTCGGTGATTCCGTTATCTCGGGCCCGTATCGCACTCTGAGAACGATTAAAGACGGCGATCTCTTGAATATTGTGAAAAAACAAGAATCAGGAAGAATGTAACCATGCCGCTTATTGAAACCAAAGATTTGTGCAAGACCTATGTGATGGGAGCGGAGAACGTACATGCTCTCCAGGATGTCTCGATGACTATTGAAAAAGGAGAGTATGTGGCCATTATGGGACCTTCCGGTTCGGGTAAATCGACCCTGATGAACCTGATCGGTTGTCTGGATACCCCCACCAAAGGGGAATACTATCTCAACAGCAAGAAGGTCAGCCAGATGAACGATAACGAACTGGCCAACATCCGGAACCGTGAAATCGGCTTTGTCTTCCAGACTTTCAACCTTTTGCCCCGGGCGACGGCACTGCATAATGTGGAATTGCCGCTGATTTATAACGGCACGCCCACCCGGGACCGCCAGGATATGGCTAAGCTGGCCTTGACCAAGGTTCAACTGGATGACCGCATGTACCACAAGCCGAGCGAGCTGTCCGGCGGCCAGAGGCAGCGGGTGGCGATCGCCCGGGCCCTGGTCAACAATCCTTCGTTGATTCTGGCCGATGAACCGACCGGGAACCTGGACAGTAAAACCTCGGCCGATATTATGGTTCTGCTCAACGAGCTTCACCGACAGGGAAACACCATTATAATTGTTACCCACGAGAGGGATATCGCCCGTCATGCCTGGCGAATCCTTTCCATCCTGGACGGTCGGATTGCCGAGGACAAGATCATTAATGAATCGGAAAGAAATGGTGTGCATTAAAAAATGATTACCGGCTCCCTTTTTAAAATCAGTTTTGACGCGCTAATCTCCAACAAACTGCGCTCGAGCCTGACTTTCCTGGGCATTATGATCGGCGTGACCTCGGTCATGACCATCATATCCGCCCTGGAGGGGATGATGGGGGCGGTCGAGCAAGACCTGTCTGCTCTGGGGCCGGCCACCTTTTTTGTCCAGCGAATGGGTATGATTACATCCGAAGAGGAGTTCCTGGAGATGATAAAGCGCAAACCCCTGGACCTGGAAATGGAGGATTTACTTGTCGACGGCTGTCCCGACTGCGATAAAGTTACGCCGCGTTCCGGCACCCGGGCCAAGGTGAAATACGGCAACGAAGCCCTCAACCAGGTCAGTATCCGCGCTGCCCGGGCCAACATGATCGATATTGTCGATATCCAGGTCGCCCAGGGGCGATTCTATACTTCCGAGGAAGAACTTTACCGCCAGGGGGTGGCCTTCATCGGAGATAAAATCAGGGAAGACCTGTTTTCCGGGGTAGACCCTATCGGCAAGAATATTAAAATTAACAGCCAGAAATACACCGTTATCGGAATCTCCAAGAAAAGAGGCAGCCCCTTCGGCGGCGAAAACGAGGATAACTTTGTGTATATCCCGTTTTCAACCTATATGAAACAGTTCGGCCGACCCGGTCGGTATCTCTCTTATACCATTAAGGCCAGGTCCGTGGAAAAACTCGAAGACGCCATGGACCAGGTGCGGGTCATTTTACGCTCTTACCGGCATGTCCCGTATAACGAGCCCGACGATTTTACCCTCCTGACCGCCGACATGATTCTCGAATTCCTGAACCAGATAACCCGGGTTTTCCGACTGGGATTGATCGGCATTTCGTCCATCTCGCTGGTGGTAGGCGGCATCGTGGTGATGAACATCATGATGGTTTCGGTGACCGAACGAACGCGGGAGATAGGTATCCGCAAATCCCTCGGGGCCAAGCAGAAACATATCCTGGTGCAATTTTTGTTCGAGTCCTTGATTCTGACCATGACCGGGGGGATTATGGGCATAGTGCTGGGCTTTATTATTGCGAAAAGCTTGATGGGGATGATTGACATGACCATCTCGCCGTCGGCTCTGGCCATTATCGCCGGTGTTACTATTTCCACCGGTATCGGCCTGATATTCGGTATTTATCCGGCCATGAAAGCCGCCCGGCTGGACCCGATTAAAGCCTTAAGTTACGAGTAAATGATTATGTTGTTGACCGCCGTAGAAATAAAAGACAGTATCCTGATGGCGCTGGGTTCGATAAGGACCAATAAGTTTCGCGCCAGTCTCACTATCCTGGGCGTCATGGTCGGGGTCAGCTCGGTAATCGCTATGGCTGCCGTAATCGACGGTCTCAACGGCGCCGCCGAGGAAGAAATCGATAAAATCGGCTCTAATGTCATTATCGTGAGTCGGTTCGAGGACGGGGTCGATCACGACCGCCTGACCGAGGAAGAGCGCAACCGCCCACCTATCACCATCGGCGAGGCCATGGCCATCAAGGAAAACTGTCCCGCGGTGGACGGCGTGTCCCCCCAGGATTATTATTTCAAACCCGGCGGCAACGAGGTCAAATACAAAAATATAAAATTCAGCGACGGCTATGTGTTCGGTACCTGGCCCGACTTTGTCCGTGTCCGAGACCGGAATATGTCGGAGGGCCGCTTTCTGTCCGATGTAGATGAAAAATACCGGTTGATGAATTGCGTTCTGGGAGCCGATGTTGCGGAAACGCTCTTCGAGGGGAAGCCGGCCATGGATAAGGAAATCAGGGTCAACGGTTACAAGTTCACGGTGGTCGGGGTGGTCGAAAAACTCCAGTCCAATTTCGGCAACAACCAGGAAAATAAGCTGGTGATTATCCCCCTGTCCACTTTCTTGAAGATGTATCCCTGGGAAGAAGCCCTGGGCTTGATCGCTCGGGCGGTTTCGTACGATCAAATCGAACAGGCCAAAGAAGAAATGACCACCGCATTGAGAATATATCGCAAGGTTCCTTTTAATAAAAAGGATAATTTCGCCCTGTCCACCCAGGAGCAGTTCAAAGAGACCATCGGTAATATCACCAAGTATATCTACATGGCTATGATTGTGATAACCTCGGTCGGCCTGATGGTCGGCGGTATCGGGGTGATGAATATCATGCTGGTTTCGGTGACTGAGCGCACCCGGGAAATCGGCGTGCGCAAGGCGATCGGAGCCAAACGCATGAATATAATTCTGCAGTTCTTGACCGAGGCCATGTCGCTCTCGGCCACCGGCGGGGTGATTGGAGTGATATTCGGCGTCCTGATCGGGATGCTGGTAAACAGCCTCCTGAATTTCCCCATTAATGTTCCGGTTTTCTGGATTGTCATAGGTTTTGTCGTCTCTGTATCGGTGGGGCTGATTTCCGGGGTTTACCCGGCAATCAAGGCCTCGCTTTTAGACCCCATCGAAGCTCTCCGGTACGAGTAATTTTGTTCGTTATTTTTATTGCCCTTTTAAGTCCGCCAATATAAATTTCAACAAAACAGGAAAAATATTGTTATAACCAATATGATGAGATATTTAATGAAAATATTTATTGTAGGTTTTCTATTGTGCTTGGTTCTTACCGGCGGCGCTATCGCCCAGTTTAATTTTTTCGACAATTCCCGGTCAATTGAGCAGCCCCGCCTGCTTCTGGATTACGCCAGTTTCAAATCCCCTGATTCCGGGAAAGTCAGGTTTGAAATCTACTATCAGGTTTTTAATTTCACTTTTGAATTTCAAAAGCAGAATATCGACTATGTCGCCGAGTATGAGCTGATGGTGACCGTAAACGACGATAACGGCATGCTGGCAGCATCGGAAATGAAGGATAAGCGCATAGTAGTGCCTGACGAAGAGAAGGCCCGTTCGCGAACGGATTTTCGCACCAGCCAGATAAATTTCGACCTGCTCCCCGGAAAATACGAAGTTAAATTTTCCATAAGGGATAAGTTCTCGGAAAACACCTACACTACCGATTTCAAGATGAAATTGAAGGAATTTGACGGCGAGGAACCCCGCCTGTCGGATATCGAGTTTATCCGCACGGTCGACGCTCTCAAGGAAGAGGCCGGGGTTTTCGACAAGGGGAATATTCTGGTGGTTCCGTCGGTGGCGCGCTCTTACGGCGGCGACGATGATGCCCGGCTCTTGTACTATTTTGAAGTATATCGAGGGAATGACAGCACGGCTAAGGTTGATGTTGAAACCAAGATACGCAAAAAGAACGGCATGATGATTTACCGGGACACCCTCAACGATATTTTGAGCGGACCGATGGAGTTGCAGTTACGCGATATTTTAGTGGAGGACTATTCCCCCGGTGAGTATGAACTCGAGATCTTCCTGCGCGGCCGGCGCAACAAGAAGCTGGACGAGAAAAAAGAAAAATTCACCATTCAATGGTCACTGCGGGGACTGTTGAAACACGACTTTAAGACCGCTATCGACCAGCTGTCGATTGTCGCCCAGCCGGGAGAGGTTGACAAAATGAAAAATATCGAGTCCCAGGAGGAGCGGCTGAACGCCTTCAACGAATTCTGGAAAGCCCTTGACCCCACCCCGGGAACGGCCAAAAACGAGCGTCAGATCGAGTTTTATCGGCGGGTAAATTTCGCTAACGTTCATTTTAAGACCATGCGGCGTGAAGGCTGGCAAACCGACCGCGGTCGCGTTTTTATCAAGTACGGCGAACCGGATGAAATCGACGATGTCCCCATGTCGCTGACCTTCCCACCCTACCAGGTTTGGAATTATTATAAAATCGGCGCTTATCGCAAGTTTACTTTTGTGGATGAAAACGAAGACGGGGAGTATCGCCTGCAGTATCCTTACGACGGCCTTGACCAGAGTCCCGATTTTTAGCAAAGAGGTGCTATTTTGAAAGCTATAAAAATTATTTTCATGCTCGGCCTGTTGGCCCTGCTTGGTTCGGGCGGGCCGGGCCGGGCTCAGCAGGCCAGCGCGGAGTTAACCCTTTACGGCGGGAGAACCGTCTTCAACAATCCGGAATTCGACTCGGTTTCCCTGGTGGAGTTTCCCTTCACGGTCAACCGTAACGAGTTTTCTTTCTTCCGGCCGGACAGCGCCGATACCAATTATTACGCCCGTATTTTCGCCCAGATTAGCCTGATCAATACCGAGGGCATCTTCATCGACTCGAATAAAACATACTTCTCGGCGATGGTCCCCCGGCTGGAGCTGACCACGGCGGAAGGCTTTAAGCTGTTTAACAAGCTTTCGCTCCCGGCCCGACCGGGAATTTATTCCGCCCGGCTGACGGTTATTGATGCCGTCAGCAAAAAAGAAGGAAGTTTCTTCTACGACCGGCTGGTGGTGGAACCGCCCGTTAAGGACAGACTATCCATCGGCGGGGCCTCGCTCGCCTACGATATTACCTATGTCGGTGATGAGCCGACCGCCAACGCCCGGATGGTGAGCAACGGTTTCAAGGTGCTCAACTGCCCGCTGTCGGTGTTCGGTATCGAGGACAGTGCCGTGTTTGTATATGCCGAGCTCTATAACCTGCAGTATGACCCTGAAAACCCCGGCCGGTACCGGCTGACTTACAAAATCCTGGAAGACAGTAACCGGGTCTTCATCGATTACGGCTCCAAGGAAAGGGATAAACCCGGAGCCTCGGTGGTGATAACGGAAAGGTTCGATATCAAGGGCTGGCCGGCCGGAATATACATCATTCAGCTTACCGCCACCGACCCGGCTTCCGCTCAGGCGGATACGTTGCATTTACCCTTTCGTATTTTCGCCCCGGTGACATCATCGGAACTGGCTGTCTATAATAGTGACGTGACCAACCCCTATGACAGTTTGTCCCTGGAAACCAAAGTGAACCTGGTTAACTATCTCCTTACCCCGCCCCAGAAACAGACCCTGGTGAATCTTTCCGATGAGGGGAAAGAAAATTTTCTCGAGCAGTATTGGCAGGAACACGACGAGAACGTCTCGACCCGGGTTATCGAGAACCGACTGGAAATGATAGAACGTTACCGTTTCAGCAACCGGTATTTTTCCATTAACGAAGGCATTGAAGACGGGTGGAAAACCGACCGGGGACGGATTTACATGACTTACGGGCCGTGGGATGATATCGAGGATATCAATTCCCCGGTGACCGGCAATCCCTATATTATCTGGCGCTATTTCGCGGTCAAGGAAGGCAAGGTGTTTGTTTTCGAGGACCGGGATGGGTACGGCGATTACCGGCTGGTTCATTCCAACGTGTACGGGGAAATTTACAGTGACGAATGGAAACGGCGCCTTGAAAGCGGTACCCTCGAACTTTATTGAGACGCCGCATATCGGACATAAAAAAAGCCGCATATAAGCGGCTTTTTTTTTAATCTGAATCGTTTATGGCAAGCGTAAGGCACGCCGGACCGGAATGGAGAAGCGGGTTTTGGCTTCGTCGTTAAGTTCGATGGTGAAGGTCTTTTCGAAATTCTGTTCAAGGGCGAACTCTTTGAGCTTGAGCACGGCTTCTTCAGTCTTACCGGCATTGATCTTGTCCGGCATATCCACTTCGAACAAGTCGCTTGGAATGTCGACAATAGTCGGTTTCAAATCCTGGTCGGAAACGTTTTCAATTTTGAAAGTCATTTCATTCCGAATTTTCTCGCCGAACTGAGAGATATTCAATTTATACGGACTGATTACAATCGGATAGGTGGAATCCGGCTGAATCACGATCTGGGCCTGGATTGAAACCGTTTTGTCCGGTTTGCCCTCGTTGGATTCTATTCGGGGCTGCTTGATGATCTTATTTTTGTAGCGCTTGGTATGAAAAATAATTTCAAGTCTGGTGCTGTCACCGACAGCAAGCACGTCTCTTTCCAGAGGTGCCTTAGTGCAGCCTCACCCGGGTTTGACACGGATAATTTTTAGGGTATCATCGCCGGTTGAGTGTAACCAGAATATATGCGTCAGCTTAGCGTTTTGCGGGGCATAACCGAAATCAAAAAGGGTTTCGGGGATAGTCAGACGCGGTGCTCCCTGAACCAGACTGAAGGATAACACCAATCCCAAAATTAAAACGAATAATAAAGCTGATTTCTTCATAATAGTATTAACACTTCCCTTAATTGTAACAGTTTTTATCTATTTATATTTCGTCTAATTTTACTCTTTACTGAAGATTTTTCTTTTAATCGGTATCGTTATCCGATGATGGGCTCCCTCTTCGGTGTTGAATTGAAGGGTTACCGACTGTTTAAATTCCCGGTCGAGATATTCCGGGTTTATTTTGGCGTATCCCCGAACTTCCTTGCCGGGGGGAACAGCTTCCGGTATTACCAGACGGCACTCCTCCATGGGGTATGAAACGGTTGTTATCGAAAAAGCGGTATCCGACTGGTTGATAAGTTTAAACTCGATACTGTCTATGGAAAGAGTCGGCAGAACCGAAAATTCAAACCGGTACGGTTTGACCGTGACCGGGTAATACTTGTCGGGATAGGTGGCGCAGACCCCTTTAAAGCTGAGTTGGTAAGGAGTGCCCTCGATATTCGAGTAAATTGTCGGTTTTCGGTTCATCGGCCCGACTCTTCTCTTGGAGTCCCAGTAAAAGCCGACTTTCATGCTGTCTCCGGGGGCCAGCCAGTCCTGTTCCATAGAGAAGGTGGCGCAGTCACAACCCGTTCTGATTCGTTCGATTTTAACCGTATCCGTCCCGACCGATTTGAACCAGAATTGCTGCACAACCGTGGAACTGTGGGGGACGTAACCAAAATCGAACTCTCCGCCCGGAACCTCAAGTTTAGGCTGGGCGCTCAGTCCGCTCCAGAACAGGAGTACTACAAGTAAAATCCAAGAAGTCGATCTCATCATATTATATTATATTTCTGTTACATATAAATTGTTCCAGTTAATAAAGTTAGTATAAAATAAAAATTAGTCAAGAAGATAAAGTTTTTTCTTGTCAGCGGCTTTTAAATCCTCTAAGTTTAAACGATAATGTAACTTCCGTGACTTGAAAACGTTATAGTAATATGCATGTTATCGAAGTTCAGGATTTAACCAAAATATACCAGACCGGTCTTAAAAAGGGGAATATTGTCGCTCTGGATTCTGTCAGTTTGACGGTGGAGCAGGGGGAGATTTTCGGCCTTCTCGGGCCTAACGGCGCCGGCAAAACCACCCTCATGAAGGTCCTTTTGAATATCACCCAAATATCCTCCGGCCAGGCTCTGGTTCTGGGACTACCCCCGGAAAACCCGGAGTCTCGCCATAAAGTCGGTTACCTGCCGGAAAACCATCGTTTTCCGACTCATCTTACCGGCCTGGGCCTGCTGGAATTCACCGGCCGGCTTTACGGCCTCTCGCAGAAGGAAATCGACAGCCGTTCCGAGCAGTTGCTGGCCCTGGTCGGGATGGAGCGCTGGGGTAAAACCAAAATAAGGAAATATTCCAAGGGGATGTCGCAGCGAATCGGCCTGGCCCAGACTATGATTTCCGACCCGGAAATTCTGCTTCTGGATGAACCGACCGACGGGGTGGATCCGATCGGTAAAATTGAGATCAGGCAGGTCATGGAAAAAATCAGGGCGGAAGGCAAGACCGTCTTCTTGAATTCGCACCTTCTCTCCGAGGTCGAGTCGGTGGCCGACCGGGTGGCCATTTTAACCCGGGGGAAAGTGGCTCGGGTCGGCTCGGTCGAATCTATGACCAGCCGCCAGAGCCAGTATGAAATCAAGGCGGCCATCGGCAATGAAATTTTTGAAATCCCCGAGGAAATGGGCAAACGTCTTTCCATGACGACCAACGGCATGATTGTGGAGTTAAGCAACGAAGACGATATTAACTATATCATCGACCAGTTACGGATGCGTAAAATCAAGATAAAATCCATCAAGCCGCTCAAGATTTCGCTGGAGCAGTCGTTCTTCGAAACCGTCACCGAAAATAAGGAGTCGGCCCAATGAGAGGCATAACCCGCGACAGTGTGGTGGAGATGTTCGACCGCAAGCTCATCTATGTTTTCGCGGTCGTGACGGTCCTGACGGTTTTGATAGTGCTTATGAGCGGTTCTCTCGACGGCCAGATACGGATGCAGACCGGAGGAGGGATGGATGTTGACGATATCAACGAGGTCCTGGGCGACCCGGTCGTCAGGATTTTTGAATTTTTCGTATCTTTCCTGGTGTTCCTGGCGGTCATGGGTACCGCCGGGGTGATACCGACCATGCTGGAGAAGGGCCGGGCGGATTATTACCTGTCCAAGCCGATTTCCCGGACCGTGCTCTTTCTCAACAAGTTCGTGGGGGTTTTAATAGTTTACGGTCTGACCATAATCCTTTGTGGAGTGATAGTGTATCTCAGTCTCTGCCTGGTACACGGCATATTCAATATCCACATCGTTTACCTGTTCATTTTCAGCCTGCTGTCATTCATCATCTGGTACAGCATCACGGCCTTCGCCGGGGTGGTTTTCAACTCCAGCGCTATCGCCATAATGAGCGCTTTTATCATCTGGATACTCCAGAAAGTCCTGGGTACCCGGGAATGGATAAAGGCCCTGGTAGATTCCCAACCGGTGCACTATATCGTCGATACTTTTTATTATATCATTCCCAAAACCGGCGAGATCTCCGATATGTCGGTCCGCATGGCCACCAGCCGGGAGATTCGCGACTGGATGCCGCTTTATTCCTCCCTGCTTTTCGCCCTGGTCCTGATTTATCTCACGGTTTATATTTTCAAGCGGAAAAACTATTGAGCGCCCCCGTTTTTTAAAATTATTTATCAATCCCCCTTTACACGCCCGTTAATTCCCTCTATATTCTCTGAAATTTAACTATTTTATTTGAGGAGAATAACGCATGACACCGTTTGCCTACCTTAAGAAAACCGAGAGTAAAAGAAGAAAAGATTTATTCACGCTCTTAAGCTTTCCGTCGGTTTCGGCCAAATCGGAAAATAAAAAGGATGTCGCCGCCTGCGCCGGGTGGGTGAAAAAGCACCTGGCCGAGATCGGCTTTAAATCGAAAATTTACCCCATCAAGGGGCACCCGATTGTCTATGCCGAGTATTTTGTCGATAAGAAACTGCCGACGCTACTTTACTACGGCCATTACGACGTTCAGCCGCCGGAGCCGTTGAACTTGTGGAAAACGCCGCCGTTCAAACCGCAGGTACGCGCCGGATATATATATGCCCGCGGCGCCTGCGACGACAAGGGGCAGTTTTTCGCCCAGATGAAAGGCCTCGAGGCCATTATCAAAACCACCGGCACCCTGACGGTCAACGTCAAGTTTCTAATCGAGGGCGAGGAAGAGTCCCATTCGGTGAACCTGCCCCTGTTCATCAAGAAGAACAAGAACCTTCTCAAAGCCGACATCGTGGTGGTCTCCGACACCGCCCAGTTCAGCAAGCAACTCCCGGCCGTGACTTTCGGCCTGCGCGGGATTGCCTCGGTGGAGGTGTTCGTCTATGGTCCCGCGATGGATTTACACTCCGGCGGTTTCGGCGGAGCGGTGGGCAACCCGGTCAATATCCTCTGTGATATGGTTGGCAAACTACACGACAAGAGCGGTAAAATCGCCATCCCCGGTTTTTATAAAGACTGCAAGCCGATTTCCCAATGGGTCAGAAAGCAGTTCAAGAAACTGCCGTACAGCGAGGCCGCTTACAAAAAAGCGATCGGTGTTTCGGCCCTGCACGGGGAAAAGAATTACACTACTTTCGAGAAAGTGACCAGCCGCCCGACCTGCGACGTCAACGGCATTACCGGCGGGTACCAGGGGGAAGGCGCCAAGACGATTATTCCCTCGATGGCTTCCTGTAAAATCACCATGCGCCTGGTGCCGGATATGCAGCCCATGGATATCTGCAACAAGATTGAAAAGTACCTCAAACAAATCGCGCCCAAATCTGTCCGGGTCAAGGTTGACAAGCACGGTGGGGCGAAGGCGGTCGAGGTTCCGGTGGACGGGCCCTGGCTTGAAGCGGCCGGCCGGGCGATAAAAACCGGGTTCGGCAAAGAACCGGTGTTTATCAAGGAAGGCGGTTCGATTCCGATTGCCGTTGAATTCAAGGAGACCCTGGGTATTGACACCCTGTTTGTCGGTTTCGGGCAGAACGACGATAATATCCATTCGCCCAATGAACGGTTCCGGGTTGTGGATTTCGAGCGCGGGTGCAAGACCGCCGCGGCGTTGCCTTTTGAACTGGCGAAAGTGAAGGAATAATGAACCTGGGTTTAAAAGGCAAAAAAGCGCTGGTGACCGGCGCCTCGACCGGTCTGGGCGCCGCGGTCGCCATGGAACTGGCTCTTGAAGGCGCCTCGCTTATCATCAATTCCCGTAGCGCGGAACGCCTGGAAAAAACCGCCGATAAAATTGAAAAAGCCGCCGGGGTCAAACCGGTGACGGTCGCGGCCGATATCGCTACCGAAGAGGGGCTGGCGATTGTTCGCGAGGCCGTCTGCCGGGACAATAAAAAAGGCTCGGTTGATATTCTGTTTTCCAACACCGGCGGCCCGCCGCCGGGACAGTTTTTGGATTTGCCGGAAAAAGTCTGGGGTGAGTCGGCCGACTTGCTTTTGAATTCCGCCGTCAAACTGACCCGCATGGTTTTAGACGGCATGCTCGAACGACGATGGGGAAGGCTTATCTATCTGACCTCCATCAGCGTTTTGCAGCCGGTCGATGACCTGCTTCTGTCCAACACTTACCGTGCGGCGGTGACGGCCTTTTGTAAAACCGTCTCCAATAATTACGCCCGCTACGGTATCACGGCCAACTGTGTCTGCCCGGGCTATACGGCCACCGAGCGACTTCAGAATCTGGCGCAGAAATGGGCCGACGATGCCGGTAAAACTGCCGAGGAAATCATGAAAGGTTTCGGCGAGAGCGCCGCGGTCAAACGGGTCGGCCAGCCCGAAGAGCTGGCGGCGTTGGTGGCTTTTCTGGCCGGCGAGCGGGCGGCCTTTATTACCGGTTCCTCAATAGCCGTAGACGGCGGCGCCAATCGGGCGTTGATTTAGCCGCAACCGATTAAAGGATAATATTCGTATTGTCCTTTAATTGTTGTAAAATGACCGGACCCTTTCCGGCGAATATTAAAAAAAGAGAATTAATG
>Ga0210003_1001570_pt1 | contig 19981 bp, 13 predicted proteins | sample LantaG_FD_182804 | JGI IMG/M metagenome (GOLD analysis project Ga0210003, IMG submission 182804) | Deep subsurface microbial communities from Baltic Sea to uncover new lineages of life (NeLLi) - Landsort_02402 metaG (SPAdes) (version 2) | ecosystem: Environmental > Aquatic > Marine > Oceanic >... | reverse complement strand
AATACCTCATAAGCTCTCACAGGTGCGTCTTGTGGTATGTATTCATCAATGCTTTGCGGAAAAAGCGTTCTTTGTTTACGATCTCCATACCGATATGCCATAGACGAATCCTTTCATTTGACTGTACATATTATAACATATCGGCGAAAAAATAGAATCGTCTTTGGGCTATAATTGCGACACAGCCTGTTGGGGGGGTCAGCATCGGTTATCACGCCCCCTACGAAAACCCGTGAAAAAAAAGAGCCGGTTGGGCATGCGGTGTACGTGCGGCAGGCTGTAGAGATTGGCCCGGCCCTATCCCGTGTGCGTTTTCACCAGTGCCTTGATTGCTTCTCGGATATACTCAGGCAGCTCAAAGCCCCACCAGAGCACTTGTGGCGTTGCAGAATGGCCGAACGCCTCTTGATGGTAGACATAAACAGCCTATTTTCAAAACTGGCCTTAAAATCCGCTTAAAACGTCTTTTTCTATTGGCTGCCTTTACAAGCCTCAGAAATGAGCTGAGCCAGGCTCTTGTCTGCTGAATGTTGCAATTGCTGTTTATCCGATTGTCCAAGCTCGTTCTTGCCTAAGAATATAGCCATAGCAGGGTTTTTGACTGCAAGCTCACGCTGGTTCTTTCGGAGTTCCGCTTTACCCTCCGCCCTTTTTTGGGTCAAAAGCTCACGAAAATTATCTCTTAAGGTTGACTCAGCAATTCCTAACGTATTTGCAATGGTTAGCGTGTGGCAATTGTTATAGGCCATCTCTTCTATGCTCGCCATCTGTTCAGGAGGGAACTTTCTTTTCGGTCGCCCAACCTTCCTTTTTGTTTTCTTCTTGGCCATTTACTTTATCTCCGTAATATGGGTTTGGACTAACGCTTTGACAGCCGCTTTGATATGTTCCGGCAGTGAAGGCCAGAGAGCTACGATTTCGGCAAGGTCTGAGGGTAGTTCTGAGGTGTCGATTTTAGGCTGTTTTTGGGATTTTGGTGTCAACTGGGGTGTCAACTGCTCTTTTGAAGTTTCGCAAGTGCTTGTTCTTTCAGTGGTTATGTTTACAGAGCGTCGGTCTACGGAACCGAAGGTTGGGGGTTCGAGCCCTCCCAGGCGTGGTATTTGATATGGGCGATTGAGCATTTTGAGTTTCTGCCAGGTTTTGGACCACCCGGGCCGTTTAGCTTAAGGTGGTTCGGTACGAAATAACAAGGCCGGTTCAAAGCCGGCCTTGAAAATGACATCGACCAGGCATGTCTTTTTAGAATTCATACTTCATAGTCAATATACAGTATGTTATGTCCTTGCGTTTGGCGACGGTATCTTCCATTGATATTTGCTGATAAAGGCCGGGCCTGAAGGAGAGATTTTCATCGATATGGAAGTTCGTGGACAGGCCGAATGTCGCATAAGACCAGTCGTGAGCGGCGCCGCCAAGTCCGTCGGTATAAGCCACCTCTGAAGAGATGTGGAGAGGTTCCGGCAAAGGCTGGACATCGAGGTCGCAGCCGAGTATGAAACGATGGACCCATCCGGATGGCATATCGGCGCCGCTTGGCTTCGTATATCCGCTTCCGGCAGCATACTCATAGTGAGCAATGTAGCTTGGGACGAGTCCCCTGGGCATTAAGTTGGGCCAGGAGAATGCAAATATCCACTCCCAGGTGGTATTGCTCCTTTCTCTGGCGAGGCCCGGATAGTGTTCGTATCCGGCGCTGATATTATAGTTCATCTGGTGAGGCTGTGCTTCGAAGAGCACGCTTTTGTAATAAGGTCTGTAGTCGAATCTCTGGCTGTCGACATAACCGCTGCTGGTTGCGTTGCGGTGAGTAACTTTTGCGCCGAAGCCGGTGTCGTAGAAGTCGAGGTCGAGAGTTTCGAATAATGCGCCCTTCTGGCCGTAGGCCTCGGCGCCTTTGCTGAGCCATTTGCTCCAGTAACTCAATTCGAAGGTCACGCCCAGTTCGGGTTCTTCCTGTGCCGTCGCGCCATCAGCCGCACAGAACAGAACTACTGCAATCAATAAAACCGTCTTTTTCACAAGTTGCTCCTTAATAACCGAACCTATCTTTGCGAACCGTAGTGGCATATCGGCTCCTCACAGGCATAACGCCGCGGTCCATAACTTATCAAATTATGCGCGGAAGTCCACAAAAAAAGGGTTTTGATTTTGCTCTTGATATTAAAGACAGCAGTTGTATAATGTCAATTCCGTCGCATTTTTGCCGATGGGAGTTGTTAGTGTATTGATAACCTTTAGCTACTACATAGGAGAGTGTTATGGCCAACGAACAAAAAGCTATAGATTCCTTGATGACGGAGAAGCGCACGTTTCCACCATCACCGCAGATGCGGTCTCATGCGTACGTGAAGAGCTTTGAGCAGTATGAGCAGATGTGGAAACAGTCCATTGATGACCCGGATGGTTTTTGGCTGGAACAGGCCAAGAGCCTGACGTGGTTTAAGGAGCCGACCAAGAGCCTGGAGTATACCTGGGACACGAAAAACCGCAAGATTGAGCACACCTGGTTTGCAGACGGACAGCTTAACGTCAGCTATAACTGTCTGGACCGTCATCTTGGCACAGCGACTGCGAAGAAAACTGCGATTATATGGCAAGGTGAGCCGGAGGATGCCGTCAGGAAGTTTACATACGAAGAACTGTACAAGGAAGTATGCAAATTCGCCAACGTATTGAAATCCAGGGGCGTCAAGAAAGGCGACCGTGTTGCGATTTACCTTCCGATGATTCCGGAGCTTCCGGTTGTCATGCTTGCGTGTTCCCGCATCGGTGCGATTCATTCGGTAGTATTCGGCGGGTTCAGCGCCGATGCACTTGAGGGCCGGATTAATGACTCCAACTGCAAACTGCTGATAACAAGTAACATTTCGCGGCGTGCAGGCAAACACATACACTTGAAAGCCATTGCCGACGAGGCCCTGAAGAACACACCGTCAATCGAGAACGTGATAGTGGTAAAGGTCGCAGATGACCCCTGCGACATGGAACAAGGCAGGGACTCCTGGTATGACGAAGTTATGTCGGACGCGAGTGCTCAGTGCCAGGCCGAACCGATGAACGCGGATGACCCGCTGTACATTCTTTACACGTCGGGTTCGACCGGCAAGCCGAAGGGTGTTGTGCACACGACAGGAGGATACCTGCTGCATGTCGCTTTGAGTCATAAGATTATCTTCGATGTTCACGATGACGACATTTACTGGTGCACAGCCGACATAGGCTGGGTAACCGGACACAGCTACATTGTTTATGGTCCTCTTGCCAACGGTGCGACATCGCTGATGTTTGAAGGCGTCCCCACTTACCCGGACGCGGGTCGTTTCTGGCATATTTGCGACAAGTTCGGGGTGACGGTTTTCTATACAGCCCCTACCGCAATTCGTGCCTTGATGCGTCTCGGGGAGGAATGGCCCGGCAAGTACAAGCTCGATACGATGAGGGTGCTGGGGACGGTTGGCGAGCCGATTAATCCGGAGGCGTGGATTTGGTACTATGAGAAGATAGGCCGGAGCAAACGCCCGATAGTGGATACGTGGTGGCAAACGGAAACGGGCGGTATATTGATAACGCCACTGCCGGGCGCCCATACGCTGAAGCCGGGCAGCGCGAGCAGGCCTTTCTTTGGCGTTGACCCCGTGGTTTTGCGTGATGATGGAACGCAGTGTGCGGTAAACGAAGGCGGCAAGCTGTGCATACGTATTCCCTGGCCCGGTATGATGCGTACGATGTGGGGCGACCATGAGCGGTTTATTGATACATATTTTACGACGTTCCCGAACCTTTATTTTGCCGGTGACGGGTGCAAGGTTGATGATGACGGTGATTACTGGCTGATGGGCAGAATCGACGACGTGGTTAATGTTTCAGGTCACCGTATCGGTACGGCCGAGGTCGAAAGCGCGCTTGTCAGTCACGACAAGGTCGCCGAAGCAGCGGTTACACCGATGCCGCACGAGATCAAGGGCCAGGCGCTCTATGCCTTCGTTACGCTCGTGGCCGGCGTTGAAGAGAGTGAGGAGCTTAAGAAAGAGCTTGTTCTGCACGTTCGAAAGGAGATAGGCCCGATTGCGGCGCCGGAGGTGATTCAGTTTGCTCCGGCCCTTCCGAAGACGCGTTCGGGCAAGATTATGCGGCGGATTCTGCGGAAGATAGCCGAGAAACAAACAGACGCCCTCGGAGACATCAGCACCCTTGCTGACCCGAGCGTTGTTGAGGCGTTAGTCAAAGGCCGGGGCTAAGAAAACAGGTAAGCAAAATTAAACCGGGTTTGGATACACATTGTTAAGGAATGACTATGGAACAGAAAAAGCTTGAATCAGCGATACAAATAAAGGATACGACAGCGAACCCGGCGCCGCTGGGGCTGATGGGATTTGGTATGACCACGGTGCTGCTTAACCTGCACAATGCGGGCGTTTACGAGCTTGGCACGATGATTCTGGCGATGGGCATTTTTTATGGCGGTGTGGCCCAGCTCATTGCCGGGATAATGGAATGGAAGAAGAATAATACGTTCGGGACGACCGCGTTTTGTTCGTATGGTCTTTTCTGGCTCAGCCTGGTTGCGCTTCTGATTATGCCAAGGATGAAACTATGGGAGGCTCCGGCGAATTCAGCGATGGTGGCGTATCTGTTTATGTGGGGCCTGTTTACGGCGGTTATGTTCGTTGCAACGCTTAAGCTTAACAAGGCCCTGCAGGTTGTATTTGGGTCGCTGGCTGTTTTGTTCTTTCTGTTGGCGATTGCCGACGCGACCGGCAGCAAGGTGATAGGGGCTCTGGCCGGATATGAAGGCATCTTTTGCGGATTTTCCGCCATATACGCGGCTCTCGCCCAGGTTCTAAATGAGGTATACGGCAGGGACGTGCTTCCTTTGGGACCGGTGAAATAGAGCCGGGCAGGAAAAATTCGGTTGATAATAAGAGAAGTCCGGATGTTTTTTCGTTCGGGCTTTTCTTTTTGCCTGTTGAATGAATCAGAGACCATGTAAGGCAAAGACGTTCGCTTTAACCTTCTCTATGACTGCTTCGACTGCGGGCATTACGGCACTTCTCTGGTGGGTGGTTACGGGAAGTATCCTGTCTTTCAGGCCGCCCTGCCACTCTGTACTTTCGAGCATAACTCCACCTGCGCCAAGGTCGGCATCGGCCGCAGCCTGTTCATCGGCGAGGAGGCTCCAGGCAAGGGCCCAGGCCCTTACGGTATTTTCGACATTGTATCCGCCGCCGCCGGTCATAAGGATGGGTTTATTGAAGCTCTGTAGATTTTGTATGATTTCGGCGTAGGCATTGTTGGTAAGGCAGAGGTGGGCGAGGGCGTCGCCGGCAAGTGCGTCGGCACCCAGCTCAAAGACGAATACATCAGGGTTGTAGGCGGTGATTAAAGGCACGGCTATTTCCCGGTAGGCCTTGAGGTATGCTTCGTCGAAAGTGCCGACCGGCAGCGGGATGTTTACGCAGTAGCCTTTGCCGTCGCCGGTTCCGATTTCGTCCTCGAAGCCGGTGCCGGGAAAGAAGGCCCTTGGATTTTCGTGGAAAGATATGGTCATTACGTCGGAGCGGTCGTAGAAGGCATAGGCGACTCCGTCGCCATGATGCACGTCCACGTCGAGATAGAGGACGCGTTTGCCGGCCTCGGCAAGTATTATTGAGGCAAGAGCCACGTCGTTTATATAGCAGAACCCTGACGCTCGCTCAGGCCCTGCGTGGTGAAAGCCCCCCGACGGGTTAAAGGCGACATTGGCTGAGCCTGCGAGAATCATCTCCGCGGCGACAAGCGTTGCTCCGGCGACCAGGACTGCGTACTCGTAGAGTCCTTTGAAAATCGGGCAGTCGCCTGTTCCGATACCCATTCTGAGTGCTTCCGGGTCGGAACGCCCGTCGCCGGCTAACTTCAGGGCGTACAGGTACTTAGCCGAGTGAAACTTTCTCAGAACAACCCTGTCGGCGGGCTTTGGGGCCACTTCGCTTCTGCCGTTTCCGGAAAGCAATGCCATTGAATTAAGGATATGACGGACCTTTGTGGCCCTTATGGTACTGAAAGGATGGTCGGGCGGATAGCTGTGCTTTTCAAGCTCAGACGAATAAACAAAAACTGCCTTTCTGTCTGCCAACGACTCGCTCCTACTTTGTTTCCGGGGTCAAATCGTACGTTATTTTGTACACTTCGCCGTCGAATTCGGTGTTTACTTTGTAGCCGGAGTTGTGGAAGACCGACAGCATCGGTTTGTTGCTTGGCAGGACTGTTGCATAGAAACGTTTGACGTGTCGATGTTTGGCGATTGTTGTAAGATAATCGAGCAGAAAAGTACCCATACCCTTTTGCTGCCATTCGTCCTGCACAATGAAGGCTACCTCGGCGGCGCGGGTTTTCGGGTCCAGGAAATACTGTCCTATAGCGACGATTTCTTCGCCGGAGACACCGGGTACCACGCCTATGATAGCCAGGTCATTTTTGTAGTCGACGTTAGCAAGGCGCTGGATGTCTTTGTGCGGGAAGGCTTTCGTACGGCTCATGTAGCGTTTCCGAACGGATTCTTCGCTGAGCGAGTAGAGCATCTCGGATAGTGGCTGCTCGTCGCTGGGCTTGATGGGTCTGAAGAAGATTTCGGTGCCGTCGCGCAGGGTGTCATAGTGTTCCAGCTCTTCGGGATAACTCAACTGCTCCCACGACAACTCTATCTGGTCTTCATAGACGTACTTCTGCGCCTTTGCCGCCTGGATAAGCTTGTTTCTGAATTTTGGGTGGGCGATGTTGACTAAATCAAGGCATCTTTCCCTGATGCTTTTTCCGTGGAGATAGGCGACTCCATACTCGGTGACGATGTAGTGAACGTCTCCCCTGGTGGTGACGACGCCGGCGCCTTCGGTAAGGTGTGGTACGATTCTGGAGACCTGTTCATCTCTGGCGGTCGAGGGCATAGCAATTATGGGTTTGCCCCCCCTGCTCATTGCGGCGCCCCGGATAAAATCGACCTGACCTCCTATTCCGCTGTAGAACTGATACCCTAATGAGTCGGCGCAGACCTGCCCGGTGAGGTCTATTTCCAGGCCCACGTTAATTGCGACCATTTTTTCGTGCCGGCTTATATTGTAGGGGTCGTTTACATACTCGGTAGGATAGAATTCGAAGAACGGATTATTGTCGATGTAATCGTAGAGTCGTTTTGAACCCATACAGAAGCTTGCGACCACCTTGCCGCGGTTAACGGTTTTTTTGGCGCAGGTGATTGCCCCGCACTCTACCAAATCGATAATCCAGTCGCTGAACATTTCGGTGTGTATGCCGAGGTCCTTTTTGTCCTTGAGGTATTCCGCCAGGGCCTGCGGGATTCGTCCGATTCCGCACTCGATTGTGCTGCCGTCCTCGACAAGTCTTGCGATGTTCTGGCCTATTCGGCGTAATACGTCTTCGGCCTGGGGCACGGGAATCTCGACGATGTCTTCGTCGTAAGGCACCAGCATATCCACGGCTTTGACGTGGACGAAGCTGTCGCCGAATGTTCGGGGCATCTTGTTATTTACCTGCGCGATGACATACCTGGCATTGGCTACGGCTGATTTGACGATATCGACTGAAACGCCGAGGCTGCACAGACCATTGACATCCGGCGGGGTGACACTAATCAGGGCAACATCAACAGGCATTCTTCCGCTTTCGAACTCCTGCGGTATTTGCGAGAGAAATATCGGCGTGTAGTCTCCAATGCCTTTCCTCAGGGCATCGCGGACGTTGTCGGCGATGAACAAGCTGTTCATTTTGAACTTTTCGCGAAATTTTTCATCGGCATACGGGGCCGCACCCATCGTAAGCAGGTGAACGATGTGAGCGTCGTAGACGTGCCCGGAGTGCTCGACCAGCGCGTTGACAAGGTGCTGAGGCTGTCCGCAGCCCGTGCCTATAAAGATACTATTTCCGGACTTGATTAGTTTCATTGCCGCAACAGCGGTTCCTATCTTGTCTTTGTACCTTTCTGGCCAGTCAAACTGTTGCATGTCGCTATCTTTCTGAGACTTTTTCCACACTTATTCTTGCATCAACGGCAATCGGTGTTGTGCCCTCCGGGCCAACGATGTACGGATTTATATCCATTTCCTGGATTTGCGGGAATTCCGTCACGAGCTGTGAAAGCCTTTGGAGTCCCTCGGCCAATGCATCTATATCGACGCCTTCCTCGCCTCGTACCCCTTCCAGCATTTTATATGTTCTTGTGCTCATAAGCATTTGTTTTGCTTCGTCCGGTGTCAACGGCGCCAGATAGAATGAGACGTCTTTCAGCACCTCGACCATGGTCCCTCCCATTCCGAACATCATCAGCGGACCGAAATGCGGGTCGCGTTTCATCCCAAGAATGACCTCTCTGCCGCTGGTGCACATCTGCTGCACCAGCACGCCGAGTATATCGGCATTCGGGGCCTTTTGGGGTATTCGGTACATCATCAGGTCGAACGCGTCCCTTACTTCTTTGCTGTTTTTCAGGCCGAGTTGAACACCTCCGACATCGGACTTATGGACCACATCGGGCGACCATATCTTGAGTACGACGGGATAGCCGATTTGTTGGGCAATGCCTACGGCCTGCTCTGCGGTGGCGGCGATCGAGCCTTTGGGGGTAGCAAACCCGTAGGCCTCGAGTATTTCCTTTGATTCGCTTTCGGGGATTTCGCGTATTCCCTGCCGCAGGTGCCGGTCCACTATGGTCTCAACCTTCCTGCGATTGACGGCGAAGAGCTTCACAACCCGTTTTGGCCGGCTGCGCCACCGCACGTAATCCGCCACTGCCTTGACGGTTTCGACGGCGCTTTCCGGAGAATCGTATTGCGGGACTCCCCCCTTGCGGAGGATTGTGATTGCATCGGCTACCTTCGCGGCGCCGAGGAAACAGGCAAATACAGGTTTCCCAAGATTTTTCTTTGCAATTTCGACGACAACTCTGGCGGTAGCGGCCGATTGAGTCATAGCCTGCGGAGTGAGAAGCACCAGAAGTACATCGACATTATCATCCTGAGCCACGGTATCAATTGCAAATTCATAGCGGTCTGCCAGGGCGTCTCCCAGCACGTCCACGGGATTGAACAGATTTGCCGCCGGCGGCAGTTCGCTTCGCAGCGTGGCTATTGTTTCCTCCGAGAGCCTTGCGAATGCCAGGTGCTGCCGTTCGATACTGTCGGCGGCCATAATTCCAGGCCCTCCTGCATTGGTTATGACCGCGACGTGGTTTCCTTTTGGCAGCGGCTGATAGGCAAACGCCTGGGCATAATCAATCTGTGCCTTGATTGAGCTGCAGCGCACGATTCCCGAACGAGCAAATACAGCCTCGTAGGCCGTTTCAGACCCCGCCAGACTTCCGGTATGGGAGGAGGCCGCCTTTGACCCTGCGGAAGTTCCGCCGGATTTCATCAGCAGTATAGGCTTGTTATGTGAGATTTGCTCGGCCTGTCTGACGAACGCATTGCCGTCTGAGATGTTTTCCAGATAACCGGCGATGACCTTCGTGTCGGGGTCCTCGGCAAGTGCCTTTATGACATCGAGCTCATCAATGTCGGCCTTATTTCCGATGCTTACAAGTTTGCTGAATCCTATACCGGCGGCGTTGGCGATGTCAAGAATGGCCGTCAGCAGCGCCCCGGACTGAGAGAGATAGCCGATTGAGCCGGCTGCGGGCAGGTCGGTGCCGAAGCTGGCGTTCAGTTTGTTTGCAGGCACTATCACACCGAGACAGTTTGGCCCGACGATTCTGATACCGCCCTGGTTGGCGATTTGAATGACCTGCCGTTCGAGCTGTCTTCCCTCTTTTCCGACTTCCTTGAAGCCGGCGGTGATTATCACGACGGATTTTACTCCCACCTTCACACACTGCCGCATTACTGCCGGCACAGCGCTCGCAGGGACAACAATAATCACAAGTTCGGGGACCTGGCCGATGGATTCGAGGTCGGGGAAGCATCGCAGTGTTTCTATTCGCTCTGCTTTTGGGTTGACCGGGAATATCTTTCCTTCGTATCCGCCCTTGAGCATATTTGATATTATTTCGTAGCCTACCTTGCCTTTGTGCCGGGAGGCGCCAACGAGTGCAACTGATTTCGGATTGAAGAAGCATTCAAGGCTCATTACACCTTATAGTCCTTTCTAAACGGCAGGCGTTTCAAACATTATCTTTATTTAACAACGACAGGCGTTGTCGCTTTAGGTCCTGCGACATACGAACTCATAATATATTCGATAAAAAGCGTGCTTGCAAGGTTTTTTATGAGTTGTTTGGCCGTGAGGGTGGACGGGTTGTAATTGATGTAACACTTTTGTCGAATCCAGGCAGCAGCCGGACTATCGATGATAAATAACCTGGCGGTGCTATCTTCTCATTTCGGGCGTGTCCGGTTCGATGTGGATGATGACGTTGACCGGGCGGGATATTTCCTCGTGGAGGGTGCTTTCGAGGTCTTCGGCAATTTCGTGAGCGGCGGCGACGTTCAAATCCGGGTCGACAAGTATGTGCAGGTCGAGGAAGATTTCCCTGCCGACCATTCGCGTCCTTAACCTGTGCCATTGGCGGATTTGGCGGTTGCCGTCGACGATGCTTTTGATGCGGTCGATGGTTTCGGTATCGATGGCGGTTTCAGTTAATTCCCCGATGCAGTCGATTATGACGTGAACGGCGACGAGGATAATCATCAAACCGACGCCGACGGCGGCGATTTGGTCGCCATACTCAAAGCCGAACCAAAGCGACACAAATCCGATGACGACCACTACCGAGCTGATCGCATCTGAGCGGTGGTGCCAGGCGTTCGCGTAGAGTGCCGGGCTGTGGGATTTAACGGCAACGGCCCTGGTCATTCGGTAGAGCAGTTCTTTAACGATGATTGAAACCAGTGCAATCCACAGCACAACAAAGCCGGGCTTTACGGTTTTGCCGGCGGTGATAGCGGTGCCGGCCCGGTAAATCATAGCTGCGCCGACAATGGCCAGAACTACTCCTATAAAGACGGCGGCAAAGGTTTCAATTCTGCCGTGACCGTAGGGGTGTTTTTCATCGGGCTGTTTCGAGCCAAAGTGAATCCCCAGCAGCACCGCAATATCTGTTGCCATATCGGAGAGGGAATGAATTCCGTCGGCGACCAGAGCGATGGAGCCTGCCGCGAGCCCGACGATTGTTTTAAGCACGAAAAGGATGAGGTTTGCCGCGATGCCGAGGTTTGTGACGAACCTTATCTGCTTATTCTGAGTTTGGATTTTGTGGTTGTGCATTTTCCTCAGCCGATTACGTTCTTTCGGATTTCGCTGACGGCATTGATATATTTCTGAGCGGCGCCCTGGTCTTTTGCCTCGACTATGACCCTCATCACCGGCTCGGTATTGCTGAGTCTCAGGTGGACCCAGCCGTCGTCGAAGTCGAATCGGCAGCCATCGGTCGTATCAAGTCCTGCTCCGGTGAAGCTTTTTTTTGCTGCATCGAGTATCTGCTGAGCCTGTGACTGGTCGGCTGAGAACTTCTCCTTGTTCATATAGTACCGGCCGATTTCACTGACGAGGCGGCTTACTGTTTTGCCGGTCTCGGCCATTAGTTGCAGCACAAGTGCGATGCCGACAAGGCTGTCGCGAATGGGACCGACCCTGAGGTCAATTACGCCCCCGTTGCCTTCACCGCCTATGACGCAGTCTTCCCGGAGCATGGCGGCAGCAACGTTGGCCTCGCCGACTGCGGTGCGGATGACCCGGCAGCCCGCCTGTGCAGCGATATCGTCAATCATCCTGGACGTGGAAAGATTTGTGGCTGCTTGTCCGGTTTTTTTACTGAAGATGTATTTTGCCGCCAGGGCAAGTGTGTATTCCTCGCCGATGTATGTGCCGTTTTCATCAACGATTGCCAGCCGGTCGCCGTCGGGGTCCTGGGCCAGGCCAATTTGCGCAGATTCTTTTTTCACACGCTCGCAGAGACCGGTCAGGTTCTCGGCGGTTGGCTCCGGAGGATGCGCGAAGATACCGCTTGGTTCGTCATTTACGGCTGTTACTTTGCAGCCGAGCTGGCCAAGCATCTTCTTGGTAACCGGTCCTCCTGCCCCGTTGACACTGTCGAGAACAACGTTGAATTTCCCGGCTGCGACCACGTCCTTGTCAATTATGGCCAGCACCCTGTCGATGTGAATGGCGTCGGTCTGCTGATTGTAACTTACTTCGCCGCAGTGGAGCGCGTCGGCGTATGTGAAGTTCTTATCGAGCAGATGCTGCTTTATCTGCTCGGCCGGTTCTTCAGGCGGGGCCATTGCCCCTTCGAGCAGCAGCTTTATACCGTTATAGGATATGGGATTATGCGAAGCTGTGACAATTACGCCGCCGTTGCAGCCGAGCTGGGTAGTCATAATCCCAACGCCCGGTGTGGTTACGATTCCGAGGTCGATTACGTCGATTCCGACGGCGCACAATCCTGCGGTCACTGCCGATTGTAGCATCCGGCCGCTTGGGCGAGAATCCCGGCCAATGCAGACGGACAATCGTCCTTCGCGGGTCTTTTGCCTGCTGCGTAAGAATGCGCCGAAAGCACAGCCGTAGTCGGCGGCAATCGGGGGCGTAAGGTTTTCGCCGACGATACCTCTTACTCCGCTTATCGTTATTTTCAACGGTTCCGGCATATCTTGTGTTCTCGCCTGCTTAGATTTTTCTGGACTTCTCCAGGACCTTTTTAAGCCTTGTGAGCACGGTGCCCACCTGCCTGGGCTTCAGCGACAGGATGTGCTGGAGCGCCTCACCGATATACGGCAGATATGTTTCTATGTAGCGTCGTTTGTCCATTTCCTGCTGAATTCTTTTTTTCTTTCGGAGGTAGATACCGAGCTTTCTTCCACAGTCCTGAACCGCTAATTGTACTTCTTTTATTATTTCCGGATAGTGTGCGATAGCTTCCTTGCTTTCGGAGGTAAAGGGCACCCATACCGAAGCGATGTGAACCATAAGCACGACCGGCGCGGTGGGCAGGGCGCTTCTACTCTGGCTTAGGGCATAATTTCGCCAGTTGATATCAAGGACGGCCCTGTAGATGGCGCACGCCGACTGCTGATAGAGCAGCGGCACCCGGTTGGCAACACGAATAAGGCGAAGCGCCGGTTCCTTGTCGGCATCGCCGGCCCTGCCGTCTTTGAATCCGTAGGCCAGAGCGGCTTCGATGAGAAATGGGTTTCCTCGATAAACGGCTGGGCTGCGCGAAGAGGCGGTATAGAAATCCGCGTCCACCACGCGCTTCAGTCCACCCTCCAGTGCCTTGACGCCTATGGGGCCTATACAATCGGTGGACGGCGCCATAATCCTGGTTTGATTTATCGCGGCGTGCAGTGCTTCAGCCTGTTTGAGACTTATCCTCGAAGGCCTGAGCGTCTTTCGCACCTTAGCCTTCTCGCAGATTTGATTCGCTACTCGCGGACTCACCCTCGAAAATTCACCCTGGAGGAACGCCGAGACCTGCTTGAGACGACTATCCCTGGCCATCTTGAACAGTAATCCGAGCTCGACGCCGTAGGGGTGTGGTTTAATCTCCTTCGGCGAGAAAGGCAGTTCCCTGGTCTGCCTGCGGTACTCGTATTTAGCGCCGTCCGGAGACTGATAATAAATTGATGCGTGCGGGTTCGCCATTGCAGTCTGAGCGATGTACTCATCGACGGACTGTTTTCCCCGGAGGTATTTTCCTTCGAGAGTTATTGTCACGCAGGTTCCCGTGGGCAGGTCGAAGTCGCACTGCTCGTCGAGGACGACTTCGGGTCTGTTTTTTGTAGTATCGATTTGCACGTGGTAATGGTGTGCAGTTGTCTTAGGGCTGGTCCGAGAGACAATCCGCACAGGTTCGCCGGTTGTCAGCAGCCCGTACATTCCCGCAGCCGATATGCCGATACCCTGCTGGCCGCGGCTCATTTTCAGGCTGTGGAACTTACTGCCGTACAGCAGTCTCGCAAAAATGTTGGGTATCTGCTCCTTTACGATGCCGGGTCCGTTGTCCTTGACGGTCAGCACGAATTTGTTGTCGGTAAGGGGCTTTATTTCGACCACCAGCTCCGGCAGGATTCTTGCCTCCTCGCAGGCGTCAAGCGAGTTGTCAACAGCCTCCTTTGCAGCGGTCAGAAGCGCTTTTCGCGTGTTGTCAAAACCCAGCAGGTGCCTGTTCTTGGCGAAGAACTCGCTGATACTAATCGAGCGCTGCTTAGCGGCCATTGACTCGGCTGTTTCAGGAACATCCGGGGCCTTGCGCTTGGAGCGTGCTGTGCTTTGCGAGCCGCCGGAGGTCGTGCTTTTTGCCCTTCGCTTCTTAGTCTTGGGCGCCCCTTTCTTCGTGCTTTTCGGTTTGGGCTTTTTTGCTTTTGTCTTTTTCTTCTTTGCCATAGTCTTCCCGACCGGCGTGCCACCGAATGCGAAACTCATCTGTCCGGCCTTATCCAGCCTCCCTGCCGTCATATTGAAACCCCATCCATATCGGCCGGCTCCTATTTTGCCCGTAGCGGCAAATCAGAAGCTGTCAACCGGCAGTAGTTCAAGCAGCTCACCTTACGTCTTCGAGGATTAAGGTCTTAGTCAACCTTGCAAACGTAAATCTCATTTACAAAATCAAGCCTGCTGAGCTCCTCGACAGCGGCTACGTCGGGCTCTTTGTCAAGACTGACGGCAAGCATGGCTTTTTTCTCTTCGAGTTTTTGTCCGACACCCATCGTGCTGATGTTTATGTCATGCCTTCCACAGATTGTTCCAACGGCGCCGATAACGCCGGGTTTGTCGTCGTTAAAGATAACCATGACGGTTCCCTGCGGCGTCATTTCGATTTTGAAGCCGTCGATTTCGATGATTCGCAGCAGGGTCTGTCCGAACACCGAGCCGGTGACGGTACGGGTAACTTTTTCAGTAACGACCTTTGCGGTGAAACTCGCAACAAGGTCCTTTACCTTTGGATTCCTCGTCTCGTCGATATCTATGCCTCGCTCTTTTGCGAGCACTCCAACATTGACGATATTCAGGGGCATATCAAAATGCTTCTGCAGCAGTCCGATGGCAAAGTGAGATGTAATCGGCTCGATAGCCCTCTCGGCGATTGAGCCGCGATACCGAACTTCGACACTTTTGATTCGTCCCGGTGCGATAGTGCTGAGAACCGAGCCGATTCTTCCGGCAAGTTCGGCGTAGCGGCTTACAACAGGCGGCTGTACGCCCGTGGTGGTTGGCGCATTAAGGGCGTTTCTCACCGGGCCGCCTTTGAGGACGTCGACAAGGATGTGAGCTGCTTCGACGGCGACTTCTACCTGCGCTTCTCTCGTGCTGGCGCCGAGGTGAGGTGTTACAACGCAGTTCTCAAGCTCGGTGAAGCGAGTATTTTCCGGCGGCTCCTGGGGATAAACATCCAAAGCAGCCCCGGCGATGCGCTTTTCTGCAAGGGCATCGTAAAGGGCGTCCTCATTGATAATTCCGCCACGGGCACAATTAACCAGGCGGACGGACGGTTTCATCATTTTTATCTGCTCGGAAGATATCATATTCAGCGTCTGCTCGTTTTTCGGCACGTGGACGCTTATGTAGTCGGATTCCCTGAAGACTCTGTCGAGGTCCTCGCTTATCTCGATGCCGAGTTTTTCCGCATCGGGCGGCGTGGCGAACGGGTCATAGGCAAGGACCTTCATATCAAAACCTCTTGCCATCTTCGCCACCGACATTCCGATTCTGCCCAGTCCTATCAGGCCGAGGACTTTTCCATTAAGCTGGTTGCCCATATACTTCTTTCGGTCCCATGCGCCCGATTTCAGGCTGTTGCAGGCAGGCACTACGTTTCGGCTCATCGTCAGCATCAGGGCCATAGTGTGTTCGGCGGCGCTGAGCGTGTTTCCCCCCGGCGTATTCATCACGAATATTCCTTTTCGGGTCGCTTCGGGGATGTCGATGTTATCGACGCCCACGCCCGCGCGCGCAATACCTCTTAGCTTGCCCGGCTTGGCAAGGACCCTGGCGGTCACTTTTGTTCCGCTTCGGATGATTAAGCCATCGTGCTGCCCAATGATTTCGGCGAGTTCATCCTCGCTGATACCGGTCTTGACGACGGCCTCGACGCCTTCCGTGGAATTGAGCAAATCAATTCCTTCCTGCGCAAGTTTGTCTGTGACTAATACTTTAATCATTGCCGGACTCCAAATACTACCAGACTACCAGTTTCTCCACTGCGAATCTGTTCTGTCATCGGCGATTTTGAACCGGTCCTCCGGACAGTCATAAAAATACCTGACGATACAATAAGCCATCGACAGGGCAAGTTTGTCAACCGCAGCCAGCCTGCCTTGAGGCCCGATTTCAAACGCAACGGCAACTGTCTTGCCGTCCGCGGCTTCCGGCCAGAGCCTTTTACCATCGGCGACCTGCCATAGGACGCACTGGGTGACTAACGAAGCCTTGAAGTAATCCGTTACGTCTATTTTCTTGAATCTGCAGTCCTCGATAGCTACGAACAAGACCACGTCGGCATTAAGCGCCCCGGCGATTTCTATCGGAGAGAGCAAAGAGAAATCGCTTCGCGCCGAGCGAAAATCCGCCAATTCTTCGTACGGGACGAGACCCTGCACCGGCAGCTTGACTTTTTCGATGAGCAGCCCGTTGATATGGCTTGTCAGATTGTGACGCACGTTAGCGCGAATATTGAGCCCGGCAGGCTGCTCGACAAACACGAGCATTCTGCTGTCTGCGTGGCGGGCAAGGTCATACTCGGCAGGGACCTTTTCTTCGCGGCGAGTGGGCGTGCCCGCAAGACCCACAAGAGCACAGCCGCTGCAAAAACACATAACGGCAAGGCAAAAAACGCCGCAGGCGTAAAGGACCGAAGATTTGTGCCGTTCTTGATTCATTGGCCGTTTTCTTTCTGGTTTCCGTCAACCTCCGGATAGCGCCCTTGCCAATGTTACCGCCCAGGCGGCGATAATAACGACGACCAGGGCCACAATTACATACCCGATTTTGACCTTATTAAAAAAGCGTTTCAGGAACGTGAAATATACTCCAAAGACTGCCATCAAGAAAGCAAAAAATGCCGTAATAACCAGCACACAGCACATTATTGCCGCTGCCGGCTGTATGTAGAACGATTGGAGGATTTCGCCCCGGACAAAAACGAGAGCCGAAGTGGTCCACCCGCAGGTTGGACAGGGCAGGTGGTATCTCTGCTTGAAACCGCAGGGGCTAAGCCAGCGGCTCGGGTCTATTACGCCCGTCGCAGCAAGAGCGAGCAATCCGAACAGAGCGATTATACACGCGAGTATGATGCAGGCCGTGAGCCGTTGTTGGCCGGATGCACGGTAGAAGATTTTATGTCCATTTGATTGTTGGCTTGCCTGCATAACTGAGTTAGAATAGGCAAAAGGATGTGTTTTGTCAAGATAGGCTGATAGAGGGCTTAATTATGGTAACCAAACGTGTGAATCTTAGTCGAATGCTGGAGACGGCCATTGTCGCTGCGCGTCTGGCAGGCCAGCACGCGATGGAAAAAATCAACTTCGTCAAGACCTCGGTCAAAAACGAAACGGACGTTGTGACCGAGGCCGACACACAGTGCCAGCAGATAATCGTCGAGCGAATCAAGCAGACCTATCCGGACCACGGCTTTATCGCTGAAGAAGGCGCCGACGGCGGCATTTTCAAGCAGGAGCCGCGAGGTTCCGAGCGTCTGTGGTGGGTGATAGACCCGATAGACGGAACGACTAATTATGCCCATCAAATGCTCTTGTTCACGGTGAGCGTGGCGGTGATGGACGAGGGCCGGCCGATTGTCGGGGTGGTTTTTGACCCTGCGACCGACTCGATGTTCACGGCTGTGCGCCAGGACAAGGCCCAGCTCAACGGCAGGCGAATAAACGCCGGCGAAGACAAAATCAGCAAGTTCGCAAGCATAGGCATAGACAGCCATTACGACGAAGGTGTGCCGGGCTGGATACGTGAAATTATGCGTCTGACCAGGTTCCGCAACCTCGGTACGACTGCCCTTCAGCTCGCATACGTTGCAGCGGGCAGCCTTATCGGCACGGTTGCTAACCGCCCGAAGCTGTGGGACATCGCAGCCGGGGCGCTTATTGCCGAGACCGCGGGGGCTATTGTGACCGACTGGCAGGGAAATAAGCTCTTTGGCATTGACCTGGACAGCTACGAAGGCGGGCAGTTCGAGGTCCTGGCGGCCAATAAGAACGCACACGCCCAAATTCTCGAGCTTATGCGGTCCTGACAGCTTCTTTTATCTCGGGTCGTGGACGGGGTGGATGGCCCTGAGTCTTACCCTGCCAATTGTGCCGCCTGAGCCGTCGGGATATACGTCACTTCGGTCAAATATCGCTATAGCTCTTTTCTGCGGGCCGTCGGCGCCAATGCGAACAAGGATATAGGCCGTGAAAACGTCGCTTCTGACCGTGACCAGATTGCTGATACGGGCGAAGATTAAATCACGTTCCTCGATGTCGTCGCGGGCGGTGTCGTCTGTGATGTCCGGGCCGGAGGGCGTATCGGACCTCACGTTGTCAGAACTGTCCGGATCCAGCCGCATCTCATCAACTCGCATAACCTCACCGATGCTCGCGTAGGCTCCATTAAGCTCCCGGTCGACAGCGATGGCCTGTGCCCTCTGGCTGGCATCGCCCGGAACGCCATACTTAAGCCACGGTAGTTGCGCCAGTACATACCAGGGTGCGGTATTGATGTTGATTCTGCCCGGCACCTTGAACTCAGGCGTCTGGTCAAGCCCTGTCTCGTTCATGAGCCCGTCGCCGTCGTTGTCGATGTTGTCGGCGGACGGGTCGAATACGGTCAGATAATTGAATATCCGCTGATATCGTGGGGCCGTCAGGTTAATGAATACTTCCGCCGCTTCCGCGCGGGTGTCAAGTCCGCCAACAACGTATCCTATAGGGCTTAGCAGTACCGGCGGTTCGGTCGGATAGTATGCGGGCCTACTGAAGACGTTTCCTATTTCGCCGATGTTCCTAAAACCTGTGCTGCCATAAACGGCTGGGTCCAGGTACGGATGCGCCTGTATATAGACTCCGTCTTCAGTCGCCGTGTACCGGTTTGCAAATCCCACCGTTTGCGAACTGCGCTCGTCTCCGTGCCAGTCCCAGAGGCGTCTTATGCATTTGTGCCTCGTAATGTCCCTGTTAAAGCTATTGGTCCCAACGGTTTCTTCAACGTTATTTAACCAGACGGGCACCTCCATCGCGTCCACCACAACATAGACTCCGCCGGGTACAGGCCGGCGCAGTTCCACTATTGAATGGTCCGTAAAGACCGCAGAGCCGCTCCCAGGCAGCTCGTGAATGTCGGTCTTATACCCTACAGCATCGCCCGTGGTAAAGCGCCTCACCCCGCCGGTGGAGATGGGACTACCACCGTCGAGCCCATCGATGCGCCAGTAATAGGTGATATCGGGGTCCAGCACAGAGGACGGCTTGTATGTCGTCCCAGGGGTGTTCCCTTCGTACACGGAACTATCTGCATTGCTAACATCGTTGAAGTCGGTCCCTAAGTACACATCGTAGGAGTCGGCGCCTGCAATTTGTTCCCAGCTCAGGACTACACCCCTGCGTACATTGGTTGCTTCGTCAGGCGGGTATATAGTGCCGGCCTCTGTCCATATCACCTCGATAAGATTGCAAGGGTCCCACTCTATCACGTGATACTGGTTTGTTCCCTCGAAAACGTTAACAGGCACGCTTATATCTTCAAAACCACGAGGGTTGTCTATTACCAGACGCCAGTTGTGCGGGTCATCATCTTCGCCGTATGGTTTGTACAGTTCAATGGCGTAGGACTCGTTGCCATCCTTTACGGCATAGACGAGTTCGGATATGTAAATGCAGGGCCTCTCGAAGCCGAAGACATCGTATGAGCCGTCAGCAGGCGGGATGTCGAAGACCGAGACGTTTGAATCGTTGTCGCGGAAGTCCCTTATATTGACGCTCATCTGCCCAGCCAGCAAGTTGCGCGGGGG
>Ga0210003_1001569_pt1 | contig 19981 bp, 24 predicted proteins | sample LantaG_FD_182804 | JGI IMG/M metagenome (GOLD analysis project Ga0210003, IMG submission 182804) | Deep subsurface microbial communities from Baltic Sea to uncover new lineages of life (NeLLi) - Landsort_02402 metaG (SPAdes) (version 2) | ecosystem: Environmental > Aquatic > Marine > Oceanic >... | reverse complement strand
AACGAGAGGAGGGGGGGGGGGGCAAATGGTGAAAAAAGAAAAGGTGGTTGTCAAGGGCTCAGAGCCCCTTGTTTTGTTTTTTTATTTCCCCTCTCCTCTTTCTCTTTTCTCTCTCTCTCTCGATCACGAAAACGTTCGTTTTTTCTCCTTTTTTTGGAATTGCGTTCTCTACCTCTCTCTGTCTCTCTCTCTCGACCCCTCGATTTGAAAAAAAGTGAAAGAAAAAAAAAAGTGAGGCTGCTAAAAAGAAAAAAATTATTGAAGAATGAAAAAAAAAAAAAAAAAAAAAAAAAGTAGAAAAAAAAAAAAAAAAAAAAATATTGAAAAAAAAAAAAAAAAAAAAAAAAATCCATCACCCCGACGCGCGCCTCCTCCCGCTGCCGCTTTGTTGCCGCTGCTGCTCTCGAAGGACCCTCTGCAGCACCGAGGGGTCCGCGCGCAGCACCCCGCCGGAGCCGCTCTTTCCCCCTCCGAACATCGCTTCGGCAGCGGCGGCGAGCGCCGTCGCCCTCTTCCCCGCCTCGGACGCGGAAAGAGTCTTCGAAGTCGAGCTCCCCCCTCCGGCGGAGGCGGCCGCGGCCGCGGCCGCAGCCGCGGCGTCCCTCCTCGCGGCGCGGACCCTCCGCACGTGCCCAAAGTAGGCCGCGACCTGCCTCCCGTAGTGGGCCTTCGCCTCCAGGTCGTTCTTCAGGTCGATGTCGCGGTCGCAGTCCAGTAAAAGGGCTGGGACGCGGTCGACGGCCGAGTGCAACCCGGCCTGGCGCGCCGAGTCCAGGTAGTAGACGCGGCCGGCGATCTCCGGGGGCTCCGGGATGCGCGCTGCCGGGTCGTCGAGGGCCGAGCTGGTCGGCGTCGAGCCCCCCCCGCCGGATGCGCTCCGACCGCCGCTTCCGCCGACCCGCACGCGCGATCCCATGTCGAGCAGTCCCGGGGAGGAGCCCGAGGTGTCCGGCAAGAGCAGGGAAGAGGAGAGGACTCCTCGGCCGTCGGGCGAGAGCACCGCCGGCGGGAGCGCGAGCGACGGCGAGGAGGTCGGCGCCGCGAACGCGCCCAGGGAAGAATTAGCGGAAGATCTTCCATTCACCGCCGAAGCAGACAGCCTGATCTCCCTTCCACCGGCATTACTCAGCCCCAGCAGGCTGGGCTCGGCGAGCCAAGCGTCGTGCTTCTCGTGCAGCCCCTCCAGATAGCCCAAAGACACACCTCCCTCCTCGCCGCGCCCGCGCCTCCCCATGCGTGCGGCGCAGGTCCCCGGGGTCGCCCGAAGGTAGATGAACCCGTCGGGGGCCAGATCGGGCAAGGCGGAGACCACGGGGTCGAACCACGAGTCGTAGATGTCGAGCTCCATGTCGGACATCCAGCGTGCCTCGTGCACGGCGCGGACAAAGACCATCCGGTCGGAGAAGACGGAGCGTTCGAGCAGGCGCAAGGCCGAGGAGCCCGCGGCGGACTCGCGCTCCTGCATCATGCGGGTGACAAAGACGTAGTTCTGGAAGGTGTAGGCGTAGCGCTCCGGGTTGGCGTAGAACTGGAGAGGAGGAGGAATGGAGGAAGGAGGGAAAGAGAAAAGAGGTGAGTGAAAAAAGAGAGAAGAAAAAACGAAAACGAGAAAGAAAGAAAAACTCTCTTTCTCTCTCTTTCTCTCCTTCTCTCCCCTTACCTGCTCAAGCACGTTGACCCTGTCGGGACCGACGGCCTGCCACTTGTCCACGGGCTCCGGCACGACCTCGATGACGTCCTGCAGCTCCACGCACTCGTCGGCGATGAACTTTAAGAAACTCGACTTGCCAGCGCTGATGTTGCCCTCGACGCAGAGCGTGACGCGGCGGTCAGCCGCCGCGGCGCGCAGCCTGCGCTCGGCGGCGCTGTTGCTGTCGCCGCCGCTACCGCTCTCCACGGCGGCCTTGGCGGCCTCCTCCTGCTCGCGGCGGGTCTCGTCGTGGATGTCGGCGACGTGGTCGGCGATCTTATTGGCGTAACGGCCGTGGCGGATGCCGACCTCGTCCTGAGGAGGAGAGGAAGTGGAGAGAGTGGGGGGGAGAGAGGAAGAGGAGGTTGAGTTTTTTTTTAAATCGAAAAATCGAGCGAAGAAGAAGATCGATGGCGCGATCTTGCTTCAATCCCTTCTCGCGCAAAGTCCAATTCCACCCCCTCGTTCGTCGCGTCACCACCTCTTCGTCCAACTGGACAACAGAAACCAACTTAATATCTCTCCAACTCTCTCACCTGCAGGAAAGAGACCATCTGCGGCTTGGAGCCCGCGGCCCTGGCCCTGAACGCCCTCACGAGGTCGGCGACGGTCCCGATGCCGGCCGCGGCGAGCAGCAGCTCGGCCTTGGCCCCGATCCCGGGGACCGTGCGCAGGGGCGGCGGCGGGGGCAGGGAGGAGGAGGCGCTCCCGGAGGAGGAGGTGTGCGAGGACGAGCTGCGGCGCGAGGAGGCGGCGCAGGAGATGGCGGAGGAGAACGCCGTCGACGTCGACGTCAGTGACGGCGTCGTTCGGCGGGAAGAAGCGATCGACGACCTCGCGAGCGCGCTCGCGGCGGAGGCGCTGCTGCCCGTGTGCATCATCGCCGCAGAACCGGTGCAACGCAGGGGCAAGGTCGGGCGCGACGAACTCTGGTGGTGCGGGCCGGCCGAGGCTGCGGCGGCGGCGTTAAAGGGAGCTGACGAAGTGGTGGAGATCCTCATTGAAGCGAAAGCGGCGGCAATCGATGGGTGCGACGAAATCGGCGATATCGGCGACGACGACGAATGCAGCGACGAAAGCGGCGTTGAAAAGGAGGAGACGAGCGAGGAGGCCAGGCGGGTGAGCTTGGAGAGGCGACGAGAGGAGCTCATTCAGCACATCTCTCTCTTGTTCGAAGAGAGGGACGTCGTGGAGGAAGGGTGGAAGTGGAAGTGGAGGTGGTGTGAGAAGATGAGGGAAGAGGAAAGTGATTTTTTTTATTTATTTTTTTTGAGAGAGAGAGATAGAGAAGAGAGAGAGCAGCTCTCTTTCGACCTCGACCCTCTCTGCTGGCCCCCTTTCGCCTTCTTCCTTCCACCCCTTCCCCGCTCGCTCGCTCGCTCCTTTCGCTCTTTTCGTCGTGAACAATGCTAGCATAACGCAAAAACCTACTATTGTTATCATTATTACAAGCGCTCCTTTACGAAAGAAGAGAAAGAAAAAACTAAAAAACTCAATATTTCCGCTCAAAGTTTTCAAACTCCGGTCTCGGCACCGCGCGCCTGTTCCGCACCTCGAATCGGTCGATCCTCGAGGCCGGGGACCCCACTTTCGTAACGAAATGCTCGAACTCGTCCAGGACCTGCCGCGAAGAAGACTGCGCGACGCCCTCGACGGAGCCCGCGGCGGTGTTCCTCACAAAGCCAAAGAGGACCCCCTTTCCTCCGTTTTGTGCCTTTGATTCATCGTTGATCTCGTCGGCCTTGTCGGTGACGTGCTGCCTGAAGTAGACGCCCTGGACCTTGCCGAAGACCTCGAAGTCGAAGGAGGAGAAGGCGGCGGGAGGAGCGGAAGCAGCGGCGGAAGCGATGGAAGCAGCCGGAGGCGTCGGCGTCGTCGAGGTCGAGGTCGATCCAATCATCGCGGCTGAGGACCTCTCTCTCGCGGTGAAGAAGAGCAGGAGGGCCGCGGCAGAGATCCCGGCGAGCGCGAACTGCCGGCGACGGAGTCGAGCTGTGTCTCTGGAGGAGAGGGAAGACGGCGGAGCAGAGAGCGGGCGTCGGGCGGCGGAAACCAATGGGCGCATCGAAGAAGATCGAGAAAAAGGCGAGCGAAAAAAGAAAGCAGTGAGAGAGGTATTTTTTTCAATTTTCTTTTCAATTTTTTTTTATGACATGAAGTTTCTTTGATGGTTAAATCCAGCTGCTGCGTTTTTTTTTCTTTCGGAGAAGAGTACACATGGGGGTGGGGAGTGGGAGGAGAATCACGGTAGAGAGAGAGGAAGGAAAGCCAAGCAAAGAGAGAGAGAGGGAAAGAAAGGAGAAGGCTAAATAGACTCTCTCTCTATCTCTCTCTCTCAACCTCTCTCTCTTTGTTATCTTCCGCAGCAGCACTAATGAAGAGAGAAAGAAGAATTCCCATCTCTCTCTGTCACGTTGCGCGCGCGTCGTTCTTGGTATTCTCTCTCAAAAGGGGATAAAAAGTCGTCGATCAATCGGAAGGGAGGAAGCGTTTTCTTTCTTCTATAAAATTTTCTGGTGTCGCGTTTTTTTTCTTTTTTTTTCTTTTCGTCTCTTCTCTCTTTCTCTCAACTCTAAAAGTCTTTCTCTCGTTCTACGGTAGGTGGGTGCGACTGATTCCGAATCCACGCGCATAAGCGCGCGCAGCAGCAACAGGGACAGCGTGAAAAAGACGAAGAAGAAAGAAGGAGAAATGAAATCGGGGGGGGGGGCAAAAAGAAACTGCAGAATCCTCCCTATCTCAACTCGGGACCTGCTTGATTTTGAACATCGGCTGCGGCCTCCCGCCTCCGTTGCCGTTGCTGCTGTTGTTCCCACCTCCTCTCAGCCCGCCGACCAGCTTGCCCAGGGAGCGGGCGATCGCCGGGGTCTGGTGAGCAGAAGCAGAGGCAGATGGAGACGGGGCGCGGCCTCCTCTCGCCGGCGGCGGCCTCGGCGGCGAAGTCGTCGTCGTCGTCGCCATCAAGTCACCCGACGACGGCGGCGGAGTCATTGCCGACGAAGTATGAGGCACACCGCTCCCGTTGCCGAGATGGTTGTTGTTGGAAGCAGCAGCGGCTGCCGCTGCTGCCGCGGCGGCGAGGGCGTGGCAGTGCCTAAGGTGGGCCAGGGGCCCGCTGCCCCGGGGCGGGGGGGCGACGGCCGCGGCGGCGACGGCGGCCTTGAGCTGGGCCAGAGTCGCGGCGACGCCGAGCCCCCCGCGGCGCTTGCCGGGCTTCAAGGCAGTCGTCGTCGCCGCCGCTGCTGCTGCTACTCCCGCTGCATTAGCAGAGTCTTCGGGCTCCGAGGACGAGACCTTCTCAAACCCGCCGGACAGGGGGGGCGAGGCGCTGCCGTCGTCGTTGGAATAAAGAGAGACGCCGGTCGCGGCCGTCGCCGTCGTCGCGGCGCTGCTTCCCGAGTCTGGCGGCGCGTCAAAGTTGGTGTTGGTGTTCCTCCCTCCAGAAGACCCGCCAGAGATCGGCGCCTGCTGCTGCTGCTGCATCTGCAGCATCTGCTGCTGCTGTTGCAGAGAGACGGCGGTCGTCGCCGCCCCGGAGCCGTACCAAGAGGCCTGGCCCGTCGCTCCGGCGGCAGGAGCAACAGCTCCAACTCCGCCGCCGCTCGCCCACGAGCTCCCGCTCAAAGGTCCCGACAGCGGGCCACTCAGCCCGCCGCTCAGCGGGCCACTCGCCGACGCGTGGCTCGACGGCCCGCCGCAGGAGACCCCCCAGGGCGTCTCGACGATGTCGTCGCCGTAGAGCCAAGGGTCGTCGTCGGCGCACTCGGCGCCGAGCTCGCCGCCGGCGTCGTCGTAGTACGAGTAGCTGCCGTTGGCAAAGTTCGCGCTGCCGCCGTTGCCGTTGAGGTTTAAGTCTCCCGCCGCTGTTCCGCTGTTGGCTGTCAAGTCCCCGGAGAGCGCCTGCTGCTGGTTGGGAGAGGGCATGGCCGAGGCCGGGACCAGGGGCCCCGAGTTGGGCGGCGTCGGGACCTGGAAGCGCGGCGCCGCCACCGCCGGAGCGGCAGCAGCAGCAGCAGCAGCAACCGCCGCCGCCGCCTCCTTCTCCATCGCCTTTTCCGCTTCAGCGGCGTCCACCTCGAACGAAGAAGTCGAAGAGGCAGAAAGGTCGTCATCTTCGTCTCTGTCGCTCCCTTCATCGTCGCTGTCGCTGTCGAAGGGCCCTTCCTCCTCCGGCGGCGCCTCGGCCGCGGCCAGGTCCGACAGCCAAGAGGTTAAGCCCTGGCCCAGCAGCTCGTCGGCGGCGAGTCCCGCCGACATCGCCCTCGAGGGGGCCGGAGACGCCAGGCGCGACGGCGAGGCCGAGGTCGGATTCGACAGCGAGGAGGTGAGCGCGAGGCCCGAGGCCGCGGCGGCGGCTGCGGCCTGCTGGGCGAGCGCGGCGGAGACGGCCGCGGCGGCCGCGCGCGGGGACGCGCCTGAGGAGGAGCGGCGGGGGCCCAGAGTGGTCGCCAGGCCGCCGCTCAGCGGGGGCAAGCCCGAAGCAGGAGCGTGCGGCGAGGAGGCGCCCGAGGGCGAGCTCTGGTTGTTGTTGTTCGAGGAGGCCACCGTTGCGGCAGTGGCAGCCGCGACGGCAGCGACACAAGATGCCTCTGCAGCGGCTTCGGCGTCTCCAACGAGCGAGGCCGAGGAACCAAAGGCGGACTTGCGCACGCTCAGCAGGGCCTTGGTGGCCTCGAACGACGAGCGTGGCACGCGGGGGTTGGACGAGGTGCTGTTGGTGTCGCTGTCGTGATTCTGCTGGGAAGCTTCGACAGCGGCAGCAGCAGCAGCGGCAGCGGCGGCGGCAGCAGCAGCAACGACGACAGCAGAGGCCGCCGTCGCCGCCCCGGCCGCGGCAGTAGCAGCAGCAGCGGCCTCGGCCGCATAAATGTCGCCGATGATGATCTCGTCCGAGCCGTGGTCGCTCGAGGACGCGGAAGCGGAAGCAGAGGCGTGCGTGGCCGCCCCGGAGCCCGCTGCAGCGTTGTTCGCGGCCGAGACGGCCTCGGCGGCGGCGGCGGCGAGCGACTCCGGGCTCGCGTGGACCGCGTCCCATTCGTAGCCCTCGAGCGCCGTCGCGAGCGCCTCGGCCGCGGCCTTTTCCAGCTCCTCGGCCGTCGCCTTGCCTGGCCCCGTTCCGCCCTGCGTCATCTCCACCACCCACGGGTGCGTCGCGGCCTCCTCCGCGGACAGTCTCGAGCCCGGGTCTCTGGCGAGCAGCGCCTGCACCAGCTCGACGGCGAGGGGAGAGATGCCGGCGGCGGCGAGAGGGCGCGCGCGCGGGGGCTCGCCCGACACGATCGAGCGGAGCGTGTGCGCGAGCGAGCGCGGGTGCGCGCGGTCGCGGAACGGCAGGGCTCCCGTAAGCATCACGTAGAGCGTGACGCCGAGGCCCCACGAGTCGACGGCGAGGCCGTCGTAGGGGAGGCGGCGAGCAGATTGTTTCTGGGAAGAGGCGAGCGACGACGTCGAGGCCGAGGGGGGCAAGAGGAGGTCGGGCGACTGCTCATGCGGCGTCGCTTCGTCGGCGTCATCGGCGTCGTGGCCTGCGGTGACGGCGGTGACGGCGGCGACGGCGGCGGGGAGCTGCTGCTGCTTCTCGCCTCGCATGCCCGAGCTCCTGCTCCGGTGCCTCCGCCGCCGAGGGGGGCGAGGCTGCTGATTCTGCTGCGCGGAGGTGGAGGGCGCCGAGGAAGAGGAGGTGGTGGAGTCGTCGGCGGCGGCGTTGTTCGGGAGCTGCTGCTGCTGCTGCTGCCTGCTGCTCTTGCCCTTGCTCTTGCTCTTGGCAGCTGCCGCCGCGGCCTCGCGCTCCTCCTCGTTAGAAGAGGAAGCAGAAGAAGTCGTGTTCGCGGCGGAGGCCAGCACACCCCCGGCGATCATCTCCGGGGCCATATACTCGGGCGTGCCGACCCTGGCCGTGGCCGCCGCGTCGACCGCGCGCGCGAGGCCGAAATCGATCACCTTCAGCGCGTCGAGCGGCGAGGAGGAAGAATCGCAACTTGCGGCGCTGACGACGGCGTTCTCGGGCTTGAGGTCGCGGTGGCAGAAGCCGGCGCCGTGCATGGCGGCGACGGCGGACGCGAGCTGCTGGAAGAGGCGGGCGGCTAAAGGCTCAGGGATGCGGCGGTCGGGCGAGCGCTGGATCAGCGTGAGCAGGTCGGGCCCGCGGATGAGCTCCCACACCATCACCAGGTCGCCCCCCTCGGCGAAGACGTCGAGCAGCCGCGCGAGGTTCGGGTGCCTCAGCGCCGACGCGGACTCGATCTGGTGGTTTTGTTGAAAGAGAGAGAGAGAGAGAGAGAGAGAGAGAGAGAGAGAGAGAGAGAGAGAGAGAGATTATGGGGGTGAGTTCGTGTTTTTTCCCTTCCTCGCGTACCGCCGCCCCGAGGCGAAACGGAAAAAACGATGAGGAATGAAAAAGCTCGCGATCAACATCACCATCCCCCCCCTTTCCGCCCCCAAAACTCGCTCGCTGCCCCTTCAACTCCCATTCCGTGCGTGCAAAGCTTCCACGCGATCAAACGAGCCACTCTGGATCACGGTTGGAGGGCGGTAGAAGGGCGCTTGCACGGTAGGAAAGGTCGGGAGCGGCCAATTAGGTAATTTGAAAGCGACGGCTTCCTTTTTTCCCTCTCTTCTCTGCACCTCCAACGAAGGAAAAAGGAAAAAAGGAAACAAAATGCTCCCGAATCCAACCCTCTTACCTCGCGCTGGACGCACTCAAACGGCGTCCTGAGCCTCCCCGTATTGTCTGCGTGCACGACCTGGTGGTTGGTGAGTGGGAGAGCGCAGAGAGGGACGGGCGAGGGGCGTGAGCTTGAAGGTTTGTCATGATCGAAAAAAGAAAAAAAAAGCAGCTTCAGGCGTTTCTGTCGCCGGCCGTCTCCGCCCTCTCCATGCTCCGGCTTTACCGCGCGCGCGCGCGGGAAGCACCCAGTAGGTCTTCTTCCACGCTTCTTCCTTTCCCCGGGCGCAGGGGACGTCGACCCTCGTCTCAGCGCGATGGGGGAAGAGGCAGCAGAGGGCTCGAAGGCGACCTCCAGGCGCGCAAAAGCGGCCATGACTCGCGCCAAAACAGGCGGTCGACCGGCAGTTTGCTCGGAGAGGAAGAAAGAGCGTCTTTCCCTGCTTGCTCGCGACAAAGAGATTTCTGCTCCTTCCTGCGCTCGCTTTCCCTCCACCCCGAGCCTTCCAAATCCCTTACCTTGAGCGCGCGACGCTCGCCGCTGGTCAAGTCCTCGGCCTCGAGAACAGTAGAGGTGGCGCCGGCTTGCGTGAGTTGAGTTGAGAGGGTTGGAGGGAGTAGGGAAAATCGAGTGAGACTCTTTTTTTTTTTGTCGACTCTCTGTTCTTTGCTCTTCGAACTCGAAAAGACCATCGCCGAGTTCGATAGGATACGGACAAAGAAATCATCTGCTGAATGCGGAAGACGACAGAGAACATGGCCTCCTATCGCCTGGCGCGGACAGGGGGCGTCGAAAGAGCGCGCAGGGGGGCGCGCCAGGGGACCGCATGGCACCACCTCCTCTTTGGCGGCAGCGCCTCTTCTGCGACTCTTTTTCTTCTTCTTTTGCCTTTTTTCAATTCTTACCGCTGATATCCGCCACGACGCGGTACCTCCCGGACGCCAGCACGGCGCCGGGCATCCACGCCTCGCCGAGCGCCGCCATGGTGCACAGGGGAAGCGGAAAAAGGAAAGAGAAAGAAGATGCTTCCTTTCCCTCTTTTTCTTTGGAGTGCCAAAAGGAAAAAAAAAGGAAGAAAAGTGAGAGAAGAAGCTCTCGCTTTCAGTGCGACGGGCGCCGTGCAGCGCGAAGCCGAGGCAGACACCTGCGAGCTGCGAGTCAGACTCGCAGCTCTTTGGTTTTTCGCCTTCCTTCCTTCCTTCTTCTTCTCTGTCTCTTTTTCTCTCTCTTTTCTTCGAGACGGGGGCACGGAGGAGAAATAGATGTGAAAGAGCGAGCGCGGGGATCGGAATTGGAAAAGCAAGTGGAAAGCGAGAGAGAGCAAGATCAAAACAAAGAGAGAGAGAAAGAGAAAACGGGTTTTGTTTTCTTATTCAGAACAAAACAGCACTGGTTTTTTTTTGACACTTTTTTGGAGTGGGGAAAAGAAAAGAAAGCAGAACTTCAAAAGAGAGGGGGGGCGATATTCGAAGAAGGATCCCGCGAGAGACGCAAGGAGAGTGCGCGTGCGCGCGGCGAAGAGAGGGAGAGGGACAGAGGAAGGTTCTCCTTCCTCTCTCGCTCGCTCGACCTCGAGCGCGCGCGCGCGACACCCTCTTTCCATTTTTCAAAAAACGCCCCCCTATTTTCAAAACAACTCTCTCTCTCTCCCTCTTCCGCACGAAATCAAGCCATTTTCAGAGAACGCGACCCCTTCTTCTCCTCTTAGGCGTTGGTCGCCCTCGTGTAGATGTACTGGTGGTGCGACTCGACGATCGGCCTGATCGCACCCTCGTCGACCAGGTGGCGGATCGCGGCGCGCGCGAGCGAGCCGTTGATGCGGAGGCGGTCCGACAGGATCGAGGGGGTGATCATCTTGTACTTGGGGACCTCCTGGATGAGCTTGTCGTAGGTGGCCTGGTTGATTGGGGGAGCGGAAGGGAGGAGGAGAGAAAGGAAGAAAGGTGAGTTTTTTTTTTGTTTTCGGGTTTTTTTTCTTTAATTAAAAAAGGCTTTCTTCTTCTCCTTCTTTTTTGTCGTCTTCGTTCTCACCTTGTCGAAGAGGACCAGGTTGTTAACCTTTTCCTTCATCTTTCCCTTGGACCATTTCTGTTGGGTTGGTGGTGGTGGTTTGAGAGAGAGGGAGAGAGGAAGAGAAGAAGAAGAGGAGGACGAAGAAGAAAAAAGGAAGAAGAAGAAGAAGAAGAAGAGGTGAGCCAACGAAAAGAAGAAGAAAAAAAGAGAGCTTCGCTTCGCCTCTTCTCTCGAGCAGCCGCCGCCGCCGCCGCTCCCATCGAACGCGGCGAAATCTTCATCGCCGGCTCTTGCGCTGATCTCCCGCCAAACAGTCTGTTTGAAGCGCTCTGGCGATCCTGCGTGATATCCTCTCGGCATGCCGCGAGATGGCTGCCCCTGAAACGCAACAGAGGCCGGCGCTGAAGCGGCCGGAAAACGAACGAAAGGAAAGCAAGAGGCGCCGATCGCAAAAAAGTTTTTCCGTGTCGATCGCTGCCGCCGGCGCCGTTCGTCGTTGCTCAACAAGCCGAGTGTTGCTCTTAACTATTACGCCGTACCTTCTTCTTGCCCTTGGACGAGTTGGCAGCGGCAAGCGCCTTAGCCTCCTTGGACTGCTGGATCTTGGGCGGCTGTCGGTGGTTGATGAATTGGGGGAAAGAGAGAGAGAGGGAAGACAGAAAAGAGATGATGAGAAAAAACAAAAAGTTCCAAGAGGCATCCATCATCATCGACTGCCTTCGGTTCTCGCTTTCGTCTGCGCGGCGTGGCTGACGTTCTCGCTTCGCTCAGGCGCGTGCGCTGATCAAAGGCTATCCAGAGACACAATCGACGTACCATGGCGACGCTCTGTTACAAGGGCCGCGGGGGAGAGTTTTTTGTTTCGGGATTTGTGTTTTAGACTTCGGTCGAGCAGTGAGCGTTTTTTTTGTTTCGCTCGCCCTCCTTCGATCTCACAGCCGTCACTCACAACTCTTCTCTTTCTCCCCCTCTCTTCCCCCACCCTTCCTGTACCTTTCAAACCTCTGGAGCTTCGGTGAGGACCTGCTGGCGTGTTTCGTGCAAGATGGCTTGAGTCATAGCACCTTAAAGAACGGGGCGTGACGGCAGCGAGGGAAAAAGAGCAGAGAAGCAAAGGCGACTTTCGGCCGCCGCCGACGGCTGCTTGATTCGTTTCTTCTTCTTTTTTTTGCTCACACCACTTCTCTTCTCTCTCTCTCGATTCTTTCTAAAACCATCCTTCTCTCCATCAGGCTGCGAAGGAGGTTCTTTCAAATCCCCCCTGAAAAAGAAATCAAAAACAATGGCTCCCGCGAAGAAGGCTGTGAGTTTCTTGTTGGTCGATTTTTTATTTTTTTTCGTTTGGCGATCGAGGTTTTTTCGATCAACTTGGATTGTTTTTTTTCTTTTTTCTTCGCGGGCGACTTGGAGATGATATTGTCTCGTTCGTGCACATCTGGTTGCTGCGATGGAGAAAGCATGTTCCATCCGTGACCCAGAGCATCGGAATTGAGCGATTCGAGGGCGAGAACAGCGACACTTCAACGCGCAAAGATGAATCAAAAGGCGGCGTTTGATTGCTTCGACCGACGAAAAAGAAGAAAAGAACTCGACCACTTTATCTCTCTCTTTCTCTCACCGCGGCCTCCCATCCCCCATCCAACCCAAAAACAAAACTCCAAACTCCTCTCTCAACACTCTCTCAACAGAAAAAGTCCCAGGAGAACATCAACTCCAGGCTGGCGCTCGTCGTCAAGTCGGGCAAGTTCACGCTCGGCCTCAAGACCACTCTCAAGTGCCTGCGCGGCGGCAAGGGCAAGCTTGTGATCATCTCGAACAACTGCCCGCCCGTGCGCAAGTCGGAGATCGAGTACTACGCGATGCTCTCGAAGACGGGCGTGCACCACTACGGAGGCAGTGAGTATAGTGAAGTTCTTGGATCTTTTTTTGGTGGGGTTTGGAGAAAAGAATGAAAAACCTTCTCGCCGAGTGTTTTTTCTCTCGCTCACCTCTTCCACCTTTTGCTTCTTTTCTTCTTCCACCCCCACCCCAAAAACCCCCAACAACAAACAGACAACGTCGAGCTCGGCACCGCCTGCGGAAAGCTGCACCGCGTGTGCGTGCTCGCCATCACGGACCCGGGAGACTCGGACATCCTCAAGGCGACGCCCGGGGCCGAGTAGGAGAGTGGTGGTTTCGAGATGATGATGAGATGAGCGAGAGTGACTAGAGCGGTGGCGGCGAGATTTCCTTGGTGCCGTTCTTCTTTCTCTCTTTCTCTTCTTGTAATGGACTAATGACGCCTTTCTTTGGATTCTGTTTCTAATGTTTCGTCGAGTTCTTTTTTGAATGCTTACACCGAGAGCAAGACAGTGGTGGAAAAGGGCAGAAACAAAGGCAGAAGAAGAAGAGGCACGAAACTGAACAAAGCAAAAAAAACTCTCTCTCACTGCTTCATCACACGCCGACGACGCTGTACCAAACTCTCAGCGGGCCCAGCGCGTCGCGGATGAGCCCCCCGCCTCCCTGCTTAATCTTCTTCCTCTCCAGGACCGCTGCCGCGACGTCCGCGATCGTCGCGGAGGAGCCGGCGCCGAAGAGGGCGTCGTCGCTCTCGTCCCGGGTGCCGCCCGGGTTGAGGGAGAGGCGGACGTTTTCCGCTGCTGCGGAAAACGTCCGCAGCAGCGTTTCCCCGTTCCCCGTCGCTTCTCCTCCTTGCTCTTGCTCTCTCTTCTCGGCGAGCTGCGCCGCGACCAGCGCCGCAAGACTGGAGGCCGGAGCGAGCGCGGGAGCCAGCGCGTGCGGGCGAGGGATGACGATCGAAGCAGAAGAAGACGACGAGCCCGCGACCAACGACGACGACGACGACGGCGCCGAGGCGGCCAGCGAGACAAACAGCGCGCCGCCGCCGCAGACGGCGAGCTCCCGCGCCGCGGCGACGTCGGCCCTGGCCTTGGCCCTCGCCGCGTCCGCGACCTCCTGCGCCGGCGTCGGGTTGGAGTAAGCGGGCATGGGAGGGGAAGTTGCGGCGGGAGGGAAAGTCGGCGGAAGAGGCCGAGGCGGGAGAGGGGACAGGCCGACGACGGGAGACTTGACTGGCGAGGCAGCATTAGCGGCAGCTCCACCGGCAGTGACAGCGGAAGAAGAGGAAGGCCTCGAGAAGGTAAGAACGACCGGCGGCGCGCGCTGCTGCTGGTTCGCTGCGGCGACGGCCGCGGCCGCGGCCGCGGCCGCCGCCGCGGCTTCCGCCGCCGCCCTTTGCGCCTTGGTGGGCCGCGTCCCGCTGCGCCGCTTCTTCCTTTCCGGGGGTTGGGGTTGTTGCTCGAGCCCTGCTGCCGCCTTTTCTTCGTCTCCTGAGGCGTCGTTGGCGTCGACCGAAGGCGCGCGCCTGACGGCGACGGTGGTGGCCTTTGCTCCTCCTCCTCCTCCTCCTCCACTTCCCCTCCCCCTATCCCTTCCGCTTCCAGCTCCACCTCCGCCACCTCCCGTCGCCACCGCGGACGCGGGCACCGCCGAGGGCACGGGGCGGGGCATCGCTTCGGCCCCGGCGACGGCCGAGGGGTGCCTCTGCCCCTCGACGGGGGTGACGACCGAGACCAGGCCCGGGACCAGGAGTGAGAACGACGAAGACGAAGAGGAAGGATTCGAAGTCGAAGTCGGAGCAGAAGCGTCGAGCGACGCCGCGAGCGACGCGACGTTGACTTTTCGCGAAGGCCTCCCTCGCGTTCTGGTGATGGGCGCAGCAACAGAAGGAGGAGGGGCAGGAGCGGTAGGAGGCGCAGGAGCAACGGGAGACCGGCGAACGGGCGGAGCCGTCGCAGCAGTCGCAGTCGTCGCAGCAGGCGCAGAAGCCACCTTTTTCTGCCCCCCCGCGGCCACCGCCAAGCTCGCCCGCTGCTTCCTCGCCGCCGCCCGCTCCGCCGCCGCCGCCTTGATCGCCCTGCCCACGGCCTTCCCTTCCTCGATCGCCGCCTCCAGAGCCTTTTTTGCCACTGCCCCCTGTTCATTTCCTCCTCCATTCTCGAAAGCGTCGACGTCGCCATAGAGAGCGGCGACGACGGCGTCGAACCTCGCGTCGGCCCTGGCGGCCCTGCGGCTTCCCAGGGGCTCGCGGCAGGAGGGGCAGGTATTCTCGGGGGCGCAGGCGCGCAGCCAGCGCTCGATGCAGAGGCCACAGAAGCGGTGCATGCAGGTGCCGACGAGGCGGGCCGAGCGGACGATCCCTGAGTGGAAAAAAGGGGGAAAGGTGTTCGAGGTTCGAGGTTGAGTTTTTTGTGTGCGAGAGAGAGAGATAGAGAGAGAGCGATGCCGCAGGACGAAAAGAAAGAAAAAACTCGAATTGGAATTGCAAGGGAAAGAAAAAACAAAGAAAAAACAAACTCACCAAGGCATACGGCGCACTGAGTGTCCTGTTCGATCTCGTCCAGGTTGACCTCGACGGTCCTGTTTTGCGATCGCGGAAGAGAGGAAGAGAGAAGAAAGAGAAGGCGTGAGTTGGCGCGAGAGAGAGATTGAATTGAAAGAAGCGGCCGCGGCCGCGGCCGGCTGAGGGTGAGAAAGGGGCAAGCCCAACAACAAACAAAACAAAAACAAAACACTCACTTGTCCTTCCAGTAGGACTTTGCTACCGCGCCTGGGGACGTGGGGTCATCTTCCTCGGGTGCTGGCTCTCGAGGCGGAGGCGGAGAGGGAGCGGGAGAGGAGGAGGGAGCAGCAGCAGCCGTGTTGTCTTTGTCTTCTTCCAGCTCCGGGTCGGTCGCCGCCACCGCCACCGCTGCCGCCGTCGCCGCCGTCGTCGTCGCCGCAGCCGCTTCCGCCGCCGCCACAATCGCCTCGTCGCTTCGAGGCTCCATCGCCTCCATTCCTTCACTCCAAGGGTCAAAGCACGATCTCTGGTCCGTCCTTAGTCCAGGCACGCGGCGCGTGCTTTCTTTCCGCGCCGGGGCGAGCTGGGGCCCGCGTTGGCACACTGCTTTGAGGGATTGAAAAAGGAGAGAGAAAAAACGGGTTTTTTCTTCCTTTCTCTCTCTGGCTCTCCTTTTTGTTGCGCTCCTCGGCGGGGCCCTTGGCGGCCCTCGAATCTCCTCTCTGGCTGCTCGGAGAGGTGAAGGGGTGCGTGAAGAGCCGCGCAAAGGGGGTGGAGAGAGCGGAGAGGCGCGGTGAGGCGGGGCGAGAGAGAGAGAGTTTTGCCTTTCTTCTTCTTTTTTCCGAGCTCAAAGAAGGGGACGCGAGAAAAAATGACGAGCGATCTCGACCTCCTCGTTCTTTCTTCAACCTCGACCTCCTTGTTCTTCTTCTTCTCGCTCGCTCGCTCCCTCGCTCGCGCTCGCGCTCGCTCGCGCTCTTTCTCTTTTTTCTCAACTCCCACGAGACGCATCCGTTTCGTCTTCGGTCCAGAGCTCTCCGATTCGGAGGGCTCCGGAGCGGCAGCGGCAAAGGCAAGAGGTGGTGAAAGAAAGAAAGAAAGAAAAAAAAAAAAAAAAAAGGCCTGGCCTCTGCCTCAAGTCCACAACCGAAAAATATCCAGTCAAAACCTCTTTTCTTGATCGCGCGCTCTCCGGACTCTCAAGGGTAGGTCTCGATCGACAATCAAGCCGCATGTATCGCCTCTGTGTTTCTTCCCCGATCGCCTCGCAGTAGCAGAGAGAGAGAGAGATAGATTCGATGCGCCGCCACGTGAAGAGCGATGCAAGAAGAACCGCGAGCGAGAGCGAGAAGCTGGCCGATGGTTCCTTTGGTGACGTCATCGTTATCGCATCGCAATTGGGGCCCTTGCAACCCCTCAACTCGCCTTTTCTCTTCTCGAATCGCTCAATGATGAAAGAAGAAGATCCGATGCGTTGATGGTGTGCTAATTAGCGCATCGACAAGATGTTGAAAAGAGGGCGGGGAAAATTGATGGCATCAACTATTTTTCCTCGTGGACGCTCCTCCAGCTGGACGACTCACTCACTCTTCCTCCCGAACCTTCCTTCCTCTTCTTCCTCTTCCTTCTTCTTTCTTCTTCAAAACACGCAAGCAGGTATCAACTCAACTCAAAACAAAATGAACAAGCGCATGATGGCCCTCGCGGTCTTCGCGCTCTTATGCTGCTCTAACGGTGAGTTGGAAGAGGGGAAGGCTTGACTTTGCGGGATAGAGAGCGGGGAACCAAAAAAAGCTCACCTTTTCGATTTTCGCTTTCAAAAAAAATAATCACAGTCTTCTCCTTTGTGAGCGCGCAGCGCGGCGGCGGTGGCGGCCGCGGAGGCGGCGACCGCGGAGGTGGCGGCGGCGGTGGCGGCCGCGACTTTGGTGGGGGCGACCGCGGAGGTGGCGGTGGCGGCGGCGGCGGCGGCGGGGGCCAGCAGAACCGCGACTGGAACAATAACAACAACGGCGGCGGCAACCGCGACTGGAACAACAACAACAACAATGGTGGCGGCGGCGGCGACCGCGGCTTCAACCGCGACGTGCCCGACAACCAGATCATCAAGAACAAGGTAGGCAAGAAGAGAGAGAGAGGGAGAAAAGAAGTTGTGAGCTTTTTTCCTTTTTTCCCTTTTTTTGCTCCCGGCACGAAGAAAAAAACGAAAACTTTTTTTAACCTTTTTCAAAACTTCCTCCTCCACTCTTATTTCGAAATAAAAACAGGAGGGCAAGGTCCCCGGCGGCGGTGACAAGGGCTGGAACTCGTTCAACCAGCGCCAGTTCTACAGGTGAGAGGGGGAGCTCTTCTCGCCGCCGCGGTCGAAAGATGAAAGACGGAAAAAAAAAAGTTGACCTCAACAACGACAGCGACGACCTTCTCACCCTTTTCTTTTCCTTCCCTCTGTCCTCTTTTCTCCCTCCTTTTAAAACGACGCAGGCCTACGTCGTTCTGGAGTGGCGGATGGCGTGACCCCTACGGCGGCCTGTGGACGTCGGGCCTCTACGTGAGTTGTTGGGAGAAGGGTTTTTTTGTTTTTTGAGAGAGTTTTTCGAAACAAAAACTCAACTCACCTCTTTTCTCTTTCTCTTTCTCTCTCTTTCCAACCCCACCTTCAAAACCTTCTCTTCACACAAATAAAGGTCGCCAACATCGTCGTCGGCTCAATCGCGATTGCTGGGTACTGGAGTGGCGGCTGTGCAGGCTGCGGGTACTTCAACTACTACGCCGGAAACGGTTACGGCGCGGGCGCGTGTGGGTGAGTGAATTGGACCGTTAGACGCGGCGAGACAGGCAGAGGGCGCGGCCGAGGGCGCGGCCGGAAGTTTTTTGTTTTTTTTCGACAAACTTTTTCGTTCGTTCTTCTTCTTCTTTTCCGCTCACACCTGACCCCCCTCCCTCCCTCCCCCTGCCCCTTTTCACTCCTTTTCAATACCGGAAAAGCTACTGCACGTTCTGGAATGGTTACTCTTGCGTCGGCATGGACCAGTACCCCGGGTGGGACGGCAGCTCCTGCGTCGACGTCAGCTGCTCGACCTGCATGTACTACGACCCGTCGTACGGTGAGTTTTTTCTTTTTTCCTCTCTCGTTTTTTTTTAAATTTTTTTCTTGGAATTTTCGAGGGGAAAAAACTCACTCACTTTCTTCTTCTTCTCCTCCTCCACCTCCTCCTCCTCCTCCTCATCATCATCATCATCATCATCATCATCATCATCATCATCTAAAAACAGGCTACTGCGTGTACGCCCCCAACTGCTAGAAACTTTCGCGTCGTTGTCACGTGAAAGCGAAAGAGTGAGGGAGAGAAGAGATCAAAAGAGAAGGAATCCTTTTTTCCCTCTCTTTCTCTACTCTCTACAAACTCTCTCCTCTCTGCTTGCCTTTTTTTCGATTTATTTATTAACGAACACCTTTCCGAGTCCTCAAAAGAAGCCCGCTCGCCTTTTCGATGGAGGGGTAGGGAGGGCAGGCAGGCACGCAGGCGGAAAGACCTGTTCTCTTGCTGCTGCTGCCGCTGCCGCTGCTGCTGCCGCCGCCGCTGCTGCTGCTGCTGCTTCCTTTCGCTTCTTCACTCGAGTTGCAGAGTTGAGTTTTCTTCGAAGGGCCAGAACGAAAAAGACAAAGAAGCAAGGCAACCACATAAAATCTATTTATAACTACGCAAATGCCTATTTCCGTCGATCATACCTAAGAAAAAGAAAAAACGCAGGGGCCGTGGAGTTGCTTTGTGTGTTGTAACTCGAGAGAGAAAGAGAGGAGCAAAAGGCCCTCTGCGTTTTTTTTTTTTTTCGAGTGTCGAGGTCGAAAAAAGTTTTCTCCCCCATTTTTTATCTTCTCTTCTCTTCTCCTCCGAGATGGTGCTCCTCCCTCTTTCGACACCGCCTCTCTCGCGCCCTGGCCGCGTCGCTGCACCCCTTTTCCCAACGGCATGCTTGTCTAGACTGTCTCGACACGATAAGCATCGCAATTGCGCCGCTGAGAGTCCCAGAGAGCGGCGTGGCGCGCGACGGAATCGCAATGCGTCGTCGGCGTCATCGTCGATCTCGGCCGCCGCCGCCGCCTCAAACGACGACGACCAACAACCAGAACAACAGCGAGACCCGGCGCTGCTCCGCTCCCTGCTCGCCCAGGCCGTCTCCGACGAGGACTACAGGCAGGCCTCAGTGCTGAAGCTCGAGCTCGAGGCGGCAGACCCTTCGATCCTGCTCCGGCTCAGGCTCGAGGAGGCCGTGAGCAAAGAAAAGTACGAAGAGGCGGCCGAGCTCAAAGCGCGGCTCGACGAGCTGCTTCCTCCTCCTCCTCCCAAATTCGAGCCGGGGCCCACGAGCAGCGACACGGTCACCGAGGGGATCCGCGTGAAGGTCAAGTCGTTCTTCGTGGCGTCTCAGTCCGTGGCCGGGAGCACTTTTACTTTTGCTTACAGGTAAGGCTAGTTTTTTTCTTCTTCTTTTTTTTTTCCTTTTTTTTTCCCTTCAGAAGCACGCCTCCCTCTCTCTCAACCTTTTTCTTCTTCTTCGTTTTATATACCCCACCACCAAAACCAATAGGATCAAAATCACCAACGAGACCGTCGACAAGACCTTCCAGCTCCTCTCCCGCGCCTGGGAGATCGTCGACGGCGGCGACGGCACCGAAAGGAACCCGGAAAGGACCGAAAGAGTGCGCGGCCCGGGCGTCGTCGGCGAGACGCCCGTATTGGATCCCGGGAAGTCGTTTTCGTATTCGAGCTTCGCGCAGCTTCGGACGCCCGCCGGTTCGATGCGGGGGACCTACACCTTTGTGGAGGTGGAGCAAGAGAAAGAGGAAGAAGAAGAGGAAAATGACGGTGGTGGTGAGGAGGAGGAACGGGAACGAGGCAAGAAATCGCCTCCCCTGCGACAGCAGCAGCAGAGGGGCAGGGCGACTCGGAACCCGCTCGCGACGCCCAAGGGCCCCGAGTTCGACGTCGTCATCGGCCAGTTCGGGCTCGACGAGAGGGACTCGAGGCCGCCGGAGCCCGGGACGATGTGAGATGAGGGAACGAAGAGGTGTAAGAATTGAAAAGTGCTTTTTTTTCGTTTTTTTTTTACAATTTTGTCTTTCTTTCTCTTTTTCCTCAAGCCGACGGAACGCCACCGCCACTTCCTCCGCCACCGTCCCGCCCGCGAGGCCCTCGGCCTCCTCCTCCTCTTCCTCCTCCTCCTCCTCTTCCTCCTCCTCCTCCTCCTCCTCCTCTTCCTCCTCCT
>Ga0210003_1001568_pt1 | contig 19999 bp, 16 predicted proteins | sample LantaG_FD_182804 | JGI IMG/M metagenome (GOLD analysis project Ga0210003, IMG submission 182804) | Deep subsurface microbial communities from Baltic Sea to uncover new lineages of life (NeLLi) - Landsort_02402 metaG (SPAdes) (version 2) | ecosystem: Environmental > Aquatic > Marine > Oceanic >... | reverse complement strand
AGGGGGATCAGCCCGTCGCCGGGCATCCGGAAGTAGGTCAGCCAATAAACGCCCTTCTTGTGCCCCTTGATGGGGTAGGCGAGTTTCCGCTCGTCCCAGAGGCGGGCCGCCAGCACGGTTCCCCCGTGCTGGACGATCATGTCGGCCACCTGCTGCGTCACGGCTCCCGGGTCGCGGGAATAACGGCCCGGATCGAGAATAAACATGCCTTCATAGACGACCATCGTGTCAGAACTCCTCGAGATGCAAAATGCCTGTGACCACGAACTAGTTGTATCGATTCATCGCGGCCTGGATGTCCCGGGCCGCCCATTCCTCGGCGGCGTCGGCCGCCCGCTCCACGACCACCGCCACCCGTTCCCGATCGCCCGGCGTAAACCGGCCGAGCACGAAGTCGGCAGCCTTCCATCCCGCGGGCACGGGCCCAATGCCGAGCCGCAGCCGCGGCACGGCGTTTGTTCCCAGCCTGGTCAGGATGTCGGCCAGTCCGTTCTGCCCTCCGGCCGAGCCGCTGGGACGCAGGCGGATCGTGTCGAGGGGCAGGTTGAAGTCGTCGCAGGCAACCATGATGTCAGATTCGTTGATCTTGTAGAAGTCCCGGGCCGCCAGCACGCTCGACCCGCTCAAATTCATCCATGTCAGGGGCCAGAGAAGCAGCACCGGTGCACCCCGCAGGCTCACCTGGGCTGTTTCTCCCTGGAACCGCGGACGCCTGGTCGGCGAACCAGCCCGTCGGGAGAGAAGCTCCAAGACCTCGAAGCCGACGTTGTGCCTCGTGTCGCGATAGGCATGGCCCGGGTTACCGAGCCCAACGAGCATCTTCACAACGCACCAGTCTGTTCGATCACCGGGGCCGCTGCAGGGCCGTGGGAGGCACCATCGCCACTCACGCCTCGCCGGCCTCGCTCCCCTCCTCTTCCGTCTCGCCTGCCTTCCGCCCAATGATCTCCGGCTCCGGCGTGGCGGCCGACTCGTCGGCGACCTTCTTGCCGGGCATCGTGCAGGTCACGACCGTCTCCTCGCCGTCGAGGACGGGCCTTGCACCAGCAGGAAGTTCGAGTTCACGAATCTTGATCGCGTGGCCCAGCTCGAGATGTCCCAGCAAGGCGTAGACACGCTCCGGAACATGGTCGGCCGTGCACTCTAATTCGATTTCATGCAACACCAGGTTGAGGACGCCGCCGGCCCGCTGGCCAGGGCACTCTCCCTTGAGTTCGACCGGCACCTTCACGCGGATGCGGTCGGAGGCGCTTACCCGCAGAAAGTCGATGTGTAGCGGCTTGACGCCGAAGGTGTCCCATTGCAGGTCACGGATCAGCGCGCCGGTCTTGACCGCACCCGAGAGCGCAACAACCCGGCTGCCGTGCCGCACAATCGCCTGGATATCCTCGCGTTTGGCGGCGAGGCCGACACAGGCTTCACCGTGGCCGTACAGAATGGCAGGAACCATGCCGGAGCGACGAAGCCGCCGGGCTTCGCGAGACCCAGACGAGGTGCGGAGGGTGACGTGGAGGGTGTCGCTCATACGGGTTCCAGTTCGAGGATTCCGGCCATCGGTGCTCACGATCCAAAGGAGGAGCCAGACCGAGCCCCACATTGTGCCACGGCCTGGCACTTCCGCAAGGCGGCCCCAAGGGCCGCGAAAACCACACTCTTCCGAGGCAAAGCCGGGGCGGGAAAGGGGGGGCTTGTTCAGGCTGGGGGTGGCAGGCGGGGTGGCCTTTGTGCCCGCAGTCCCCGGGCTCGCGCCACGGGGCTTTTATGGGGGAGAGGGGTTGCCCGTGCCATCTCGCCGGCCTCGCAAGCGAGCGAGAGGCAGGATGCCAATCCTGTTCGGCACGGGCTGCTGCGCATAGAAGCCCCTAGCGCGAGCTGGGGGACTGTGACGTGGCGCACCAATTGGGCACGGCCAGGCTCAAGCGACGGGGGCTATCCGGGGCGGGTTACGCGAAGTGGCATGGATGGCGGGGTGGCCCAACCACCCGCAGTCCCCGGGCTCGCGCCCGGGGCTTTTATGTGGGAGAGGGTCAGGGGTCGGGGTTGCCCGTGGCAATCGAGCCGGCCTCGCAAGCGAGCGAGAGGCAGGATGCCAATCCTGTTCGGCACGGGCTCTGTTGCATAGAAGCCCCCAGCGCGAGCTGGGGGACTGTGACGTGGCGTACCAATTGGGCACGGCCAGGCTAGAGCGAAGGCAGGATGCCGTAGCGAACGTCCGGCGAGATGGCACGGGCAACCCCGACCCACGAAAGACGTTGCTTCGTGCTCTCTCGAGCCGGCCGTGCGGTCAGATGTAATACATAGCTTCCGAGTCGCGGCTCCGGGCGGCGATATCGGCCAGCGTGATGCCCGCCAGGAATTCCTCCTCGGCGCGGGCCGCAGCCTGCCACACGTCCCGCAGGATCGTGGCTTCTCGGGAACGGGGGGTAGGTTTTGTTGTGGCCACGGCAGGCGTCTCGGCCGGCCCCTCCACCGCGATCCGAATGTCCTGGAGCGTGATCGACTCGGCCGGCCGCGCGAGCCGGTAGCCCCCGGCTGCTCCGCGGACGCTCGCCACGATCCCCGCCCGCTTGAGTTCGAGGAGAATCTGGACCAGGAACCGGGCTGGTATCGCCTGCGCCTCGCAGATGGCCCGCAAGCCCACGGGCCCGCCATCGGCGGCCTGCCGGGCGAGCTCCACGGCGGCGAGTGCGGCGTATTCGGTTCGGGCGGTGAGGTGCATGGTCACTCGATCGACGGGTGAGCCGCGGGATCAGCCCCGGGAATGGAGGCCGCACTCAGTCTTCACCGTGCCGCTCCAGCGACCGGCCCGTTCATCCTCGCCGGTATCGATCGACCGCGTGCATGGTGCGCATCCGATGCTCACATACCCGCGGTCGTGCAGCGGGTTGTAGGGAACCTGCTCGCGAACGATCGCATCCCACACCATCGCCTTGGTCCAGTTGGCGAGGGGCGAGACCTTGACGATGCCAAACTTGTGATCCCAGCCGACAATCGCCGCCGCTGCCCGGTCGGGGCTCTGATCACGGCGGATGCCGCTCATCCAGGCATCGAAGCCCACGAGTGCCCGATGGATCACCGCGAGCTTGCGGTCACCGCAGCAGCGGTCCGGGGCGGTGCGGAACAGCGGGCCGCCGTGCTGCCGCTCGTAGTCAGCGACGCTCGTTTCCGGCCGCTCGAGCGCGACCTCGATCCCATACCGCCGGGCGATGCGGTCGCGGAGGGCGAGCGTTTCCGGAAACTGGTAGCCCGTGTCGAGGTTGAAGATGTGGGTGGCGGGAGCGACCGCGGCCAGCCAGTGGATGATCAAGCAGCCCTCGGGCCCGAAAGCTGTCGCCATGGTGAGCCGCATGCCGAAGCGTTCGGTGGCCCAGCGGATGATCTCGATGGGCTCGGCTTTCTCGAGGAGCCGGCTGGCCCGGGCCAGGTCTTCCCGCAGCTCCGGCGACGGAGGCTCCCCTGCGACGTGGCGATCCACCGCGTCACCATTCAAATGGTCGGTCGGAGCGGCTGTCATCGGCGATACATCATCAATTTGGTCATGTATGTCATGTTTCTCGGTCCTGGATTCTGGGATCGGACCGGCCGCGGGTCAAGCCACATCAAAACCCACCCGCCCCGCAGGGTCGGGCCTCGCCGGCTGGCCCGACGCCACGGGTTGCGGCAAACCGGAGCCCTACGAGCACTCGGTCCAAGCTCCCGCTCGCCCCTCTACTCCCCGCCGGAAAAAACTGAACAATCGGCGGCGACCCGCAGGGATGGCCTGTGCGCGGAATCGGGACCTGCAGGAGGGCCACAGCATGGCTCGTGACGTGGCGGTAGCGGTCGACCTGGGCGCCTCGGGAGGCCGGGTCGTGAGCGGTGCCTTTGACGGCAGGATCCTCGAACTCGACGAAGCCCACCGCTTCGAGAATGCGCCGGTATCGCTCGCCGGGCAGCTGATCTGGGATCTGCCCCGACTCTGGCAGGAAATTGTCACTGGGCTGGGCGTCGTCGCATCGCGGCATGGCCGCAGTATCTCGAGCGTGGGGGTCGACACCTGGGGTGTCGACTTCTCGTTCCTCGGTGGCGACGGCGGCCTGCTTGCCAACCCAGTCTGCTACCGCGACGGCCGCACCGGCGGCATGCTCGCCGCGGCCGAAGCGATCGTTCCCCGCTCGGAGATCTTCGCGGCCACCGGCCTTCAGTTCATGGAGATCAACTCCCTCTACCAGTTGCTCGCGCTTGAGCGATCCCGCAGCAGCGTGCTGGCCGCTGCCGACCGGCTGCTCATGATGCCGGACCTCTTTCACTGGCTGCTGTCGGGTGAGACGTCCAACGAACGCACCAACGCCAGCACGACGCAGTGTTTCGACCCACAGGCCGGCGACTGGGCCTTTCCACTTCTCGAGCGATTCGGACTGCCGGGCCGCATCTTCGGGGCCATTTCTCCCCCCGGCACCGAGCTTGGCAGGCTGCGGGCCGACGTGGCGGCCGACACCGGGCTTGGCCACGTTCGTGTCATCCTCCCGGGCACCCATGACACGGCCAGCGCCGTGGCGGCCGTGCCGGCCGACGAGCCCCCGAGCAGCCGACCCGACTGGTGCTATGTGAGCCTCGGCACCTGGGCGCTGGTCGGCGCGGAACTGGACCGGCCCCTGGTCACCGCCGAGTGCCTCGCCCGGAACTTCACCAACGAGGCCGGTGTGGGAGGGACGACGCGGCTCCTCAAAAATGTCTGCGGCCTGTGGCTCGTGCAGCAGTGCCGGGCGGCCTGGCAACGGGCCGGTAAGGACTGGACCTGGGACCAGCTCACCGCCTTGGCTGCCGAGGCCCCTCCGCTCGTCACGCTTGTTGACCCGAATCACCCATCGCTGGTGGCCCCGGCCAACATGCCGGCGGCGATTCGGGAACTGGCCCGGGCCAGCGGCGAGCCCCAGCCCGCCACCACCGCGGCGACGGTCCGGGCCGCGCTTGAAAGCGTGGCGGCGGCGGTGCGCCGCACCCTCACGGAACTCGACGGGCTCTTGGGCCGGCGGGTCGGCCGGGTGCACGTTGTGGGCGGAGGCGTCAAGAATCCGCTCCTCTGCCAGATGATCGCCGACGCCACCGACCGACTTGTGGTGGCCGGGCCGGTCGAGGCCACCGCGATCGGCAACCTCCTCGTCCAACTCCTCGCCCGCGGCGGCACTGTCGACCTCCGGCCACTGCGGCAGGTTGTTCGCGACAGCTTCGAACCGGCCCGCTACGAACCCCGTGACGCCGCCCGCTGGAACGACCGCCTCGGCTAGCCCTCATCCGGGCCAACATGAGCGACGCGTTGGCTGAATCAAGCGGCGGCGGGTCGCTTTTGTTCGCAGGCTCACTTCACGAGGCTCAGCACGACGAGCGACGAGAGAAACCCGACGACCAGCACGGCCGCCCAGATGGCCCGCGTGAGCCAGGCCTTCGCAAGCTTCGCCTCGGCGGCCTCCTCCTGCCGCCGCTGTTCGGCTCGCTCCTCGAGGCTGTCGCTGAGCTGCGGGACGAACGGCTCGTTGCACTGCGGACAGATCATCTGCCGCCCCATCCACGACTCCGGGGCCTTGAAGATGTGGCCATTGGGGCAGGGAATCTGCCACCGCTTCTCCGCCGCCGGTTCCGCAATCTGCTGTCGGCACAGCGGGCAGACAGGCGTCTGGCCAGCATGGCCGACGGGGCCGGTGTAGCCGCAGGAGCAGGAGATCGTGGTGCCCATGGATGTCGAGTCTACGCCGGGGAGCGGGAGATCGACACGGCCTGGTTTCAGGCGGCCTGCGTCCGCTCGGCTGCCCGCTTCACGACCTTGCCGTGCTCCACCTCGACGATCGTGTCGGCGAGGGCGAGCGTGCTGGCTCGATGCGTGATCATGATGACGGTCCGGTTTTCGACATACCGGGACAGGGCCTCGTGAATGAGATGCTCGCTCTCCACGTCGATCTGACTGGTGGCCTCATCGAGCACAAGGATCTCGGCATTCCGGAGGAATGCCCGGGCCAGCGCGATCCGCTGCCGCTGTCCGCCCGAGAGCCGAAACCCGTTGGGGCCCACCATCGTCCGGTAGCCCTCGGGAAACTCGGCAATGAACTCGTGGGCGTGGGCCTTCCGCGCGGCCTCCTCAATCTCCTCATTGGTCGCGTCCCAGCGGCCATACCTGATGTTGTATTGGATCGTCTCGTTGAAGAGCTCCGTCTGCTGCGTGACCATCGCGATCCTTCGCCGCAGGTCGTGGAGGGAAACTTCGGTGAGCGGCACGCCGTCGAGCAGGACGCGGCCGCTGGTCGGGTCGTAGAACCGGCAGATCACGTTGATGAGCGTGCTCTTGCCGCCGCCGTTGGGTCCTACGATCGCCACCCGCTCTCCGAAGTGAATCACGAGGTCCACATTCTTGAGGACGGTGTCGATGCCGTCGTAGCTGAAGGAGATATTCTCGAGGCGGATCTCCCGATGGGGCGAGGGGAGCCGCTTCGGCTCCGGCACCTCGGCCAGCTTCGACTTGGTGTCGAGCAGCGGGTAGACGCCCTGGGCACCGACCATGCCCATGTTGATGCCGGTGATCACGCCGGAGAGCTTCCGCACCGGGTCGCTGGCCCCGATCAGGAAGCCGAAGAAGATCATGATGCCCGGCACGGTCATGGGCTGGTCTGTCATCGTGATCCCGAAGATCTGGGTCTCCTGGTTGATCACGAGCCAGGCCCCCACGGCGATCGAGGTGGCGACCATTCCAATGCCGAGCACCTCGGTGATCGGGTTGGCGAGGGTGCGATAAAATGTGTGCCACATGCCGATCGTGAGCATTTCGCCAGTACAGTCCCGGAACCGCTGCCGCTCAAACGGCTCCATCGTGTAGGCCTGGACGGTGAGCACGTTGTTGAGGGCCTCGAGCAGCACGTGATGGTATCCCTTCGACTGCGACAGCACGTTGAGGGAAACGCTCCGCATTCTGCGATTGAGCCACACCATCAGAAACCCGACGACCGGGGCGAGCAAGAGGCAGGCGAGCGTCAGCCGCCAGGACACAAGAAACGCGCAGCCGAGGCAGGCGATGATTTTCATCGGCTCGGTCACGGCGCCCCCGTAGAAACTCATGATGCCGCTGGCGAGCATTTCACTCGTGGCCGTCACCTGGGCCATGAAGCCGGCTGAGCCGTGCCGCATGAACTGGGCCCGGTCGAGCTCGAGCGCCTTGTCGAAGACTTTCAGCCGAATCGTCCGGCTGATGTTCATCGCCACCCAGGCCACCAGCATCGAGCTGACCAGGAGGAGCCCGTGTTTGATGAAGGTGCTGACGACGACGAACACCACGACCACGAGCACAGTCTTGAAGGGATCGCGGGGCAGGAGTCGGTCGAGCCAGGGCTGGAGGCTCATGCCTGCCGCGACGAGGGCCTGGTCTCCGGCAAGCCTGAGCTTGAGGGCGTCGAGCCGATGTCTCGCCTGGACAAGTTCTGGCCCGGCCAGTTGCCCGGCCTTCACCTGGGATTCAAGCTCGGCCTGCTCCACACGTCCTGCGGCAGCCCGCTTTTCCGCCTGCTCGATCCGATCCTCATTCCAGGCCTGGAGTGACTCCCCCTTGAGCGTCACCTCGATGATCGGAAACAGGGCCGCGATGTTGGCACCCCACAGGGCTGCCACGCCGGCGGAACAAAACATGGCCGCTGCCAGAAGCGGCCAGCTCTTTGCAGCTTCACGGAGAGCCCGCAGAAAATAGTTCATGAACTGCTGTCTTTTCGAGTGCTGTCGGGGGCAAACTGGGGGGGGATGCTAGAGACATCGCCCCCGGCGTTCAACCCCGCATTACCTGCGGAAAAAACCGGCTCTCGCGTTGGCTCAGGCTCGCCCGCGACCCGCACCCGCCAAGCCCGCCCCGTCAGCCGCAGCTACTGAAACATCATGCTCACGGATTCGTTGCGGTGGATCCGCTTGATCGCCTGGCCCAACAGACTGGCCACCGAGAGCACCTGCACGCTGGGCAGCATCTTGCCGGGCGTCAGCGGGATCGAGTCGGTGATCACGATCGCCTTGAAGGGAGCGTTTTTGAGCCGCTCGATCGCCGGCCCGACGAGCAGGCCGTGGGTGGCCGCAGCGTAGATCGCCTTGGCCCCGTGCTGGTGGACCACGTCGGCCGCCCCGCAGATAGACCCGGCCGTGCTGATCATGTCGTCGAACATGAGCGCCGTCTTGCCCTCGACGTTGGCGCCAATGATGTTCGCGCTCTTGATCGTGTCGGCCGAGAGCCGCCGCTTGTCGATGATCGCCAGCGGCGCCCCGAGGCGGTTGGCATGCCCCAGGGCCCGCTTGATGCCCCCCTCGTCAGCGCTCACGATCACAAGATCCTCGCGGGCCAGGTCGAGCGACTGGAAATAGTTGTTGAGCACCGGGGCGGCATAGAGGTGGTCTACCGGAACGTCGAAGAAGCCCTGGATCTGCGCGGCGTGGAGGTCCATCGCCAGGACGCGATCGGCCCCGGCGCGGGTGATCAGGTTGGCGACGAGCTTGGCGGTGATCGGCACCCGGCCGGCATCCTTGCGGTCCTGCCTTGCGTAACCGAAGTAGGGAATCACCGCCGTGATCCGGAACGAGCTGGCCCGCTTGAAGCTGTCGATCATCACGAGCAACTCCATGATGTGCTCGTTGACCGGCGGGCAGGTGGGCTGGACGATGAACACGTCGCGACCGCGGACGTCTTCGTCGATCTTGCAGGAGATCTCACCGTCGGGAAACCGCCCCAGCGAGATCTTGCCCATTGGCAGATTGAGATAGCGGCAGATGTCCTGCGTGAGGGCCGGATTGGCTGGCCCCGAAAAGATCTTCAGGTCGTTCATTGGATCGCTCGAGAGGCGATTGGGGGGGCTGCGGCGGCCGCGGCCCGGGAGCCCCACTGTGACCGCCCGGAGGCGATGCTTCAAGCCGTGTGCCGGCTCCTGCTTGACGGCGTGACGTGCGGGCCGGACAACGCTCACCGAGCCGCCGGTTGTCGAGAGGATGATCCGATGCCAAAGCACAGCGTCCAACTCATTTCTTCGCACATCGACACGCCTGCCGAGTCAATGATCGACATGGCGATCGGACCGCTCGCCGTACGCAGCCGGCGGCTGGCAGGAGGCCGGCGCGAGGGCGTGCTGCTCGTCGAGCTCGTGGCGGGCAACACGCGGGTGTTGGTGCTGCCGGACCGGGGCCTTGGGATCTGGAAGATGATGGCTGGCGACGTGGAACTGGGATGGCATTCTCCGGTAGCAGGCCCGGTGCACCCGGCCTTCGTGCCGCTCGCTGAGCCGTCGGGGCTGGGCTGGCTCGATGGCTTCGACGAGCTCGTCGCCCGGTGCGGTCTTGTGAGCAACGGGCCGCCCGACTTCGACGCCGCCGGCCGGCTCCGGCACGGGCTCCACGGCCGGATCGCCAACCTCCCGGCCCACGACGTTTCCGTCATGCTCGACGACGACGCAGGCACGATCACGCTCACCGGTGCCGTCGACGAGACACGCTTTCTCATGCATTCGCTGCGGCTTGAAACCCAGCTCGTGTTGCGGGCCGACCGCCCGCGGCTCGAGTGGACCGACAGCGTCACGAACCGCTCCGACCGCCCTGCCACCATCCAGATGCTGTATCACGTCAACCTCGGGCCGCCCCTGCTCGGGCCGGGCGCCCGGGTGCTCGCTGCGATTGAGGAACTCGCGCCGCGGGATGCCGCGGCCGCGGCTGATGTCGCCACCTGGGACCGCTACCACGCCCCGCAGGCCGGCCGTGGCGAGGAGGTGCACTTCGCCCGCGTGCGGCCCGACGGCGACGGCATCGCGTCGGCCCTGCTTCTGGCCCCGGACGGCTCACAGGCGGCGGGGCTCTCCTGGCGGGCCGACACGCTCCCCTGCTTCGCCCTCTGGAAGAACCAGGGGGGCATCGCCGACGGCTACGTGACGGGGCTCGAGCCCGCGACGAACCATCCCAACCCCCGCTCGTTCGAGGAGTCGCAGGGCAGAGTGGTGCCGCTCGGGCCGGGCGAGCGGGTGCGGTTCGACCTGGCCCTCGAACACCTCGCAGGCGAGCGGCTCGTCGCCGCGAGAGCCGCGGTCGAGCTCCTCGCCGCCGCCGCTCACCCAACGCTCCATCGACAGCCCCAACCCGGCTGGTCGCCTCCTGGCTGACCGTCGCGGCGGCAACCGACGGCCTGCTGCGGAGGGGAGGATCGCAATCCTGTTTGGCACGGTCTTCGCGGCATAAAAGCCCCCAGCGCGAGCTGGGGGACTGTGACGTGGCGCATGGGGCGGCCTTCGCGGCATAAAAGCCCCCAGCGCGAGCTGGGGGACTGTGACGTGGCGGATGGGGCGGCCTTCGCGACATAAAAGCCCCCAGCGCGAGCTGGGGGACTGTGACGTGGCGCACCAATTGGCCACAGCCAGCCTCAAGCGGCATTGCCTATATCTGGGGCGGGGTTACGCGGGGTGCCGTTTGTTGCCGCAGTCCCCGGGCTCGCGCCCGGGGCTTGTATACGGGCAGGGGGCGGTTACCCGTGCTATCTCGAGCGGGCCAAAGTCGGTGGTTCAAGTTGCCCAGACCAAAGGGTCGAAAGCACTTTCATGGTTTGCACATCCTTCTCGGCCCGAACGCTCGCAGGCGGCATTGCAGCGGTCGCGGCCTGCTGCGTCTCCGCTCCCGCCATGGCCCAGCCGCCGCTGCTCGGCCCCACCACATCCCAGGCCGTGCCTGCCGCCACCACCTGGCCGGCCACGCCGCCCGCGCGGATCTACGTGATCCCCTTCCGGATGGATCCGGCCCTGCAACAGCAGCTCGCCCAGCAAGCGGCTCCGGTCATTCCGCAGGGGCCGGTGCGGTCGCTCTTCGCGTCGCGACCTCGCCTGGTCGATGCGGTCACGGGCTACGACCGCAGCGAGCCGCCGGGCGTGGCGGTGGCGCGGCTCGTGGCGGAGGAGCTTGCGACCGCCGGCTGGCCGGCCGTGTTCTGGGGCGAGGCCGCCCAGCCGCCGGCCGACGGGTGGCGGCTCTACGGCGAGGTTGTGAACCTTGACGAGGGCAGCGCCGTGGCCCGCAACATGATCGGCTTCGGCGCGGGCAACGCGACCCTCGGCATCGACATTGCGCTCGCCGACCCGGCCACCGCCGGCGGCCGGCCGTTCTTCGTGCTCGACAGCTCCGACCGCGGCCGGCGGGCCCCAGGCACGCTCGCCATCGGGGCGGTGGCTGGCTTTAACCCAGCCGTTGTGGCGGGCAAGATCGTGGCGAGTAACAGCGGCCTCGCCGACGTCACGCAGCAGCGGCGCATGGCCGACGAGATCGCGACCGCGGTAGCCGATGCGGTCAACGGCCGGGCCTCGGTGCCCGCCCGCTAAATTCGTGCAGGGTGTCAAGCTCCTGCACGTCGTGGTTGTCGATCTCTCGCTGGTGTTTCAGGACCCGTCTCGGCCCCTCGCTCCTGGTCAGGCCGCTCGCCGCATCGGCTCTGGATAAGTGTCGGTCTCGCTCTCTTCGCTGGCGGTCGCCTCGCTGGCCTCACTGGCTTCGCTGGCCTTGGGCAGGATCACCTGGAGGCCAATCAACCGGGAAACAAACACGGCCATGTAAAACTGGCCGAACACCGCCTCGAGCCACACCAGCCAGCGGGCGGTGGCCGAAGCAGGCACGATATCGCCGTAGCCCACGGTGGTGAGCGTCACGAACGAGTAGTAGGTGAACACGCCGGCGGCGGCGAACGGGTCGGCCGCGGCATCGACGTGGTAGCGGGCGAAGTCGATGGCGAACGAGCCCGGGGCGAGTCGCTCCAAGAGCGTGTAGACATTGGCCCAGCACATCCCAAACAATACGAACACGCAGAGCGCTCCGCAGACCATGTCGAACACGATCTGTTTGGCGGCCAAAACATCCACGAGGATCAGGAGCCCCACTGTGACGATCGGCACGATGAAACTCACCGCGCGGGCGACGGCCCAGATCCCGTAATGACCTGCGGGGATCTCGCCGGCCAGGATCGTCGCCCCGAGGGTCGCGAGCCCCGGCAGCAGGAGCGGCAGGCAGAAAAACAGCATCCGTCGGCCACCCAGCGCTGCCGCCGCGCCGACAAACACAAACTGTTCAACCACCATGGCGAGCATTTCCGCCCGCGGATGGCCCTCGGTGAGCACCGACAGCACGGGCAGGAGCAGAAGATGCACCAGCAGCAACGCGTAGCGGTCGAAGTGGGGCTGGCGGGTGAACCTTGCCAGTTCCGCCAATGGACTGATGGATGAGAGCATGGCCGGACGGTAGCGATCGCGGGGGCAGCGCGGGAGTCCGTTTTCCCGGGCCGCTAAGCGGACCTGCGAGCGGGACTAACGCCTGTCGATAGCTCGCCCGACCCGGCTTCCCAGTGTTTACTCGGCCCTCCATCATGCGTAGACAGCCTTGCCCGCGCCGCAAGCCCGGGGCCGACGGGTCGGCGGGCCCTGACCCATACAAGCCCCGCGGCGCAAGCCCGGGGACTGCGGGTCGGCGGGCCCTGACCCATACAAGCCCCGCGGCGCAAGCCCGGGGACTGCGGGTCGGCGGGCCACCCCCGACCGCCATGCGGCCCAGTTGACGCCACCTCCTGGGTGGGTCGGGGTTGCCCGTGCCATCTCGCCGGACGTTCGCTACGGCATCCTGCCTGCGCTCACTCCACGCAAGCTCGCTTCGGCATCCTGCCTCTCGCTCGCTTGCGAGGCCGGCTCGATAGCACGGGCAACCCCGACCCCTGACCCATACAAGCCCCGCGGCGCGAGCCCGGGGACTGCGGGTCGGCGGGCCACCCCGTTGGCCACCCCGCCCGGGGTCGGTAACGCGTGGTGGCATAGCGACGGAACTTTGTCCGCCACGTCACAGTCCCCCGGCTAGCGCCGGGGGCTTCTATGACCGGCGATGTCCCACACCCACGGCAATCCCGGAACGCTACATCGGCGTCTTGAAGCCCAGGGCGCGCACCACGCACCAGCCCTTCACGCCCTCAAAGATCGAGAACGCTCCGCCTGCGAGGCAGCCGATGCCGGCCCACAAAGCCCACGGCGGCAGGGCCCCGAGCCGCGCGGCCACGACGAGGCCGACGCCCGCTGCGGCAGTAACCGCCCCGGTGATGATCCGGGCCTGGCGGCCTCGGTTATCGATGTTGCACTTCATGGTAAGCCAGCCTTTCTCGAGCCGAGATGCCTGTCGAATGACGGCATCATACGCGGGCTGCTCCACTGAGGGCCGGCCAGGCGGGACGGCGTCGGCCAGGCGAGACGGCGTCGGCCAGGCGAGACGGCGTCGGGCTTCCGGGACGGCATAGCGGGCGGGGTGGCCCACATACCGGCAGTCCCCGGGCTCGCGCCCGGGGCTTTTATGGGATCGATTTGGCCACAGGGTCGCAAGCGGCGTGGGCATAGAAGCCCCCGGCGCGAGCCGGGGGACTGTGACCTGGTGTAACGCCCGACGTGACCAGGCGGGATGGCGTCGGGCATCCGGGATGGCGTAGCGGGCGGGATGGCCCACACGCCCGCAGTCCCCGGGCTCGCGCCCGGGGCTTTTATGCCTGAAGGGGGTTTTCTGTGCCGAACTAGGACGCTCGACCCGCGGGGGCACTCGCGGGAAAACCGGGGATTCGTCGGGCCGGTTCAGACCCTTTCACGCCCGCAGGCAGCCGGTATACTTCGGGGCTTCGCGCATCCCGCGATCTTTGCCCTCCCGAGACACCCGCCCGCCATGTTTCGCAATCTCAGCACCGTTGGCCTCCCCCTCTCCGGACGGCCCAGCGAACTCATCGAGTTGGCTCTCTCATTCGGCTTTGATGGGATGGACATCGACATCCTCGACATGGAGAAGCAGGCCGCGGCCTTCGGGGTGGAGCACGCCCGGCGGCTGATGGTGAGCGCGCGGCTCAAGAGCGGTCTGTTTCACCTGCCCGTGCGGCTCGATGCCGACGAAGCCGCGTTTGCGGCCGACATCGCTGACCTTCCGGCCCGGCTCGAAGTGGCGGCCGCCTGCGAGTGCACGCGGGCGGTGACGACGATCGCCCCGGCATCAAACGAACACTCCTTCAAGGATTTTTTCGAGCTGCACCGCACGCGGCTCAACACGATCGGCGACCTGCTCGCGGCCCACGGAACCGAGCTCGGGCTGGCGATCCGGCCGGAGGCCGCGGCCCGCGAAGGGCTGACACACGCCTTCATCCACACCTTTGAAGGCCTCGTTGGTCTGGTGATGGTGGCCCATGAGCGGATCGGTGCGGTCGTTGATGCGTGGACGCTGTACGCGACCGGTGAGTCGCTCGATCTCGTCACCAAACTGCCCCCCGGCCGGATCGTGGAAGTGCGGCTCTCCGACGCCCCGCAGGGAACGCCCGCGGCCGACCTCACGGTGGTTGACCGGCTCATGCCAGGCGAAACCGGGGTCATTCCCATGGGTCCGGTGCTCGCGGCCGCTGCTGCCGCCGGGTTCGAAGGCCCGGCAACCCCGTGGGCCGACCGATCCACACTCACCGGGCGGGGCCGCGAGAAGATCGTCCGGCTCGCCGGCGAGCGGATGGAGCAGGGCTGGCAGGAGGCGGGACTGCCGATCCTTCCGCGTTGGTTTACTCCGGTGGCTCGCGACCAGTTCGGCCGGCCGATTGAAGAGCTCGAGGCCATGGCCGCGGAGATCGAGGCCGCCGCCGCCGCCGCCGCCGCCGCTGCGGCAGCCGCTCCTGCCTGACCCGAAAAGAATGCCTCTCGCTCTCTGGCGTTAGGCGCCTTCGCGGATCCAGCTCACCCGCGGCTTGCCGCCGCCGGCCACGGCCTGTCCTTTAAGAAACTCCGCAACATAACGGAGCTGCTTTCCCGGGCGGTCGGGATCGCGGAACGCATCTCCCTTCTGCAGGATCGGCAGTTGGTCGGGCATCGACCCGAAGGCCCTCGTGCCCGCCGCCTGACAGGGATGCCAGCAGCCGACGCCGGCCGCGTTCTCCAGGTAGAACTCGGGATAGCAGTGTCCCTCCACCCAGACGGTGCGGGCGGGAATGTTTTGCGACCGGGCGGCGGCGATGAACAGACAGGTCAGCTCCTCGCAGTCGCCCCAGCCGTCGGCCAGCGCTCGCCGGGCTCCCTTCAAGTCGCCGTTTCGATACTCGACCGCTTCGCGGACGGCGTCGTAAATCGCTTCCACCCGCCGCCATCCCTCATGATCGCCGGCTGCCTGCTTGGCGAATTTCACGATCTTCGGGTCCCGGGATTCGACGTACGGGCTCGGCCCCAGCAGCGTTCGCAGGTCGCGGCCGGGCTTCTCCGGGATCCGCCAGCTGGCGAGGTCTTCCGGGGCAACGATCGCGGCCCGCTCGAGCTCAAAGGTCACAATCGCGTGCTCCTTGCCGCCGGCCGGCAGGGACGGGATCGAGACCAGCATCTGGGTAACGCCTCCGAGCGAGCGATACTCGAGCCCGCGGACGCCCCGCGACATGTCCTCTTCGACGATCCGCACCTTTTGCTCGGGCCACTCGGCGGGCACCGGGAGCGTTGCGTAGAGCCCTCGGCATGGCCCCCCTTCAGCCTCGACCCGCATGCCCACGCGGTATCGCTGGATGCGGACATCCCCCAGGCTCGGGGCAATCCTGCCCTCCTCGGCCTCGACGAGTTGCCCCCTGAGGCTGGCCTGGATGGCGAGCCCCGAGAGCCCGAAGGCGAACGATTCGAGCAACTGGCGGCGGGTGAGCATCGGCCTGGCGGAGCTCCGGAGACACGCTCATTGTGGCATCGACCGATCGGCCATGCCCCGACCAGCGGCCGGAGAACCGCGACGATCGGGGAAAATGGGGCGTTCGCGAGCCCTGCTCGATTGTTCCAGCCGGTGCGGCCTGCTAGACTCCGCGGTCTCGCTTGGGCGTCGCACGCCCATTTCCTCCCTTCCCTAACCCCGGTTTTTCCCCGAACCCCCCAACGCATGGTCAACCGCAACCTTATTCGTGAACTTGAACTCGGAGATGATCTCGAACAGGAACTCGAACTCGCCATGGCAGGGGCCGGCGATGAGGAATATGCGGTGGCGACGCCCATGCTCGCCGTCAACGCGGTGCTGCAGGGGCGGGTGTTGCGGGTCGACAGCGAGTTCGTGCTGGTCGACGTCGGTTACAAGAGCGAAGGCCATATCCCGCGGAACGAGTGGGATGAGAGCGAGCCGCCGCCCCAGATCGGCGACATCGTCAAGGTGTTGCTCGAGGAGTTCGAGGACGGCGCGCTCGAGGAGCAGCGGGGGCTGATCACGCTCTCGAAGCGAAAGGCGCGGCGGATCGAAGACTGGCTCCGCGTCATGGAGAGCGTCAAGGAGAACGACGTTGTCACCGGTTTCGTGATCCGCAAGATCAAGGGTGGTCTGCTCGTCGACATCTCGGGCGTGAACGTGTTTCTGCCCGCCAGCCAGGTTGACATCCGCCGCCCCGCCGACATCGGCGACTACTGCGGCCGGGCGATCCAGTGCCTGGTGCTCAAGATCGACGAGACCCGGCGGAATATCGTGGTTTCGCGGCGGGCCCTGATCGAGCAGGAGCGTGCCGAGCGGAAGAAGCAGCTCATGGAGACGCTCGAGGTGGGTCAGGTTCGCCGCGGCATCGTCAAGAACATCGCCGACTTCGGTGCCTTCGTCGACCTCGGCGGCATCGACGGCCTGCTCCACATCACCGACATGTCGTGGGCCCGGATCGGCCACCCCAGCGAGATGGTGCAGATCGACCAGGAGGTCGAGGTTCAGGTTCTCCACATCGACCGCGACCGGGAAAAGATCGCGCTCGGCATGAAGCAACGCACCGCCAGCCCCTGGGCCAAGGTCGCCGACAAGTATCCGGTGGGTGCGGTCTGCATGGGGTCGGTCGTCAACGTGATGAGTTACGGCGCATTCGTGAAACTTGAAGATGGCGTCGAGGGGCTGGTGCACATCTCCGAGATGAGCTGGACAAAGCGGGTCAGCCACCCCAGCGAACTCGTCAAGCCCGGCGACGAGGTGGAGGTGGTGGTGCTCGCCATCAACAAGGAAAAGCAGGAAATCTCCCTGGGCATGAAGCAGACCCAGCAGAATCCCTGGGAGAAGGTGGCCGCCGACTATCCGCCAGGCGCGATCGTCAAGGGTGTGGTCCGCAACCTCACCAACTACGGTGCGTTTGTCGAGATCAACGACGGCATCGATGGCCTGCTCCACGTGACCGACATGTCGTGGACGCGGAAGGTCACCCACCCCAGCGAGATGCTCGACAAGGGGCAGGAAGTGGAGTGCAAGGTGCTCTCGGTCGATCAGCAGCGACGCCGGATCGCGCTGGGACTCAAGCAGATGAATGATGACCCGTGGACCGGCGACATTCCCGACCGCTACAAGCCGGGTGACGTCGTCCAGGGCACGGTCACGAAGATCACCAACTTCGGCGTGTTCGTGGGGCTCGAGGATGGGCTCGAGGGCCTGCTCCACATTTCGGAACTCTCCGACGACAAGGTGGAGAACGCCGAGGAGCTCGTGAAGGTCGGAGACCCGCTCGAGGTGAAGATCCTCCGCGTCGATATTGAAGAGCGGAAGATCGGCCTTTCGAAGAAGCAGGTCGGTGTCGTGAGCGACGACGTGGCGCGGGCTGAGCCGGCGGGCTGAATTGGCGGGTTAGTCTCCCAGAGCCAGAGAGGCGATCGGCCCGAGCCACTGTCCGGCGGCGTGGCCAGCTTTTTGGCCAGCCGCCTGACCGACCACTTGGCTGGCGACGCCCACAGGGGCGATGTGGAGCAGGCCGCCGCGGATGATCGCCGCGGCATGCGGCCGGCCGTTTGAGTCGCGGCCCACGACCACCCGCTGGGGAGGCCCGGCAGTCGCCAGCGGTCGGCCTTCGGCCGAGACCGTAGCCGCTTCGTAGAGCAGGGCCTCGCCGGTCGCGGGATCGACAAAGTCGAGCACGAGACAGCGGTGGGGCGATCCAGCCAGCCAGACGATCACCCGGCTGCCGGGGACGAGCGTTGCCCAGGCGAGCTGGCCGAGACCGCCCGTGGGCGGCTTCAAGTCGGCGGTCTGCCGCACCGCCGGCGGTGGCTCGGCCGCGGGGGCAGCCACCTGCGGGGCGTGTGGCTGCCCGATGGTTTGAGGTGTGCGGGGGGATTCATGCACCACGATCCCCCCGGGTGCGGTGGCCGGCTGCTCGCACTGCTCCGGTACATCCGCCGCCCCGAGCACCCGCGTGCCCCGCTCCGCGATCCAGGCCAGGTCGCCCGTCAGGCCGAAGCCGCCAACGAGCGTGGCAAGGGCGACCGACTTGGCCAGGAAGTTCTGCATGCGTGTCCCGAGGTGACGTGCCGAGGAGGGCCCCAGCCAACTATGCACCCCGCCGGGGGCGTTGGAGGGTAAAAATCGTCGTCGCACTACGCCCGAGCCAACGCGTTGTGCCGGTCGTAGCGGCACCTATCCGGGCGTTGCCCAGGCGTTGCCCGGACCGGCCCCACCCGTAGAATCCGGCAATGCTTGCCCCCCCGTTCCGAGCGGCCTTGGAGGTTCCTTCGCCGTGATTGATCAACCAGCGACTGTGCGGGTGGCCCTCCTCACGCCAGCGGGCCGCGGCGCACTCGCGGTTGTTGGGGTGGCGGGGGCCGATGCCTGCACGCTGGCTGATCGCCAGTTCAGCGGCCGGAGGGGCGTGTCGCTCGAGGCATGGGATGACCGCTCGATCGGCGTCGGTCGCTGGCGTGGCGGCGGCCCGACCGACGCCGACCAACCGGGTGAGGAGCTGGTTGTTGTGCGGCACGCCGCCGACTGGCTGGAGGTGCATTGTCATGGTGGCCATGCCGCCGCGGAGGCCGTGATGGCGAGCCTTGAGGCGGCCGGTGCCGTGCGGACAATGTGGCCCGACTGGCTGCGGGAGCGGGGCATCGGCCTGATCGAATTGGAGGCCCGCGAGCACCTCGCCCGGGCGGCCGGACCACGGGCCGCTCGGATCCTCTGCCGGCAGGCGACCGGCCTCTTGCGTGATGCGATTCACCGCCTCGCGAGCCTCTCGCCAAACGATCTCCCCGCTGCCGCGGGCCGGCTTCTCCGAGCCGCCCGGGTGGGCCTGCGGCTGACCGAGCCGTGGCGGTGCGTGCTCAAGGGGGAGGTGAACTCCGGCAAGAGTAGCCTCGCCAACATCCTGGCGGGGCATGCCCGGAGCATTGTCTCACCGCAGCCCGGCACGACCCGCGACCTCGTCTCCGCAAGGCTCGTTCTCGGGGGCTGGGAGATCGAGCTGGTAGACACCGCCGGACTCAGGTGCTCCGCCGGGCCAGCCTCGGCCACAGAGCGGGCCGGGATCGAGCGGGGCGAGGCAGCCGCCCGGTCGGCAGACCTTGTACTGCAGGTGGTGCCCGTCGGTGATCCGCTGCCACCGCCGGCGGAGGGTGAGCTGCTCGTCATCACAAAAGCGGATCTCGCCGCGGAGCCGCCGGCCGCCCCGCCGGGCGTCGTCGTCACTTCGACCGTGACGCGGCGAGGCATCGATGAGCTCATCGCGCGGATTGTCGCCGCCCTTGTGCCGGAAGATACCGCCGAGCCCGACCTGCTCGCAGGCCCAGTGCCCTTTACGGCAAGGCAGGTTGAGATTATCCGCAGCTCCCTCGAGACTCCGCCCCTCGCCACCCCGCGGCCGCCGCCCGATAGAGACGACCCCGCTTGAGCCTGGCTCTTGGCCGATTGGTGCGCCACGTCACAGTCCCCCAGCTCGCGCTAGGGGGCTTGTATGCCGCACCGGGATACAAGCCCCGGGCGCGAGCCCGGGGACTACGGGAACAAAGGCCACCCCGCCTGCCACCCCGTCGACGCTGCCCGATAGAGACGACGCTGCTTGAGCCTGGCTCTTGGCCGATTGGTGCGTTACGTCACAGTCCCCCAGCTTGCGCTTGGGGGCTTGTATGCCGCACCGGGATACAAGCCCCGGGCGCGAGCCCGGGGACTGCGGGAACAAGCCACCCCGCCTGCCATGCCGCCTGCCACCCCGCCTGCCACTCAGATCCCGGAACAACCCTCTCTCACGCCTTCTCCGCCT
>Ga0210003_1001567_pt1 | contig 20000 bp, 37 predicted proteins | sample LantaG_FD_182804 | JGI IMG/M metagenome (GOLD analysis project Ga0210003, IMG submission 182804) | Deep subsurface microbial communities from Baltic Sea to uncover new lineages of life (NeLLi) - Landsort_02402 metaG (SPAdes) (version 2) | ecosystem: Environmental > Aquatic > Marine > Oceanic >... | reverse complement strand
AAATCTTTGATATAGCTAACAATGGATCTATCAGTATAACAGAATCACAGATAAGCGATTTATCTCATACAGTAGATACAGATACTTTTAACTCTACCGCAGATTTTTCTCCTTACTTTGTAAGTAGAGCAGATTGGACGACAATAGATAATTACCCTTCTGCTTGTTCTGCTGGGGATTTTGTAACCACTATAGGAGATACCTTAACTTGTGATACTCCAAGCTATATAGCAGATACAAACACCCAAAGAAGTGATAGCGAAATCTTTGATATAGCTAATAACAAATCTATTATAATAAATTGTGATACACAAATAAATTTTACTAATGGAATAGGTAGTGCTGGAATTTGTGATGGTTTAGACGAATCCGCAACAGGCGGGGATAAATGGATAGCTGGAACATATTTAATAAATACATCAGATACTATAAGTTTTGATACTACAACTGCTTATACTTCTTTAAATGTTAATAGTTCTGTTTATGTAGATTGTACAGGAATAACAGGAACTACATCTAATTTATGTACAATAGTAGATACAGATACAAACACCCAAAGAAGTGATAGCGAAATCTTTGATATAGCTAACAATGGATCTATCAGTATAACAGAATCACAGATAAGCGATTTATCTCATACAGTAGATACAGATACTTTTAACTCTACCGCAGATTTTTCTCCTTACTTTGTAAGTAGGGCAGATTGGACGACAATAGACAATTACCCTTCTGCTTGTTCTGCTGGGGATTTTGTAACCACTATAGGAGATACCTTAACTTGTGATACTCCAAGCTATACAGTAGATACAAACACCCAAAGAAGTGATAGCGAAATCTTTGATATAGCTAACAATGGATCTATCAGTATAACAGAATCACAGATAAGCGATTTATCCCATACAGTAGATACAGATACTTTTAACTCTACCGCAGATTTTGATAGTTATTATGTATCAACAACAAGCGATACTATGACAGGAGTATTAACCACAGAAGGAATAACTTTAGAAAATGACGTAACAAACCATAAAATAATAGATAATACTACTTGTATTATTATCACAGGAGATACATCAACGTTGGAAATATGTTAAATGAAAACTATATTAATTTGGTTTATAATAGGATTAATAACCTTAGTAGGAGTAGAAGGGTATCAATCTGGAATAATAGGAGGTACTAATTTAAATGATGGAGGTATAGCGGGAGTAGTACAGGCGGTATATCATAAAGCTATTACTTATATATCGGCAGATGTAACCCCCCCAATAATCTCTAATTTAATAGTAACTAAAAATAATGAAAGTGCTAACATTACTTGGATTACTGACGAAGCAGCTAATTATACCTTTAGACTTAGTACAGGGGCTATTTATTATAATGTATCTTTTGTTACTTCCTTCTATCAAAATCTTACGGGATTATCAAATTCTACTTTATACGAGTATAATATTACTGTTTGTGATGTATTTGGGAACTGTAATACTACTGAAAACAATCAATTTATCACAAATAATAATAAAGGTTATGTCTTTAATCCAATCTGTACAGATACAGTTAAACCTAATAAATTATGTACTTTCATTACAAGTATCAGTAATTGTACAAGTTATACTATATACAATCTTACGGGAACTAAAATTAACAATGGTAGTTTATTCCCTTTACCTTTTAACAATGGTTATATTACTTACTTTAATTTTAATCAATCTAAAGGAGAATACATTATTGATATATGCGGATCACATTATAAAGAAATTAAAGTTAAACTTAGCGAGGATGAAAATATGGCTGTAGGATTTATTATATTTATACCTTTAATATTTAGTTTTTTGTTTATGTACGGGGCAAGTAAATTAAATGACGAATTTAATTTATTAAAATTTTTAGCTTATATGTTTACTTTTATATCTTTATTTTCTTCTCTATGGTTTGGAACGTTATATTTAATAGCAGAAGATATTTATCCAACACTTCAAGACGCTATGGGGAAGGTAATATGGTTTGGATCTTTAATATTCCTCTTTGTAGTAGGATTATTCTTATATAAGTTTATCAGATCACCAATAGATAAGGAGTTTGAACTATAATAATATGGCTACAGGGCAATATATTCCAAAAAGCGTAGATAAAGAGATTAAACAAATAATGAACAGTAAAGGAATACCTAAAAGCGAAGCGTATAGAGAATTATTAAACTACGCAAAGATAGGAAAACAAATAGATAATATGGTTATGGGAAACAAAAAGAAAAGAAAATATTATAAAATAGATGATTGGGGTTTTTAAAATGAAAAAATTAAGACAAAATCTACAAAAAGCACATAATTATAATATGAAACAACTAAAAGCAGAAATAATTAAAATAAAGAGGATTAAATAAAAATGGCGTTTGAGAATATAAAATATTGGATTGCGATACCTTTTATACTATTTGCCGCTGGATTTACAATATTCTTAGTCTATTCTCTTTCTAATACATTTATTACAGAATTACAGGGAACTACAGCCGTTACAGATGTTCCGGAAGCAGCACAAGCTTTAACGGATCACGTAGATAATATAAACAAGTTTGATTATCTTATAGTATCTATGTTCTTTGGTTTGAGTATTGCATTAATAATCTTATCTTTTGTATTGGGAGATGTAGGCATATACAATATAATTTATATTATTGCTATGATTATAGTTATACCTATTACACCTTATTTTTCTAACTTTTGGGAATCAGTTACGGCTATGTCGCAATTTGGAACAAATTTAAGCCATTTTCCCATAACAAACCACATTATCCTTAATCTACCTATCTACGCAACAATAATAGGATTTTTGGGCATAGCTGCTTCTGTACTGAAAAGGGGGATTACTTCATTATGAAATTAAAGCAGATAGCAATACTTAGTATAATCTTTGTTTTAAGTATTGTTTATGTTCTTGGATTAAATGTTTTGGATTCTCCACAAAATTATACTACTTCTCAAACTTATGTAACTGTTAAAGAGTTCTTTTTTGATCCTGCGGTTAATGTATCTAAGCACGAATTCCAAGCTAAAACCGCTGATGGAAGTAAATCTGCTGCAATAGGAACTACTTTTAATTATACAGATAATACAACAGGCGGGGGCGGACACTCTATATTTGATACAACATATACTACTTATTCTACAGCTAATCCTAATCAATCTAAATTAGTTAATTATGTTAAAATTCAATTAGGTTCTGCATATAGCATAGGGGCTTACATACAATTAAAAAATATTACTTATGAAACTTATTTATCTATGGAGTTTGTAGATCCTACTCCTACAGCTAATAGTTTTTTAATAAATAACTTAACAATAAATGTATCTATTATTGGATCTTCTATTAATCATACTGTAATTTATTTTTATAATGATACAGCACAAACAAATTTAATAAAAACAGATGAATTTATAGGAGATACTTATCCTTCTGTATTTTATAATGAAACATATATAAATTATACTAAATATGGATATACTTTTTTTGTAAATGTTACACATACTAATATAGCTGGGGATGTAATAAGCACAACAAGAAAATTTAATTACCTTACTTTAGATGATTGCGATGTAATAGGCGGAACGGGAATAACAAATATAATTAATTATACTCTTAGGGATGAAACTAATAATAGTTTATTATTTGGAGATATATATATAGATCTTGAAACAAATAACGGAATAAATACTAATATAGCAAAATCAAATACTACTACTTTAGCTTTATGTTTAGGTACAGGACAAACAGCTAACGTTACAGGAGAAGTTAGGCACGATGTAGGATATACAAATTATTATTATTATGTAGATTCTATATTAGGATCTGATTATGTAGAACAAAGATTATATAATTCTCCTATAGGACATACTAAAAGCACATTACAAACAACAGTAAATAACCAATATTTTACAGCATTAACAGATATTATAGTTAAAATGGAAAGAAATTTTCCTCCTAATTCTACTTGGACAGAAGTACAAGCAGATACAACAGATAATAACGGACAGGTTTTTTTTCATATAATAGAAGAAACTACAAAATATAGATTTAAATTCTATGATGGTACTACATTACTTGATACTAAAGGGGAATATAAGTTTACTTGTGATACTGATACTTGTTTAATTACATTTATTATAGATGATACACCAACTAAAGCAGCTAAAAATTTAGCAATATCCCAAAATTTCAATAATAATACAAAGATATTATCTATTAATTTTAATGATCCAACAGGAAGCACATCACAAGTAAATATAGATATTAATAAAGAAACAATGGCGGGATCTACTACAGTATGTACTACTACTATTTATAGTTCTTCGGGTAGTTTTGATTGTAATTTAACAGGGAACACAGGAACATTTATAACTAATACTTATACTGTTCCTTCTGGAGATATACCATATAAAACAGATGTATTAAATATTGATTCTGATCAGTTATTTAATTATATTGGCGTAACGGATTCTGTATTTTGGGGATTCATATTAACTATTATCTTTGTTATCTTAGGTTTAGTTAATCCTATATCTGTTTTGATAGCTTTATTTTTAAGTATCTTGTTCAGTTCATATTTAGGATTATCTAATGTATTTGGCTATAGTTATTTAGTTATATTAGGGATTATATCACTTGTATTAGGTTTAATTGTAAGAAAAAGGTAAAAAATGGCGGAAAACGAAGGAAGAAATTTAATATTGGCGTTCATAATATTTACAGGAATAATATTAGGCGGGATGTCTTTAATTAATTTATGGAGAGCAGATTCTCCTAATTATATTGATAATACTAAATACGCTGCTTTCAATCAATCCTTTATTAAATATGATGAATTAAACAGATCTACAACAGAACTAAACGATTTAACTACAAACCCTTCATTTTGGGATTTAGCTAAAGAAACTATATCATCTATAGGAGTAGCTGGTAGGTTATTAATGGTAGGATGGGGCGGATTAAACAAAATCCTAATAGGTTTTGGATTCATATTAGACGCTTTCACATCTTTAAGTATATTCGGGATTCCGGAATGGGTATCTGTTTTAATTACAATGTCTATAACTATTGTTATAGTCTATATCATAATAAAAGCTGCAATAAGCAAGAATTTATAAGAAAAATGACATATAATACAACAGGTTTAGAAAGTTCAAACACTATAGTAGATGTATTCTTATACAGCAATACATTAACTAACGGATTATTTTTATCCGGTTTGTTGTTTGTTATCTATATTATTATGATCTATACATTACAACTAAGGGATGATTTCTTAAACGCTGTAATTGTTTCTTCTTGGGTATGTTTTGTACTAAGTGGCTTTTTATTATATCTTGACGCTATAAACTCTACTATAGTATTAATGTTCTTGATTGTAACAGGGATAACAACATTCTATAAGATGTTTAGTAGTTAATAGTAATTCTAATAGTAATTACTATATATATCTTTAAATATATATAATCAAATACTTATAAGTATTGATTTTGGAGGTAAATAAAAAATGTTCGGAAAACTATTTAGAAAAACTAAAAAAGGACAGATGGGTATTAACCAACTACAACCTTTAGTTATCACAGTAGGAGTAGTAGGAATAATTACAGCTATTGTTTTAGTCATTTTGGGAAACCTTAGCACAGCTACAGGCGTAACCTCTGGGGCTTCAACTGCTGTAAACAGTTCTATAACTGCTATTGCACCAATAACTAATACGTGGCTTGGCTTGATCGTAACCATTGTAGTATTAGTCTTGCTACTTGCTATAGTGCTAAATTCACTTGGCGTAGTTGGCGGAAGAAGGTAAAAGAAATTTTTTATTTCTTTTTTCTTTTCTTATTCTCCTTTTAAGTGAATAAGGGATAGATTAAATCCTCCCATCAATCCAACCCTAAAGATTTCTTTCTATCCCTTATTCTTTATGATGATTACCTTAGCTTCTCCTCTTCTTCCGGCTTTTTGTCTACATTCCATACAAACTTTAGATCTTCGGGCTATTGTCTTATAATATATACCACAACCTCCCGTTTTCTTAGTTCCTACGCATTTTCTTAAATACTTATCAAAACCAATCTTTCTTCTATCTGCTTCTATCCGTTCCATTTTAGGCGGTTTTTAGCGTATATATTGGCTTAAATTTTGACTTTGGTATATTTTATAAGCTTCTTGAAAACTCATAGGAATCCTTATCTTTTGCTTTCCTACAATCTTTGTCTTATATTGATTGTTCATAATCTCATATACGGCTTTTTCTTCCTTATCAGTTAGTATTATCTCCATTCTCCTTTTCCTCCCATCTTATCCCACAACTTACACAATTTAATCTTAACATTCTTGTTTTATAATTACAGCGTTCACAAACATATATTATCTTATAATTCATTTTAACACCACTTTAGAAAGATATACAGAAGGTATAAAACCCGTTGCGGCAGCGTCCTTTTCTGATACATCACACATATTAATCCAATATTTAAACTTCTTTGGATCATTGACATTAAATTTATGTCCTTTAGATACAATCCTCATATAAATTATATCATCTATCTTTTTTTTTGCTATATCTAATAGCTTCTTATTATTCATTCTATAACCTCCAACAACTCTAAGAAATCTGTTTTACTAATGCTTCTTTTTCCAAATTCATTTTTATATAGATTGATTCTACCATCTAAAAACGTTGGATCTCTCTTTAATATCTTCTTAGATTCTTTTAAAAATCTTTTTTCTGTATCGCTTATTGTTTCTTTCAATTCTTGTACTTTTTCTTCTTTCTCTTTTGTGTATTTTTCAAATAAAGCAATTCTATTATCTATGTTTTTTATTTCTTTCTCTTTCTTTTCTTTTTCCATATATAGAGTTTCCAACCCTCCTAACTCTTCTTGGATTTTTTTATCTACCCAATGGCTAAAATTAAACCCACTCCCTAACTCTTTAACTATGTTTCTTGATCTATCAGAAATATAAAGCGTAACTATTCGTTTTTCCATTTTTTCTTTTCTCCCTTTCTTTCTTTCTTTCTTTCTTTTTCTTATATTATATATATATATAATATATTTAATTAAATCTTAATTAAATAAAATTAATTAAATAAGGTTATTTAAATAAAATTATTTAAATAAAATTATTTATGACTTTATATAAGATTATTTAAATAAGGTTTTTTGGTATATATATAATATAATAATATACAATATAATATATTAATTTTATATCCATTTTTTACCTTATCCTCTCCAAACCTTATATAAGATTATTTAAATAAGATTATTTAAATAAGCTTAATTAAATAAGGGTATAACACACCCCTTTTTCATAATTTTAGTTTTCGCAGCAAGAAAATTAATACTAATTTCCCATCAACCCGTGTAGATTCACAGCTTAACCTTTCTGAAAATCTGTAAACAGATAGATCTACTTTGTTGGCTTCTACTTCATTACATCTAATAATAAATTTTTTTTCCATTTTATAATCCCTCCAATCTTTTTAGATACTTTGGATTTATTTTATATGTCATTACTTTCCTATGGGTAATATTACAATACTTTTTACCACCATCTATTACTATAGGATCTTCTTTGTTTCTCAACTCTTTATAACCCAACCTTCCACAAACATTATTTACAGAAAGCTTAGTTACTTTAGCTATCCTCTTTATATCCAATCTTGCTGGATATTTCTTTAAAGCTTTCAGTATCTTTAGATAAGCATTAGATAATTTATTATTTTCTAATTTTAATTCAGAATAACTTTCTAAAGATTGTTGGCTAATCATTCTCCCAATCCTCCGCTATCTGTTCTTTTACATTCTTAAACAGATTTACGCAACTCCCTATAAACAAAACAGCAATTTGGGCAACCGCAGCAATTCCTTTTATCTGAAATACCTTAAAGAATATAGCAACCACAAAAAAGCTATTAAAACTTAACATATTTTTAGCGAATAAGTAAGGCAATTCTAAAAATAACCTTTTACCTACTTCCGCAAGTGTATTAACCATTGTTTCTAATCCTTTCATTTTTCTATAATCCTCCCATCTAATAAAACATAATCCTAAATTTAATATTAGTTCTGTTCTTATCTTTCATTTTTTTATAGAAGATAATTAAATCCTCTATATTATCAAAATCTTCCACTCTCAAACTACCAAAACCTCCCCATTCAATAGCTTTAGATCTCTCCCTCTTCTATACGCTAATTCTTTTTCAATCATCCCTACATAAGCGTATAACTGTAAAGTATTCCCCTTAGTAATTAAATCTTGGGCTAAAATCCAATCTCTATTAGTAAATCCTTCACACATCTTAATCCCCTCTTCTTGTAATAGCCATTGATTCTATAAACTCTTGGGCGGCTATCTCTTCGGGTACTTCATTATTCCAGCTATCTATTTCTTCTTGCATTTCCTTATTATCTTTGGTTAATGCTTTCAGATTATATATTGGATCTTCTTCTAAATCATCCAAATCCACTTCTCCGTTTATTATTTGTTTCATTGTCTTAACCTCTCAATATTTAATAATACTATTAGGTATAATTCAATTTATAAATATTTATGAATTGCAGAATATAGATTAGATAAAAAACTAAAAGATAATAAGAATTGATTAAATATTTTAATCAGAATCACTAATAAATTTATTTAATGAAATAAAATTTTCTCCTCTGATCCTATACTCTATAACATCTCCTTTAACTAAATTTAAATGTTTTGCTATGTATTTAGGTATAGTAATAATAAATTGATTATTCTTTAGCTGCTGTACTTTAATATGATTATATTCTAATTTAGATCCTTTATTTTTAAACATATTTATACCTCTCTATCATTATATCTTTTACTTCTTTGTTCTTTCTTCTGATCTGATTATTAAAATCTTGGCTTTCTTCACTCATTCTAACACCTCAATTTCATAATTACATTTATAACATTTATATAAATGATTTTTAGATACTTCTATCATATTATCATAACATAGATTACATTCCATTTTCTATTCTCCTTTGTGGTCTTTATTTATTGTTGTAATATATTTTAATGCAATTCCAAAAACAAGCATACTTATTATTATTACAATGACATAAGGAATTATTGGGCTTATTCTCTCTATTGCTTTTAATCCCTCTATTGTAGTATTGGACGCATTATATATAAATGTCATTTTAGGTCATTTTATATTATTACTAAAAACTACTAATTTATTGAAAATTAGTAGTTTATTTAATTTTTAGGTCATTAATTATTACTTCTTTTTGATGTTCCACATTTTTTACAATATATTATTACAGTATTATTATATTTTCCGTGTTGTTCAGTTGCATGGGTAAATTCATGTTCACATTTATTCATTTTAATCACTCCTTATTTATTTGGTCTTTAAGTTTCTCTATTTCTTTTCTTCTTTTGCTTGTCCCTGATCTTGCCTTCTTTTTTCTTACATGTGCAACATCTACAGTCAAGACATAATCCACACCTTTTGCAGTGTTTGTGATGTGCATAATTTGGATATAAGTCATCAAAGTCAATCATTTTTTTCCTCCTGGACATAATGGTCTTTTTCTAACTCTTTTTTAAATTCTTTAAATACTTCTTTTTTTACTAACTCATATATTGCATAATCTACTATTTTTTTAATATCTTCATTTTCAACAATTTTGTCTTTATTCATTTTGGTCAATTTGTTACACAGTAAAAATATTGTTTAAATTTGACTGTGCTAATCTTTTCTTTGTAATCTCATAATACTTCTTTTCAATCTCAAAACCCATATATTGCCTGTTTAATTGTTTACACGCAACTAATGTACTTCCACTTCCAGAAAATGGATCTAAAACAAGTTCTCCCTCTTTAGAGTATTGTTGTACAATTTTTCTCATTAATTTTATAGGTTTTTGAGTTGGATGTTCTTCCCACTCTGGAAGAGATTGATAATTTATAATAGGAATCCTCCAAACTTTATTTGTTGTTGTTCTGTCCTCTTTAGCCCACACAATAACATTTTCATACCAAGTTGCACTCTGACCATTTGGTTTATGCCAAATATTTCTCGCTATTTCATACCACCCGTGAGGAGCTTTTGGTATATTGATTTGTGACCAAAAAAAGACAATATATTTTTTTGTTATCTTTGAGCAATAATAGAGTATAAAATAACCATCAAGAACAGTATCATTAAATAAATCTCTTCCATTTGGGAATGGTGGATCAGTAATTACTACATCTACTTCTTTTATTTGTCTTAAACCATCAAGACTATTTATATTGTAATTTTGATTTATTTGTAACATTGATTTATTGGGCAGAACAGTATATATAATTATATACTCTTACGACACCCACACCCCGCTTTAGTTTTAAATATCATTTTTGTTTAGGTTTATGTAAATATCCAAAAGTATCACTTTTGTAATTCGATCTGTAACACTTTTGTATAAATTTCAATTAATCTTATATTCTGAATCTGTTATACCTATCCGGCTGTTTCTTCTATAATTGTTTACAACTTCATCTAAAACATCCCTAAGTTTTTGGTCTTGTAACACATAACTAAATCCAATCTTAGCTAATTGCTTTAAAGCTGTGCTGTTTTTGGGCTGTAATATTATCTTCTTGGCTTCCTCAAACCAATCCTTATCTGTTTTTGTGATCCTAACAGTAAAAGTAATATCATCTTTATCCTTCTCTTCTTCAAGCTTATAAGGTATAAACGGCTTTTTCTCTAAGTTCATTCCCTTAACTCCTTTCTTATGATCTTCTTAACCTTTCTGTATGTCTTAATATATTCCCTCTGCTTTTCAGATTCTAATATAATCCTTTCCCTCATTTCCGGAACTTTATCTAAAGTATCTTCAAATAACTTAGTAACTTCTTCTGATTCTGTATTATGAAAACAAGTATCAGGTTTATTAGGTAAATATCTACAGATTCTACAAGATTTCATATTTTAGTAGCTATCCTCATAAGTACGGCACACATCCATAACAATAAAGTTAGTATAACAAAAAACATCTTATATATTATATTGTCATAGAATATAGCTAAACCCGCAGCTAAAACACACTCTACTAAAAAAACATAATAAACAAACTTTTCTATTGCTTTCATTTTTCTTATCTTCCTATTCAAAAACTTCTACTTCTACTAATTCTGCTTTACAGATATTACAGCGTTGTTTACCTCTTTGGTAATGTTCCCTACAATCATAACAATAACTAAGGATAGTCATTTTTTTAACAAATCTCTGATCTCTGTAAGTAATCCAACTACTGTAGCTTCATAGTAATTTAGATAAGTAAATGTTTCTACAGGAATTTCTTTTTTTTGTTTCTCTTCCTTCTTTCTTTGTAGTTCTGCTATCTGTGTATCTAAATCTTCTTCTTCAACTTCCTTAACTTCTTGTTTAACTTTATTTTCTTCTTTCATCTTTTTAACCATCTCCTCTTGAATAATAGGAGGAGGAGGTAATGGAATTTTACCTTCCTCCTTACTTTGTTTTTTGTTTTTAGGTTTGTTACTCTTGAATAGTTTACCTAACTTATCTGCTATGCTACCTTTCTTTACTGTTAATTCTATTGGCTGATAAGCGTTATCTGTTAAACTTGGATCTATTTTTAATTTCTGTTCTTGCATTTTTTAACCATTTCCTCCCTTATATATAACTCCACGTCTATTAAATTATTTATTTAGTTTTGATCTATTATTTTTTGTAAATCTTTATTATCTAAAATGTTTTTATTAAAAAGTATTGTAAGTAATAATAGTAATTGTTTAGTGATATATTTTAAATCTACATCGAAACTTATAATGTTTTTAGTAATTTGGTTTTGTATTTGTATATCCTGTCTTTGTATTTCTTTTGTGTTTTTTTCAAATTTTTCTATATTTTTAATTTTTTTAAATAATATTTTTTCTTTTTTCTCAAAATATTCACTAATAATATTCATCTTTTCTAAAAGTTTTGTGTTATTTTCTTTTTCATATTTTATTATTTTATTATGTTCTTCTATAATATTTTTTGTTTCTTGAAATATTTTATTTAATTGTTCTTCTCTATTTTTTATTTTGTTGTATAAAATTATTACTTTGTTTTCACTCTGAATTAATTTACTTTCTAAATCACTTATTTTAATTTGTAAATATCCCGGTTTCATTTAATCAACTCCTCCCATCAGTAATATTAATATTAGAACTTATATTTAAATATTTATAGCTTTCAGTATATATATTTTGTTTGGAACAATGGCTATCTATATAAGATAGACATTGATTATTACATTTAATAACCTCTTGATCTGCTTGATTGCCGGTATATAATAACATAATCATTAGAACTATTATAATAAACAAATAAAATAGATGATCCTTTAGCTTTCTCCAATTAATTTTTTTCATTTTACTAAAGTTAATATAATTATGTAATGGTTTTTAAAAGCTGGTTTTTCTAAGGAAACTACTCCATTATCTCTATATCCCGCAACCAATTATAAATAGTGGTTTCACTTCTGTTTAAACTCTTTCTTATTTTCACTTTAGAGATTCCTTCCCCAAACATCTTTAAAGCTATCTCCTGTTCCCGTTCACTAATTACCCGCTTGGTATCTACCGATACCTTTTTTTCATCCTTAGTAGTTTCTATATACTTCTTCTCCTTATACGCTTCTTTATCTACTGTATAATGATTAGGAAACCTTCCAACAAAGTTAGGAGATGGATTAGTATAAGTATAATACTTCTTTCCATTGACATATAAACTTTTCTTCTTATCATAAGAATAAAAACTAAAGAAACCTCTCTCAAATCTATCTCCTTTATATATATGTATCAAAGCACGACTACGCCATAACGCTACATACTTATCTAAATCAAAGAACGTAGGCAGAACAATAATAATAAATAAGTTCTTTTGTCTAATCTCTGTAAGCATTTTAACAAGTGATCTATTAACTCTACTCATAGCAGCACGTGAGGACAACCCCGCAAAAGCTTCATCATATACAATACAAGAATACTTATTAGCTTCTTTAACTACTTTCTCAAAGTTATTAGGAGTAAATACAATCTTATCTAAATTAAAATTAGGATCTAAGAACTTAGCCATTTGTTGAGCAAGTACAGATTTACCTCCTCCTTCTATACCATCTAAGACAAATAACATATCCCAATCTTTCTTTATTATCTCTTTGGCAGTAGTTAAATTTTTATGTAGGTAGCCATCCATAGAAAATTCATCTATAGTATTTTCATATAGTATAACCATTTTATAACGCTTCTCCCGCAGCTTGTTTATTTCTTCCCTGTAATCCTCTTATCTTCATACGCTTACGAAGTAATATATCTATATCTTCTATTTTGTTAATGATTTTTAACTTATTAACTTCTACTCCTCTTGTCCGGAGTAGATTATCATAATTATTTATTTCAATATTAAGATTATCAAATCTTTCTCTAATCTCTTTTGTTTCTTCTTCTGAAAATTCCGGAGATAGTTCTAAGAATAAACCACGCAACGCATTTAACCAATTAGCGTAATCTCCATCAAAAAAAAACTGTGTTGAATTTTGACATAAAGCGTCTAACCTTCTCATATACGCTACATCTAAATTAAACTCTGTTTCTACTTTATCTTCCCATACCATCCAACCAAAAGAATAATAATACTAATATATATTTATTTCTATTTTTATATTAATAACAATATTTAAATATTTGGTATACATTTATATTTTAAATATGGCTATTTATGTTGGAACTAAAAGATTTGAGAAAGCAAAAGATATTAAAGGGGTAGCTGGGGCAGAACGGATAAGAAGAAAATTAACCGGTAAAGAAATAAAAGAATCAGATGTTAAAAAATCTACTTCTAAAAAGAAACCATCTAAACTTGATATTAAAGTACAAGAGTTTGTTAAAACGGGATCTGCGGATGTATCTAATCTATCAAGAGATGAAAGAGAGATTGGTTTAAAAATTGCTTCTGTTAAAAGATTAGAAAAGAAAGTAGAAGATATACAAGAAAGTAGATCTAATCAAATAAAGAGAATACAAACACAAGAGGAGTTATTAAGATCAGTAGAAGGAAAGACACAAGAACAAGCACAAGCAATAATAACAAGAGAAGCACAGAAGAGAGGAGAAGCAGAAGGAACTCCTTTAAGCGTAAGATTTTCTAATTATGTTGTTAGAAAAGAATTAGAATCACAGGCAATAAAAACAGGATTCAGAAAAGAATTTTTAGGCGTTCAACCACAAGAAAGAGTATATGCACAAGACTATAAACCATTCTATTTAGAGAAACCAAGCAAATATAATAAAGTAGTAGTAGGTACTCCGGATAGATCATATATATTTACAGAAACCCCACCCCAAGAAATTAGGGGGAGGATTGAAGCAGCTAAACCTCCCTCTAATATTTTTACCGCCACAGAACAAAAAGCGGAAAAGCTACAGATGGAAGCAATAAGGGAAAGACAAGATAATTATACTAAATCATTATCTAAAAATATCTTTGGAGGTTTGGGAGGAGAAGTAGCAGCTGCTGGAAGCGGGGCGTTAGATTTTGTTTCTGATCCAATAAAAGTAGGTACAGCAGTAGCAATAGGTACAACTATGGCTTTTTTACCCGTAGGAGTAGCAACTACTGCAATATTAGGCGGGGGCGTAGCAGTAGCTTTAAGTTCAGAACTAAAACAAATAGGAGAAGGAAAAAGAATAGGCAGATCCGGAGGAGAAGCCGCAGCGTTTGTAGGTATAGCGGGAATAACTACACAAGGAATAACCTCTTTTAAATCTATTTTTGCAAAACCAAAAATAATAGGAGAAGAAGCAATTACAAAAAGAATAACTCAAGAAGATTTAATAAGAGATGTAACCACAACCACAACGACAGTTAAACAGGGTAAAAAAACTTATGAAATATTTGGAAGATCAGAACAGGAGATTATAAAACTACCCGAAGGTAAATTTAAAATAAGTGGGAGAGGAGGGGCGGGAGATACAATATTTGAAACAAGAGGTATAGGTAAAGAGATAGATAATAAAATCTTTGAAGCAGAAACCTTAACAAAATTAGAAGGATTAAAAGGAAAACCAAAGTTTAGAATAGATATAGGTACTACAAGAGAATTACAAAACGAGCCATTTCAAGTATTAGAAACATTAACGAGAGGAGGAACACAATCAAGTAGAAAAATTATTTCTATAGATAACTTAAAGCCGGACATTGTTAGCGGATCTAAAACAACAGAACTATTAAGAAAAGAGATATTAAGCGAATCCGGAAAGGTAATAGCCACAGAACAAATATTAGCTACAAGAAGAGGAGGAACTACATCTAAAGCAATCTCTGATATAGTAGCTATAGAACAACCAAAAGTACAGGGCAGAATACAATTAATAACCGAAACTTCTCAACCTATTAAATTTCAAACAGAAAATTTATTTATAGCTGCAAGACAACAAGCATACACACCAACACAAACAGGATTTAAACCTATAGTTACATCTTTAAATATGTTATCTACTCCAAAATCTATAGGAGTTTCTAAAACCTCTAAAGTATTTCAATCACAAGAATATAAAGGAGATACTAAAGTATTTCAAATACCACAATTAAAACAATACCAACAACAAGATAATTTATTTAAACTTGGATCTTCATTTAGTTATAATATAGATTCACAAATAAAACCAATATCAGATTTAAAAATAAATCAATTACAGATACCTAAAGTACAAGTAAAACCAATTTCAAAAGCAGCGACAGAATCCATAAACCAATCTAAATTAGAATCAGTACAGATACAAAAGATAGATACAATTAATTATACACCTACACAACAGATTATAACACCTACTCCTCCTATAACTCCTCCTCCTTTTATTCCTCCAACAATACCTTTAGGTATAGATGATTATAGAACAACACAAATACAGAAAGGTTATAATGTTTTTGTCAAGTCAAAAGGTAAATATAAGAAAGTAAATAGTAAAGTATTAACAGAAAATAACGCTTTAAGTTTAGGGGCAGATTTAACAGATAATTCTACAGCAAGAACATTTAATATAGTTCCAACTAATACAAATCCTAAACCACAACCAACTAATAATTATTATATAATGAACTCATATAAATATAGAAAGTTAAAAGGATCTGCTAATAAAAACCCTTATACTGAAAAATCTACTTATGCTATAGATTCTCCTAATGAAATAAGAGGTATAACATTAGAAGGATTAATGGCTATAAGAAGGAAAAGACAAAAGATAAATACAATATTTTAGGAGGTGCTAAAGTTGAAAAGAAAGAAAGCAAAAAGGAAAACAACTAAAAGAACAACAAGAAGAAAGAAAAGAAAGTAGAGTAACAACGAATTGATGGGAGGAACTTTTTAATATGGAAAACACAGAACAAACTATATCTTATCCGCAAAATATAGCAGATAGTAGAAGCAATATTGTTTTTATGACTAATCCGGATAAAGTCATAGATCAATTAGAAAATTCTTATAGATGTATAGAAGAGAAGATAGAAAACGGAAAACTATACATACATCAGTACGGAGATCCTTTAATGAATGATGAAGGGATTAAATCAGTTTTAGGACAAGTAAGATCTATTGTTAATCAAAATACCATAATGACAAACATTGATAAGAACGGAGTAATATTATTAATGGATTCTTTAGCAGATACTTTAGCTAAGGATCTAATGGTTAATAGGAAAAGATACAATATAATAAACGCTTCTGCAAGAGATAAGATTTATTCAGAAGCATTACATATATCATACATAACTTTAAGGCGTCCTTATGAACAGGGAGATAGGAAATTTTGGAAAAACACAATGCAAGAAGTTCATACAGTAGTACAAAAACCTAATGAAAAGAAAGGATTGTTTAATTTTTTTAAGTGATGGGAGGATAAATAAAAATGGTAATTGGTACAGATATTTTAGTTAAAATAGGGATAAACATATTAATTTTCATAGGTATAATAATTATATTTGGTATAATAGGTTTTCTATTATATATGTTCTACCAACAAGATAAACGTTATGATACTAATGTAGATGTTTTTGAAATGGATGGTTTAGGACGTCCTAAACTTACTTATGACTTTGGCGGGATATTTATAGATAAGAAAACAAACGCTAAAAGGTTTTGGCTTAAAAAAGGTAAAGTAGGTTTAAATTGTGATAACGTTCCTTCTATTCCTTTAGACAAAGGCAAGAGAAAGAAAACAGTTTATCTATTGAGGATAGGAGAAAAGAATTATAGATTTATAAATATCAAGCTTCCGGATAGATCAGATATACATATAGACGTAGGGGAAGAAGATGTTAATTGGGCTTTGAACTCATACGAAAGAGAAAAGAAAAGATACGCTACGAGTTTTTGGGAGAAAGTAGCACCTTACGCAGTAATGGCTTTAACTGTTGTATTTGTTATAATAGTATTTGCGTTGTTTATACAGAAGTTTGATGTATTAGCAGATGTAGCTAAAGCTTTAAGTGCGGCAGCGGAAGCTATGCGACAAGCGAGTACAGGCACAACAATAATAAAATGAAATCTGAAAAGTTTAATGTTGTTATTCAATGTAAAAGATGTTTACAATACAAAATAAATATATATAACAACTACTTTTCATTTAGAATAAAATGCAAGAACTGCGGAGAGAAGGAATTTTTTAAGAATGGGAAATAACCTAAAGCGTTATCTTGTATTGTCTTTATTTATTATGTTTTTTTTATTACCTCCTTCTAATGCTTTCTCTGTTTTTGGTATATGTCTTTGGGATTGTAAAATATCAACACAAGCAGTTATAACTGAAAATTATGATGGAATAGATTTTATAAAAGATGGATCAACAAATGGATTTTTTGTTAATACTAAATATATCAAATTTCCTAAAGATAGTATTTTTATAGATTCTTTTGATGGTAAAACAACTAAATTTTCAATAGATTTTACTAAAGGTGGTTGGAAAAAAGACCATTGGGAATATAAAGCACAAATTGCAGGAATAGAACAAATTAATGAATGGAATTATTTAGTAGGGAATAAAAAAATATATTTTCCGCCTATTTATGAATATATAGAAACAATAAAAGGACAAGAAATATATTCAGAATCAAAAATACATATAGAATATAGAAAAGGAGAATTAATATTTAATTCTGAAATTGATTATTATGATCCATTAATAAGTAATTGGAATAATGGAAGTTTAACAATGTTATATGATTTTAATGAAAATGATATAAATCAAAAATTAAATGATTCTGCAAGTAATCCAAATAATCACAATGGAACAATATCTGGAAGTGATACAAGATATTATGAAACAGGATTATATAATGATGATTATGGTTTAACTATAATTCAAAATTCCTTATTATCTGGAGTAACTTCTTATGATATATCAAATGATGTTGATTTTGGAGGAGGTACAATGTTTCAAACTTCTTTCGTATATAGAGCGAATTCAACAACAGCGGGAAGTGATGAAAAATGGTTGGACTTAACAGGCGCAATTAATATCAGATTTGATAATACAGAATGGGAATATGATATGAACGGAAACGGAAATAATGGTCAAATGATAAATTATTGGTATAATGAGCCAATGACACCAAATATAAATCATAATATAACATTTGTATATGATGGTGCAACTTGTTACTTAATATTAGATGGAGTAAAAGATGGAATAGATACATCTTGTACAGGAACAATAAATAGTGTTTCTAATGCAAGAATTGGTAGTCAAAATCAAAGAAGTATGAATGGAACATTGTTTTGTCTTGGAATATGGAGTGATTCTTATTTAACAGATTCTGCAACAAGTGAATTCTTTGATAATTGTTATAATGGTTATGAGGTAGGCGGAGAACCCCCAACAGGAGATACTTGCAACTATGATAGTGGTAATTTTATAATTAATTGTTCGGAATCTTGTACTGTTGATACTGCTTATTCAATAGGAAACAATGATATTAGAATAACAGGAAGTGGAAAAATTAATATAAACGAAGATATTACTAATTGTGGAAATACATTAATAAAAGGTACTGATAGTTCAAATAAATGTAAAGTAAAAGTTAATAATGCGAGGTTTTGCACATGAAAAAGATAATATATATTCTAACTATTCTTGTATTAATATCTTCTGTATATGCTGCGTTTCCGGATGATGATATTACTTATTTTATATTAGATTCCCGTAATACATCAGATTCTACAGCTTCTTATAATGGAATCCATACAGTAACAGAAAAAATATATTATGTAGCTTCCGGAGGATCTTCTCAATATACTCAAACTTCGTCTTATAATATTAATAATGGTACTTGGATCGGCGTTTTAAATGATACAAAAGTAGATAAACTACAAACATTATATATAGATATTAAAGTAGATAATGATCCTTCTTTTACACCAAGAATAAAAGTTAGTTCTTCTCCTCAAACACAAACCGCTAAAAATGTAACAGATATTAATTTTGAATTAATTACTTATGCTGGAAAATTAGGTATAGAAAATTTATCTATAGGATCTGCTGGGCAAATAATAAAGATGGTGGGCGGCGTTCCTACTTGGGATAGTGATAATACAGGAACGGATACTAATAATTATCCAACAAGTATAAGCGTAACAGGAACTACAACAAAGAACATAACTATAGCAAGAAGCGGATTAGGAACTATATCCGCTTTATTTACTGATCTTAATACACCAACAACAGATAAAAATACCAATGTAACAGAAATAGATATATCCGGAACTACAACAAAAACTATAACTATAGTACAGGATAACCAAGCAAATATAACCGGAACATTTACAGATATTGATACAGATACAAACACCCAAAGAAGTGATAGCGAAATCTTTGATATAGCTAACAATGGATCTATCAGTATAACAGAATCACAGATAAGCGATTTATCTCATACAGTAGATACAGATACTTTTAAC
>Ga0210003_1001566_pt1 | contig 20002 bp, 13 predicted proteins | sample LantaG_FD_182804 | JGI IMG/M metagenome (GOLD analysis project Ga0210003, IMG submission 182804) | Deep subsurface microbial communities from Baltic Sea to uncover new lineages of life (NeLLi) - Landsort_02402 metaG (SPAdes) (version 2) | ecosystem: Environmental > Aquatic > Marine > Oceanic >... | reverse complement strand
AATTGAATAAAACCTGGCTCATTGTCAAAGCAGATTGGATGGTTATCACCATCATTATATTCTGCCATGGCAACAACGCGTAACATTCCAGTTGGACAACCGCTACCACAGTTACCAAAAGGACCTGTACGCCAAGTGAAATATTCCCAATCACAATTATTGATAAATGTTCCACTCGCGACATCCATCAAGGTTAGAACCGAGTTGTCATATTGAATCAGAAAATCAAAACCACCCATAGGATGATTTATAAAGTTAGCATCAGGCATCAAAATGTCAACATCAGTAAACTGACCCTGAGGGACACCCTTACCTACCGGTCCATGTTCTTTCTCGATGTAGAATCTCATCGGGATAAATTCATAGAACAGAGACATGGTATCCGCGTTTTCCGGAGCACAGGGGGGATCCAAGTTAGCATTATCAGTTACAACTATTTTAAGCTCATAGATAAAGTTAACTGCTTCAAAATCATAAGTTGTCATATCGATTGAAAAGGTACCCGATGAAGGATCCGGTAAGTTCACTACTGAAGTCCCACCCGGACCATCAAAGTCTAGGATACTATATGTCAATCCATTGGGGCCAACATCTGGATCTGTAGCTGCTACAGTATCATAAACTGTTTCACCGGTACCAACAAGCGTAGTATCGGTTTCAGTGTCAAACGCCGGGGCGTCGTTTTCCACGCAAATCGTGAAAACCTCGGTGGTAGCCGTAGCGAGACAGGAATCAGTAACCATTACCTGGACATCATGCGAACCGACATCGCCACCATCGGTGCTCCAGAAAATAGCTCCGGTAGCAGGGACGATAGTCATGCCAGTAGGGAAGGTGACCAGCGAATAGGTCAACTTCTCGCAGGCAGCCTCGTCATCATCATGACCGACTGCCGTTGCTGAGTAGTCGAAATTCCAATGTATGGTGGCACTAGAAAGATTATCAATAGTCGGAGGAATATTGGCCAGGGTCACGGTACCTTTGGTCGTAGTCGGGAGCACGAGGGAAGCATCTGTCAAAACAAACTGGGTCCGGATGGTACCAGTCGGATTGGCATAATCCGTCCAAACTTTTTTGTCAACAGTGACTACGCCCTCGCAGGCACGATTAGTGGTGAAAAAGATGTTCGCCACATCGTAAGTACCGGCAGGTAAAACATTACCTGACGAAATATCAATAGCGGCTAAACGTATCGTATCAGGACCATCAGCATGTATTCTGGACAGATCGATAAAACGGTAGTCGTTCAGAAATGCGAAAGAGCCTTTCCAGTCAACAGAAACAACGTCGAAATCAGCATTACCATCTCCGAATACTTCAAAGACAATCTCCATCGCCTTTACTGGATTCTCAACCGTAACCTGAACATTCAAATAACTGTCGTGACAACGCGTGAAATCGACTTTTGATTCATATAATACATCATCAGCGAATGAATACGAAAACGCAAAAACCACTAAAAAGGAGATAAGCAGCAAAGAATTAAATTTTCTTTTTTGCATCATTTAATGCTCCTTTAATAGTATAAAGGTCATCTAAGTTATAGGTATTATTCTTTTATTTAAGAATAATAACCTTCTAACACCGATAAGTACCATTAACGGCCGGGTATCGGCACCCGCCAATTTAAACCAAACCGTTTAATAGATTTTCCGAAATCCCGTTAAGGACTCCAAAAAAAGATTTAGTTTAACTTGGAAATTGTAGAAAAAACGAGAAAAACCAAATAGGTGTAGAACACCATCAAAGGTCTTAAATCTCTTGAAACCCATAAATTAGAAGACTTGCGAAAAAGTAACCGTAAGCAGAACTTAAAGTTACTAAAGGTGCGACAGTATCAAAATAGAAGCATTTACCACACAACTATTTCCCTAGACGCCTATATGATAACATAATTGTGTGTTTTTGTCAAGACTTTTTTTGTCATTTCGTGAAAATATTTCCCTTACTACAATCTGTAGTATTAAAACACGGTGAAAACCGACACAACCGGTATTTTCTCCCGCTTAAAATCAAAAACAAAAAAAAAACGGTTTTTTATCCAAACCGGCCCAATAAAATATTTATTTGAGATTTTTAGAAGATTAGAACCTGTATTTCAAACCGGAAGAGAGCAGAAAAATCTGGCTGTTTTCCTCCTCGTTTTCATGCCATTCCCATTCGGCAGAGAAGATGATATTAAAATTCAGTCCCCCGAAAATATTCCAATCGGCGATTAAATTCAACCTTTCAAAGGTGAAATTTGACTGCAAGCTATTTTCATACTTAAGATTACGATACCCCAGAACCGACTCGACCGTGCCCAGAAAAAGCCCCGTACGTATATAATCCAGATCAGCCCTGGCGCCGCTTTCAAAGTATCCCTCGCCGCCCTCAATATAATCCTTTTCCTGCTCGGCCAGGTACTCGAAATCCGGGCCTATCCATAAGCCTATATCTCGCAATTGAATGCCCCCCTGCAAAGTCATCCCGATACGGAAATAATTTTGATTTATCAGGTCGTTTTCATTGAATAAGGCCAGCTCAAAATCCAGTTCCTGGCGGCTGTAAAAGTTACCTTTCACCAGGACCTTATGCCGCCCGTCAATTTCAAAACGATAATAATCATCCTGGCTGTCAGGCGTATTATAATTGCGATGCTCCAGTCTTAAAAACAGGTCCAGCTCGTTTTTATCGTAAAAGCCGAAAAAAGAGCCCTCTGCTCCGGTGCTGAGATAATTAAGCTCCAGCGAATCCGGCACCCGGCGATACATCAGGAAAAGGTCCAAATCGAGAAACGACAGGTTCTCAAACATCCTGGAAAGGCCGGCTTTGCCCCCCACCCGGTAATGGTTGAAATTATAGGTGGCGAGGCTGTCGAACTGAACGAAATCGAAACTAAACTGCCACCAGGAAACCAAAAGCTCGTTGAGAGCCAGGTTAAGTTTGGCCCGGCTCTGCCCGTAAATATAGCTGTCGCCCGGCTCGTTCTCGCCCCGGTAGCGTTGCCGCCAGTCAAGTTCGTTTCTCAAATCCAGGCTGTGTTTCCCCAGCCGTAACTTGCTTTCGCCATAGAACTTGACCCTTAAAAGCTCGGGGTTTTGCTCGTAATTGGCGCGTAATTCAAGCCGCCGGCTATTATCGGGAGCATAAAAAACACTGAACTGCCCCTTAAAATCATCTAAAAAGGTGGTGGAGGTGGCCAGGCTGGTTTCGAGAGTATCGACCAGGAGGGAATCAAAAAAATATTCATAAGAGAGAAAATCATAGCCGAGACCGGCTTTAAATTGAAGGCCGGAAGCACTTGGTGCTCCCGGCGATATGATACTGACCAATAAGATTATGGCCGTGACACATAACCTGTTTATTTTCAACGCTACCTCAAATTTGTCCTATCACAAGTTGTTTACCAGTTTTTTCAACTGACTCAAAATCAATTGGGCGGCTTTAAGCGACGCTATCGCGGGTTCAATCTGCTCCTGCTCTATATATGAATGCGACAACTCCAGTTGTTGATAAAGCTGCTCCAGAAGCTCCCGGGCCGCTTCGGTCTGATCCGACGGCAACCCGGCAATCTGCTCCGAAATCCGGTCGGCTTCGCTTTTAATACGTTCGTAACGGTCGGTGAGAAAATCCAGCCCCTGGCATTCCCGGGTTGCTTTAACGGCCATTACCCGGGCCATCTGGAGCTGCTTCAAAGCCGCGCGATAATGCTTCTCGTCGTTTAATTCCTCGGCTCTCTTAAAAGCGTTCTCAGCCTGGAGCATGAAAACCTGGCCGTCCTCCGAACCGCACTGATTGACCGCCTGGCGAGCGTTCTGCACCATCCGGGCGATATTCTCGCGGTGCCGCTCATAAAAACCTTCCTTGCGGAGCTGATCATTAAAAGTACTCAGAATTTTCTCCGCGGTTCTAAACACCTGGTTAACCAGCTTCAAAGCCGGTTTATAATCGCCGTTACGGTAAAATTCCCAGGCTTTGGTCAAATTCTCACTGGCCAGGTCATAGATAGCCTGAAGGTTGGCGTTATCACCCAGCTCCACGGCCTCTTTAGCCCGCTCCAGAAGGTCCCCGGCCCGTTCCAGCTTCTGTAAAATAACTCCTTCGTACTGCTCGATTTGACGGCTGTTGGACAGAGCCGTCCCGACCTGCTGACGAGCCATCCGGGTCAACTTGAGAGCCGCCTGGTAACTTTCCACGGTTTCCTCGCGAAATTGGTTCCAGGCCATTTCTTGTAATTCTTTGGCCCTTTCAAAATTAGCCACGGCCATCGGGTTATTACCGCCCCTTATGGCGTCTCCCGCCCGCTGCAGCATCTGGTCGGTACGCTCCAGCTCAGAGCGGACATAACTCCGGACATTTTGCTGCATATTACCCTGGGCGAATAGGGTTTGAGCCGCGCACAATAACAATATAAAGAGCATTAACAATACTGTCTTTTTCATATTTTCTCTCCTTTCGGAGAACTATTTAACAAATCCGGTGCCAAAGCCATCTTCTAATATATTATATTGTATTATAAAGAGTTAGCAAACAATGTAAAAAGCCCTGTCTCTTTTTTCGTACCATCAGGTACAGAACAGTGTCCCAAATGGCTCATGCTCCGTGCTCCCGAAATATGCTCCCGAACAACAAATTGTGCTCCTGCTAAACTTTTATATTGTGTGTTTTCATCCGGCTGTACAATCGCCGCCGGGATATTTTCAGTATTTCCGCGGCTTTTGTCTTGTTACCACCGGCTTTTTTCAGGGCTTCGAGAATCATCTCTTTTTCCGTGGTCTCCAGTCCGGCCTCGGCCGCTCGTGCTCCCGAATCCTCTCCGATGGGAGCATTGTCCATCTCAAGCGAAAACTCCTCGACCGTCAGCGGCTCTTCGCCGGATAATATCACCGCCCGCTCCAGAACATTTTTAAGCTCCCGAATATTCCCCGGCCAGTCATAACCGAGCAGCATCTGCTCCACGGTACTATCGAGTTTGAAATGGGTGAATTGCATTTTCTTCAAAAAATGCTCCGCCAGCTCAATAACATCCACGTCCCGCTCCGCCAGAGGCGGCAACTCAATAGGGAAGACATTCAAGCGGAAATACAAATCCTCGCGGAACTTATTGCTCTTAAGATCTTCTTTGAGATTCCGGTTGGTGGCGGCCAACAGCCGGACATCGATATCCACCGTATCCACCCCGCCGACCCTTACCAGCTGGCGTTCTTCCAGCACCCGGAGCAGTTTGGACTGCATCCCGGGCGACATTTCCCCGATTTCATCGAGAAAAATCGTCCCTTTCTCGGCCAGCTCGAACCGGCCCCGTTTACGAGCCACCGCCCCGGTAAAAGCGCCTTTTTCATGACCGAAAAGCTCTGATTCCAGCAGGGTCTCGGTAATGGCGGCACAGTTGACGGCGATAAAGGGGGAATTAGCCCGGCTTGAGATATTATGTATCATCCGGGCCGCCAGTTCCTTGCCGGTGCCGGACTTGCCCGTCAGAAGCACCGTGCTGTCGGTGACGGCCACCTGGATGAGAAGTTTCCTCACTTTTTCCGTGGCGGGCGAGGAACCGATCAGTTCCGAAGCCTTTTCATCCCGGATAACCTGCTCATAATGCCCCGCCAGCGAGGCAAGTTTCTGCTTCTCGGTTATTTTGCCGATTAAAAGCGACAACTCCTCCAGCGCAAACGGTTTGAGCAGGTAGTCGGCGGCGCCTTTTTTCATAGCTTGAACGGCCGTCTCCACCGTCCCGTAAGCCGTCATCATGATTACCTCGGTACCTTTCTCAAGGGCTTTCTCAAGGATTTCCATTCCGGAAATCTTAGGCATCGACAGGTCGGTGATGACAATATCAAAAGAATGTTTCTCGATAAGCTCCAGCGCCTTGGACGGGTCCACGGTGGTGGTCACTTTGTGCCCCTCATCCTCTAGATGCCCGCAAACCAGCGAGGTCATTTTCGGCTCATCATCGACAACCAGTATATTGGCCATAGTTATTTTCCCGGTTCTTTCGGAAGTTTAATTATTACCTCGGTTTTTACACCCGGCTCGCTGTCTATTTTCAGCTCCCCGCCCATTTCATTAATTATTTTCCGGCTTAAATACAAACCCAGGCCAGAGCCGCTTTGTTTGGTGGAATAGAATGGGGAGAATATCTTTTTCATATCCTTTTTGGACAACCCGAGGCCGAAATCAGTAATTTTAATCTCCACCCGGTCGGTTATCAGAGCCGCCGCCAGGCCGAGTTTAACGGGTTTTTCAGCCTCCAGGCAGGCCTCGGCCCCGTTAATCAGCAAATTCATAATAACCTGCCGCAGCGAGCGCCGATAAGCGGTTATTTCAAAAGACCCCGGCGTGCTGTCCGTCATCCATTCGATTGGCTCCGCCGGATATTTCTCGCTGAGATGTTTTTTGATTCCCTCAAGAAGTTCCACCGGGTCGAATGTTTCGATATTCTCCCCCTGCAACAGGGACCCGTCCCCCCGGGCGAAATCCAGGTACCCGGTGACAATTCCGTCCAGCCGGTCAACCTCTTCGACAATATAGCCGGCTTCCTCGGAAGGCGATTTATTTGACAGCCGCTCAGCCGAGGCCCGGATTATCATCAGCGGGTTTTTCAGCTCATGGGCCACCATCGCCACCATCCGCCCCATAAAAGCGTGGCTCTCGCCCAAAAACAGTTTCTGTTCGGTGCGGCTGATTCGGACCTGCAACAGCAGGAAAATCAAACCCAGCACCAGCCCGCCGCTTACCGCCAGGCCGCTGGAATAATAAAGGTTCTGTTTCAGAGCGCTCAAATCATCGAAATAGTCAACGCTGGCCTCCACCCCCAGGACGGCCGTTAAAAAGCCTTCGGGGTTATAAAGCGGGGCAAAGGCCGATTTGAGATACAGCCGCCCGGTCCGGTAGGCCGGGGTGACCAGCGCCTGTGAGGCAAAGCCGAAAAAGAGCGAGTCGATATAAACGCCGTTTAAATCCCTCAGGAAATAAACCGAGTCGGCCTCCAGGACGGTGGTAAAAAGATAGCGGTAGTTTTCATCGAGGATAAACACCTCGGCCAGAGAATCCTCCTCCCGGACGGATTCGAGCCTGTCCGATATTTTATCGAAAGCCTCGATATCGTCGAAAGCGAGATTTTCCACCTGCTCGGCCGGCAGTGTCAACGCCACCGTTCGGGCGATTGACTGCAGACGCAAACTGAGCTGGTTTTCAAGCATCCGCTCGGTCCGGCCGTAATAAAGCCACCAGGCCAGGTTGACCAGCACTATCAGCACCAGCGTAAAAAACGCGATAATAATTATTCTTTTCGTACTGCCAAACATTGCCTTATTATTACAAATATCCTATTTTGAAAGCAACTTAAAGAAAAATCAGGAAAATTTAATAATGACCTTTCAGCCTCAAAACAACAACTACCGCGAGGCGGTGCGGAAGCTTTTCGAAAGTATCCCCATCCACAAATTTCTGGATATAAAGCTGGACGAAATCGAACCCGGCCGTGTATCGGCCTATCTTCCCAAACGCCCGGAGCTTTTACAGCAGCACGGTTATTTCCAGGCCGGGGCGCTGATTACTTTAGCCGACGCCGTGGCCGGGGCGGCCGCTTACAGCCTCATGGCCGAGGGGGAGAACCTGCTCTCGGTCAATTTCGCCGTCTCACTTCTAAGGCCGGCCAAAACCGACAAAATCAGGGGAGAGGGCCGGGTGATAAAAGCGGGGAAGAGGCTGTACTTCAGCGAGGCGGTCCTCTATAACGAGACTGACGGAGTAAGAGAAAAAATCCTGACCGCCACCGTTACCCTGATGGTCGTATAGCTGAAATTAGAGCGCTACACCCCTGAAAAGATGATAATAATGAAAGAGCGGAAACCACCGAAACATAATTTTGTCAGGGGAATATACTTCTTGACAGAAGTCGGAAAAAAAGTATAATACAGCCGCAGTAATATGAAAATGACCCCTTCGTCTAGTGGTCTAGGACACTGCCCTTTCACGGCGGCAACACGGGTTCGACTCCCGTAGGGGTCATTTTTGATGACCCGTCATATTTTTGACCGGTCATTTTTTTTACTTATCACTTTCTTAGCCGAATTTTCGCCTTATCTCAAATCCCTTCTTGCTCCTGTAAAACTTTCTGCTTATTTTACGGCGCCTTATATATAAAAAGGCCGGAAAACCGGCCGTTGCTGAGTAACGAACGAACTACAAATAAAAATTTCCGGAGGATATTATGGGTATTTTTCGCGTCCCTATTCCGAGAAACGAACCGATTTTGAACTACGCCCCGGGCTCTTTAGAGCGGGCCGGGGTCCAGAAAGCGCTGGCCGAGTTGAAAGCCCAGCAGCTTGAAATCCCGATGGTTATCGACGGCAAGGAAGTCAAGACCGACACCAAAATCGAAATCCGTTCCCCCCACAACCACAAACAGGTTCTGGGTTATTATTACCAGGGGGGGGAGAAGGAAGTCAAGATGGCGGTGGAGTCAGCCGTCGAGGCCCAGAAAGCCTGGGCGCATTTTCCCTGGGAACACCGGGCGGCCATTTTTCTCAAAGCCGCCGATTTGCTTTCCGGTCGGTATCGCTATGTCATGAACGCCGCCGCCATGCTGGCCCATTCGAAAAATATTTACCAGGCGGAAATCGACGCCATCTGCGAGCTGGTTGATTTCTTCCGTTTTAATGCCTTCTACATGCAGCAGATTTACGAAATCCAGCCCGATAACGCCGCCCAGATATGGGATCGGCTCGACCATCGGCCGCTGGAGGGTTTCGTTTTCGCGGTCACGCCGTTTAATTTTATCTCTATCAACGGCAACCTGCCGACCGCCCCGGCCATGCTGGGCAATGTTTCGGTCTGGAAACCGGCCTCGACCGCAGCCTATACCTCGCATTTCCTGATGAGAATATTCCGCGAAGCGGGCCTTCCCGCCGGCGTTATCAATATGATATTCGCCCGCGGCGCCGCGATAGGCGAAACGGTGCTCAAAAACAAGCACCTGGCCGGGATTCATTTCACCGGCTCAACCGCCGTGTTCCAGATGATGTGGAAAACGGTCGGCGAGAATATCGCCAACTATCGCTGCTACCCCCGCATTGTCGGCGAGACCGGCGGCAAGGACTTCATTTTCGCCCACAACTCGGCCAACTCCGGCGAAGTCGCGACCGCCATCACCCGCGGCGCCTTCGAGTTCCAGGGCCAGAAATGCTCGGCCGCCTCGCGCTGCTACCTGCCCAAATCCAAATGGCCGGAAATCAAACAGATTCTCGTCAAGCAGGTCGGCGAGCTGAAAATGGGCGACCCCGAAGATTTCACCAATTTCGTCAACGCCATAATCGACGAGTCGGCCTATAGAACGATAACTTCCTATATCGACTACGCCAAAGAATCCAAGTACGCCGAGATAATCTGCGGCGGCGGTTACGACGAGTCCAAAGGCTGGTTTATCGAGCCGACCGTGGTGGTGACGACCGACCCACATTTCAAGCTGATAGAGGAAGAGATATTCGGCCCGGTGGTGACTCTGTATATTTACGACGACAACAAGTACGCCGAGACGCTGCACCTGTGCGACCAGACCTCGCCGTACGCCCTGACCGGGGCGATATTCGCTATCGACCGGCAGGCGGTGGCGCTGGCGGAGCGGACGTTGCGCAACGCGGCCGGCAATTTCTACATCAACGACAAACCGACCGGGGCGGTGGTCGGCCAGCAGCCGTTCGGCGGCGGCCGGGCCTCGGGCACCAACGACAAGGCCGGCGGCATCCAGAACATGCTTCGCTGGGCCTCGCCGCGCTCGATCAAGGAGAACTTCGTCCCGCCCGTGGACTACAAGTACCCGTTCATGGGCAAGTAACGCGGTCACTTAGATTGAGGTAAAAATAGATAGTAGGTCGAAATCTCGAAGAGTTTCGACATTGAAATAATAAAGGCAGAGCCATACCGGTTCTGCCTTTTTTAAATTTATTTAACCTAAATAGGGAGCAATCCTTTAATGGTTTGCTAAAAAGAAGATTGATCACAGAAGAGCATACCTTGCAATAATTTTAATATCCAACCATAACTTATTGAATTACTTGCGCATACGCAAAATAGTAGATTTTCGTTGTTTTAAATAGGTTGACAAAATAAATAAAATTACATAAATTGTCAACCATTGTTATCCGATATACGTAGAAATTATAAACGGATAGGAGGTGATAATATGTTTAGTCAGCGGTTGAAGCAACTACGTTTAGCTAGGGGTTTTTCTCTAGAGGAGTTGGCTGCAAAAACCGGTGGTATTGTAACAAAACAAGCTCTCTCGAAATACGAAAGAGGGAAAATTCGACCGAGTGCGGTTGTATTGAACAAATTAGCTAAAGCACTCAACACTAAAGCAGCTATTCTATTTAATGTACCTAGTTTCAACATTGAAATAATCGCCTTCCGAAGAACCTCGCGACTACCTATGAAGGAACTTTCCAGAGTCGAATCATATGTCAAGAATGCACTAGAAGAGCGCATACATCTTCAGGAATTGACCCGCTTTTCAATGGAGTCTATGGAAGCAAAGACAGTTAGAGAAAAGAATCTCAGACGCTTTTTGCCAATTCAGTCGATGTCGATCAAGAATTTAGAAGATGTAGAAATGGCATCGAAATCTCTACGCACCAGTTGGAAGCTGGGACTTGATGAAATTTCTAATATGACAGAGACACTTGAAGATCATTCTGTTCATGTCATTGAAATCAATACACGATATAAACTAGATGGAGTAGCTGCTGTAGCCTCTACTGGTAATAACCGCGTTAAAGCCGCTGCTGTAGCAAACAAGATTGGTGTACCCGGTGAACGCCAGCGATTAAATTTAGCACATGAGTTGGGACATCTTGTACTAGAAATACCGGAAGATGTTGATGAAGAAAAGGCAGCATTCCGGTTTGGTGGTGCCTTCCTTGCTCCTGCGGATATGCTGCTAAAAGAAGTTGGCATCAAAAGAGCTTTCATACAGCCGGAAGAGCTTTTAATGCTTAAGCAAAAGTATGGCTTAAGTATTGCGGCTTTGCTGTACAGATTACGGGATTTGAAAATCATCTCCGAGTCATATTACACAAAGTGGTGCATAGACATAAACAGGCTTGGTTGGAAAAAACGAGAACCAAATGAAATAAATCCCGAACAATCAAACTGGGTACGAAGAGTCGTATTAAGAGGTCTTTCCGAAGGACTTTTAACACCAGAGGAAGCAGCTCGTTTTCTCAAAGAATCACTTAGACAAGAAGAACCTTTGACTCTTATGGCGAAAAAGGCTTTCCTTAAGTTACCGATTGAAGAACGACGAAAGCAACTTGCTGAACAGGCGGCAAAATTCTCTTCCGCTTATGATAGCAATCCTGATGTTGACGAGTTAGGGGGGGGTGATTTTGAAGATTAGCAGTTCTGTTCAAATTCGTCGAGGTGAGATTTGGTTGGCCGATTTCGATCCTACAATTGGAGACGAGATAAATAAGAAAAGACCCTGCCTTATAATTAATTCTGATTCTATCGGCAAATTACAAATACGTTTGGTAGCCCCAATCACCGAATGGAAAGATGCTTTTCTCAACAACCTTTGGCATGTAAGAATCAAACCAGATATGAAAAACGGTCTTATTAAAACATCCGCTATAGATGTCTTACAACTACGTGGCGTTGCTACCCAGAGATTCATTAAAAAGCTTGGATATGTTTCTGCTTTACAGATAGAGGAAGTGGTAGCAGCTATAGCGGTTGTAGTTGAATACAGTTAATGATAATTGCAACTATAAGCAAAAGCAGGGCGGAACCCTTTAGCGGTTCCGCCTCTTTTATTTGAGGGGCAAATGAGAATATCTACAATTACAAAATAAATTCAAAAATAGGCAGAACCACCAAGGGGGGATTCTGCCCCACGAGGACTGACCGGGTGGCCCACCGCTTTAGCGGTGGGGTCGGTTTAAATCGTCAACATTCAAAAACCCACCCCTGAAGGGGTGGGGTACCCCGCCAGAAAGATACCAGCCATCCCGGCTCCAGCCTCAAAGCTGAAACAAATACTGCAGCTTCATGAAAAACTGGCGGGCGCCCAGGCGCGTCGAGGTTCCGATAATCTTGTCGTCGCCGTTCAGGTTGTAGAATTTGTCATAATCCAGGGTCGTTCCGATGTAAAATATCGAAAACGGATTGAGCCGATAAGTCAACAGCGGGTCAAAATCCCAATGGTCATAAAAATTATCATATTGTCCCAGTATTCTCAGGGATAATTCACGGGTAATCTGATAATTCAAACGTGTCAGCAGGATATAACCTTCAAACAGTTCGTCGTCGGTACCGATGTCGTTACTTTTATAATATTGATAACTATTTTCGACAAGCAACCGGTCGATGGGTTTGATGTCCAGCCACAACGATGAGCTCAATTGTTTGCCCAGGACAATACTGCCCCGGGCAATCTGATGCCCGTAATTTATCGAACCCCCAAGAGCGATCATTTCGGACGGAGAGGCATGAACACAATTATGCACCATCCAGATTTTGTCGAAATCAATACCCGCATATTTTTCCGCCTCTCTGAAATACAGGGCATGAAAGTTGATTTGAGCTGCGCGGAGTTGTCCCTCGAGTGCCAACTCGATCGATTTATCTATACTTTCCCCGGAAAAATCCAATTGTTGGTAAGCCTGCACGGAAGGAGTCAATCTTTCCAGCAGTCCCCGGTCAAAGCGATAGTGATGCAAGGCCATAACCAACATGTCCCGGTAGTTATTACGCGGTTGAATGCCGTTGTCGGCCCGATAGGTAGGACTTTTCTCCAGATATCGGGCTAACAGGTAGGTATTGGCCGTTTCTCTGGTAAGCGCCCCGTAAACAGCATGACCCCAGTATTTCTCTCCGTCAAGTTTGGTTGTATGGTTGTAGTCATCAAATCTTACCGTATCATACTTTATCGTGTCACTTATAGCCGGGTTATTAAGGATGGCGGTATCGGTAACCATGGTATCGAGCCAGGTGAACTGATCGTTGAGGTAATCATCATCGGCTTCGACCGTGCGCGTGCCGATATACTGAAAATCAAATTTCAGACTTTTTGAAAGTCGAAAACCGGCGTCGGTACTCAACAAAGTACCGGAGCCCCCGCCTTCTAAACGACGGTCGGTTATCAGCGCGCCGATATGAGAATCATCGCCGATCGTCCGTCTGGCTCTCAGGATATTGGAAGTACTCTTTTTGCCCAGAAGGTATTCACTGTTTTCTTCAAAAGGTAAAATTATCGGCGAGTTTTCATCGCGCGCTCCAAGATAAGCGATACTGGTGCGTCCCACGCGCGCCGTCACTTTACCCGCAAACTCGGGATTGTTTATCAGACGAGTATAAACAGCACCGAAGATGGTCATGAAAAGGTCACTCCCTTCCTGAAAGAAGGGTCGTCTTTCGGGAAAGGACAGGGCGAAATTGGTATTGACATCCACCTGGGCCGCATCGGCCTCTACCTGTGAAAAATCAGGATTATAGGTTGCCTCGACGGTAATATCAGACGATACCGCCAGTTTACCGCCCAACGATGCTTCGCCCTTGGCTTTATCATTGTCAAAATCATACGGCGAAGCGGACGTACCGTCCCCCGATAAAAAACCGGACTGGTAACCGATAAGGGTGGGCATTATTTCGATACCTTTTCCGGGCTGAACATCCCTGATGCCGGTAACCGTCCCCCATTGACAGGGCCAGCAGGGAACACTGCGGTCATAAGCTGACCAGGAATACTGACCGCGGACATCGCGCGGATGATTACGCCAGAAATCAACTTTCCAGACTTGCTCGGCTTTGTTGGGAAAACGAAGGCTGGAGAACGGGACCGCTATCTCGATTTGATAACCGGAATCGGTGATTTTACCGGCTGATTCCCAGATTAAATCATAACCGCCATCCTCACCGCCATTTTGCGACCAGATAGCATCGGCCTGTATGCCGTATGGATTGACGTTTAATTCATAAGCCCAGGCGGCGTCGCCGTAGGTGTCTATAAGAAGACAAATATTATCATCGGATCCGACTCTCTCACGCTCGCCGAAAGACGCGCGGACCAGCGCCGGGTCATCATAGCAAATCATGGCAACATACAGCTTGTCACCATCATAAGTAATTAACGCTTCCGTATTTACCGGCGGTTTGGTTTGGTCGCCCGGCGTGTGCTCGGCAAAATTATCCGCTTTCGCCGCGCCGCGCCAGCCGGGGTCATTCAAATCCCCGTCGATGTCAATAGTCCCGGATAGTTTTTTTACTTCCAGGGTAGGGTTGTAAACCGGCGTGAAATTATCTTCAGCCAATAACCCTTGCGAAAACATTAAAAGAATGAATAAAAGCAGTAATACCATACATCGTGAACTCAGAGAGTTTTTCTTACCTCCCATGAACCGATACCTCCTCTGACTTTTTCCCCGGCTTTAACCCGGGGAGAAATTATTTCTTTACATTAACTTATTAGTACGGATTTTAAAAAGATATGTTTCACCGAGCGGGTTTATATGATAATTACTCATTTCCACGGTCACCGCGGAAACGCCTATGAAGGCAATCCGCGCTTTTGGGTGACGCGGAGCGCAGGGAAAAAACGAAGGGTACCCCACTGCTTTAGCGGTGGGATTCCGGGGATATACGCGGCGCATGAGGACGTACTCCAAGCACATAAAAGAGTCGGGTCACACTCGCCAGTGGCGAGCAAGACCCGACACAACAATCAAGAGATAACCGTAAACTAAAAGCTGACCGTTATACCGTAATGAATATTGTCGGGGAGGGTGGTCACATCATCGCGAGCGTAATGAAAAGCAATTGTTATTTTCTCCCGGAAAAAATACCCGACCGAACCCGGAGGCTCGTTTCCCGCCCCCAGGAGATAAGCAATCCCCCGGCTGTTGAGCGAAAAACCCCAGTTAAAATCCACATTCTGATAGCCGCCGTTACCCAACCGCAAATAAACGGCCTCGAACAAACCTGCCTCGATACCGGCTTTGGTAAGGGATTTCCGGGGGTCGGACGACGATAAATAATCCTCGATTTCAGTTGCGGCCACTATCGAAAACTGTCGCCGGGAACCGGCACTGTTTATCTTTTCACGGGCAATCTCAAAAGCCAGGCCGGTACTCCATTTTTTAGGGAGGGGGTATTCATTCTGAACCATCTCTATATCCGGCCCGAAATTGGTGAACGCCAGTCCCAGGGACGGTCGGAACAACCAGTTGCAATTGTCGTTTATGTAATCCTTAGAAAGATAGGGGCCCAGGTCCTTGCTGACCAAAAATCCGAAATCGACAGCCGTACCTTCTGCTTCTTCGTCCGCATACTCCTCTTTAAAATACTTAAAAGTGACCCCGGCGCTGAAATCAATAAAGGTAGAAAAACCCGCCCCCAGAGAAATATTGTAGGCAACATCTTCTGCTTGAAACTCACGGCCAGATGGACCTTGCTCATACGTACGTTCGACCAAATCACCTAAATTAAGATTCACCGTATAAAAACCCGCGCCCAGGTGAAAGCCGGCGCCGGAATCATTTTTAGGTTTTATAATTTTAGCGGTTAACGATAGGTGCGAGAAATCGACATCAGCGGGCATATCGAGATACCCGATAGAAAACTTGTACCTCTTGTCGCTATTAATCATCGCTGTTACGGCGGGATTGAAAAAGCCGGCCCAGCCATCTGTCAGGGCCACCCCGGTATGCCCCATGCCGTTGGCGCGAACATCCGGCGATATTTCCAAATATATCCCCCCGGTAGTACCTACCTTGGCCTGCGAAAAAGCGGGCGGAGCCGATAACAACAGGATTATTGTAATAATAATTATTCGGAAAATCATACCCCATCCCCTTGTTTAGAGTGATATGTAATAAATAAATATAGGTATGGCTGAGTTGTCAAGGATTCAGTTTGCGGCTTTAAATCAAAGGGTGCCCCACACCTTGGTGTTGGATCCCTTCTTCTATGACAGTACCCACAGCAAGCTATGGGGCACCCGGCACGACTTTCAAATAAAAAGGCAGGATCACAAAGAGGATCCTGCCCTACTCATTTTTATTTTAACAAGCCTACTTGCTGTGGTGCAGGCGGGCCTGTTTCATCTTCTTGGCGCGTTCGGCGATTTCGGTAACCCCCTCAATCGCTCTGTCGATATGTTCCTCGGTGTTGAAAGCGCCGATCGAGAAACGCACCCCGCCGTGAATCTTGTCGATCCCCAGCTGCTTGTGCACCAGCGGCGCGCAGTGCAGGCCGGTCCGGGTGGCGATATTGAAATCAACGTCGAGCATTATCCCGACATCGCCCGCTTCCAGGTCCTTGACGTTTATAGTCACGGTCGAAAGATGATTTTCCAGGTTGTCGCAGCAATACACCGTGACGCCTTCGATATTCTTGAAGCCGTCCACGAGCTTTTGCGCCAGTTGCATTTCTTCCTTGTAAATCTTTTCGATACCGCCCTGTTTTTTTATCCATTCCTGGGCCGCCCAGAGCGCGGCGATGCCGACCATATTGGGCGTACCGTACTCCATGCGGAAGGGGTATTCTTCGAGATGGTACGGGAAGGCCGAGCGCACGCCGGTGCCGCCGCTGCGGGTCTGACGGATATCGAGATGTTTGCGCACGCACAGACCGCCGATACCGGTGGAGCCCAGAAGCGATTTGTGCCCGGTGAACGCCAGGACATCGATATTCATCTTCTGCATGTCGATCGGCACCACCCCGGCCGTCTGGCTGCAATCGGTCGCGAACGTTACCCCCAGCTCCTTGCAGATTTTGCCGATTTCCGCCACCGGCTGGATTGTGCCGATAACGTTGGAGCCGTGATTGACGATGACCAGCCGGGTGTTGGGCTTGATAGCCTTCTTGATGTCGTCCGGGTCCACAAAACCGTTCTCGTCGAACGGGACATAGGTCGCCTCCACGCCGTGGTCGCGCGTCATGCAGTTGACCGGCCTGATGACCGAGTTGTGTTCGACGTTGGTGGTAACGACATGGTCGCCCGTTTTCAACAGGCCCTGGACTATCAGGTTCAGGGCGTCGGTGGCGTTGTAGCTGTAACAAAGACGCTCCGGGTTGGAAACATCGCCGCCGAAAAAGCGGGTCAGGCGGGCGCGTAAATCCTCGACAATATTGCCGGCCTCGATGGCTTTGTCAAAACCGCTCCGGCCGGGATTGACCCCGCAGTCCCGGTAAAACTTGACCATAAAATCATACACCTCGTCCGGCTTGGGCCAGGAGGTCGCGGCATTATCAAGATATATCAACTCTTCCACAGGTGACTCCCAATATTATGAACATTATTTATCATATTGTCACACCAGGCCATACTTTTGGTACTTTTCCGCAGTTCCGGCAAATCTGTGTTAGATAGTTCCGGGTAAACCTACCCTCAAGGCGGGCAGATATTATACTGTTTTTTTTACCAATTACTTAAAGCCTGACTTAAACACCTCAAAAAAAATCAGTCAATATCTTCGCTAAAGATAAGGAAAAAATAGGAAAAGGAAAGGGATAAGATAGGGGAAAAACTAAATGTTTTCGATGAAATCAAGATACTTTCTGGCCCACTTTTCGCGGGTGTGGTGCTCGGCGACATGGCGGTTGTAGCGCTGCCCGAGTTCCTTGCCGTCGATTTGCCCGGTGCGCAGTTTCATAATCAGTTCGGCCAGTTTTTCCGGGGAATCGGAGGGATAGGACAGCGCCCCACCGGCTAATTCCAACTCTTTGAGGGCTTCCCCCTGGCGGGCGCCGAACACAATCGGCCGGCCGGAGGCCATATATTCGAACATTTTCGAGGGAAAGGCCATTTTGGCCACCGGGACTTCTTTGAGGCTCTCAATCAGGACATCGCCGGCTTTGAGGAAATACGGAATATCTTCCAGCGGCTGCAGGCCGGTGAAAGAGACGTTCTTCAAACCGTAGTCGCGCACCATGTTTTCAAGGGCGGTTTTTTTCTGGCCGTCGCCCACGAAGACGAAATGTATATCCGGCTGGTCGGCCAGTTGACGGGCGGCCTCAATCACCGTCTCCAACGGCCGCACCCAGCCCAGCGTCCCCGAATAAAGCACCAGGAACTTGTCGTCCCAGCCGAATTTTTTTCGGATGCCGTTCGAGGACGAGTTGATGAACTCGTCGCTCACCCCCGATTTAACCGTGGCGATTCGCTCCGGCGCCACTCCGATAGTGGCCAGGTAGTCCGAGATGCCGTCGGTTACCGACACAATCCGGTCCGCCTTGCGATAAAGAGAGTGAATGATTCTTCTAATCAGGCGGGTGAAAAACGACTGTTTCAGGTTACCAAAATCCTCGCTGGATTCGGGCTGAAGGTCCCTGACCTCGATGACAAATTTACTCCGTTTCAACTTGCTCAAAAGCCAGCCGATAACCGGCGAGGTAACGGGCGGGGTGGAGGCCAGCACCAGGTCGTACCGGCTTTTCAAACGGAAAGAATTGATAAGCGAGGATATCAAAAAAGTTACAAAACCGATCATCCGCCGACCGGGTTTATTATTCGACGCCGGCAGGACCCAGTTGCGGTACACCCTGACCCCTTCCATTTCTTCCTCGAAGAAGAATTTCCCCCGGTATTCCGGAGGTACGATACCGTCGGGGTAATTGGGTATAGCGGTCATAACCGATACTTTATGGCCCTGGGCGGCAAAAATTCGGGCGAACTCATAAAGGCGCCTGACCGCACCCCTTTCAGGCGGAAAATACTGTGTAACTATTAAAATATCCATATTTTCGTTAGAATTTTACTTCTTTTCAAAGCCACAAGCAAGCGATTTATTCAAAACCGTATGGTTTTAATCCAAAAAAAAAATGAGGATTACATATTTCCTTGCTATACGGTCGATTACATCCCGGCCGGGCTATTTACCAAGAGAAAAAGTTCTCACCGAAACCCAGTTTTCATCGGCGACCGGCGAGACCAGGTCAACCGCTTCCACCTCGAAAATCTCATCGGACAAATAGTAAATAATTTTTTCCTTTACCAGCATCACGCGGTGCAGGGAAATTTCCTTGGCGACCGTTACGTGGGGAATAATCTGTTTGAACGGCAGAGCCAAATCAAGGCCGGTGTAAAGGTTTTTATACAGTTCGTCGATCATCGGATTCTTTTTCACTTTCCAATAAATAATCGGTGTGTCCGGATAGAAGTCGTCGATGGAGCTAAGTTCGATTTTGAACGGTTCCAGTTTATCTGTTTCCCGTCTGATAACGCGAGAGATCTCATCCAGGGAGCGATGCGCCTCGAAGGGAAAGACCAACGTGACATGGGACGCGATGATGTTGTAATCCGGGTCGAACTGTTCGCGCAGGTTGGCCACCTCCTCGTCAAGGGGCCGCGGGAGAAAAACGACCACAGCGTAGCGGTTGGGGTTATGTTCCTTCTCTAAATCGCCTTTTCGATAGCCGGCGTTCATCTCAAGGAAACCCTATTTATAAAAAACAATCTCAATCCTCCGGTTTTTGGCGCGGCCTTCGGCGGTCTGGTTGGAGGCTACGAAATTGGCCTCGCCCCGTCCGAAAACCTGCATACGTTCGGTGCCCACTCCCAGCGTCACCAGGTAATCGCGCACTCGATTGGCTCTTTTTTCGGATAGCTTCTGGTTAGCCACGGTGGTCCCGATATTATCGGTATAGCCGTTTATTTCCATTCTTATATGCGGGACGAAATTCAAAATCCCGGCCAGCTTCTGCAGTTTCTTCTTGCTGTTGGGGTCAATCTCGAACGAGCCCGAGGGGTAATTGATATTCAGAACCAGTGGTTTGTCGAAGACTGACAGGTCGATACAACCGTAACGGTCAACCTCGACTCCGTACATGGTCGCAGGGCAGTCGTCGAGTCCGTCCGGGACCCCGTCGGCGTCGCTGTCAACCGGGCAGCCGGTGCTGTCCACCACCGCCCCGATGCGGTTGGACGGGCAACGGTCGAGAAAATCGGGCAGACCGTCGAAATCCGAATCGACCGGACAACCGTAAATATCAACCCTGCCCTTCGATTCCGGGCTGGTGTCGGGGC
>Ga0210003_1001564_pt1 | contig 20022 bp, 11 predicted proteins | sample LantaG_FD_182804 | JGI IMG/M metagenome (GOLD analysis project Ga0210003, IMG submission 182804) | Deep subsurface microbial communities from Baltic Sea to uncover new lineages of life (NeLLi) - Landsort_02402 metaG (SPAdes) (version 2) | ecosystem: Environmental > Aquatic > Marine > Oceanic >... | reverse complement strand
AGAGAGAGAGAGAGAGAGAGAGAGAGAGAGAGAGAGAGAGAGAGAGAGAGAGAAAAGCTCGCGTTTTTTGCCCTCACCTCATTGAATAAAAACTTCGAAACCTCGAAAACAAACAGACTACGCCCCGCCCTCCTCCAACCCCATCGGGCGCAGCGGGAGCCTCAGCATCGATGATAGAGCAGCAGCAGGGCACCCGCGGTCTCGGGGCCCTGCTGCCGCAGCCGGCGGGACCGGGACCGGCGGCAGCGGCGGCCCGTCGACCTCCGACGGCGGCGGCGGCGGCAGTGGAGGGGGACGAGGGGGAGGCGCTGGCAACGACGACCCCAGCCGGAAGCGCCGCCCGCTCTCTTCCGCCGCCGAGGAGGCGAGCAAGCGGCGCAAGCACAGACGCATGATGGAGCAGCAGCAGCAGCGGCAGCAGCAGCGGCGGGAAGATGCGAGCTGCGGCGACGGAGAAAGGGACGGCGGCGCTTCGAAGGCGGCTGCAGCAGCAGCACCGGCAGCAGCAGCGGCGACGACGACGGCGACAGCAGCAGCCGCAGCAGCGTCGGAGCGTTCCTGGGCCGAACTCGCGTCCATGGCCGCGGCCACCGCCTCCTCCTCCCCATCCTCGGCCGCCTCGACGGCCCGCGCCCGCTCGCTGGCCCTCGCCGCGGCGGCCGCGGCCTCGCGGGACCCCTCGTTCTCGGGCTCGCACGTCGCCGGCGACCTCCGCCGCGCGGCGGGGCTCCTGTGGACCTCGAAGCCCGCGGCGCTCGCGCTGCTGCGGGAGCTCGCCGACGCCGAGTCCTTGCTGCTGCTCTCGTGCGGGGAGGAGAGCAGGGCGCTCGACAGCAGCAGCGGCGACGACGACGACGACGACGGCGACGGTGGCGGGAGCGCGAAAAAGAGGAAACGCAAAGCCTCTTCATCTTCCTTCCCGTCCTCCTCCTCCTCCCCCTCCTCCTCTGCTGTCCCGCTTTGGCAGACAGTCTTGGAGACGCGGCTCTTTGCTCGGCCGGGGTCGTCTCGAGAGGCTGCCGCGGCGGCCCTCGCCGAGGCTGCCGTCGCCGCAGCGAAGGAGGCGGCAGAAGAGGCCACTGCCGCTGATGCTGCTGCTGCCTCTACCGCTCTCGCCGTCGCCGAAGCCCTCCGATCCCTCTCCGCCTCGCTCCTCGCCGGAGCTTCAACGCTGACGCAGGCCCGCTCGACGGCCGACGCCCTCGTCTGCAACCGAGGGAGGCTCTGGCGGCAGTGCGACGCCTGCGGGCACAGGCGGCTCGCCCGGCGGAGGCTGCTGCCCTTCGAGCGCTTCTGCTGCGGGCTGCCGGGCGCCGCACTGCTCCTCGGGAAGGCCTGCGGCGACGGAGACGACCTGGGGGCGGAGTGGAGGAGCCCCTCTCGAGGAGACGGGGAGGCGGGTGCCGAGGCGAGGCGGCAGCAGCCGTGGCGGCGGAGGCGGTCGGGAGGAGGAGGAGCAGAGGCTGCTGCTGCTGCTGCTGCTCCCGTCCCCGCTCCTCCCTCTCCCTCCTCTCCCCCCTCCCCTCCTCCTGCCCCCGCTCCAACCTCCGTGGCGGACGCCGTCGCCGCCGCCGCCTCGTCCGACGCGGACCTCCTGCGGCTGCTTCCCGCCGGGTGGAGGAAGATCGTGTGCCTCTCGCTCCTGAGCGGGCAGAGCTGTAGCGGAGGAGGGGCGGTGGCGACGACTGACGCCGCCGCCGGTGCTGCTGCTTCTGCCGCCTCGTTCGCGCTCCCCAGAGTCGACGTCGCGTACATAGACCCCCGCACGGGCGAGGCGCTGACCTCGCCGCAGGAGGCCGCGAGGGCCGCGGGCCTGGAGTGGCCTCTGCCGGGCGAAGAGAAGATGAGGCGGCAAAACGAAAACGGAATGGCGGCGACGGCGACGGCGGCGGTCGTGACGCCGCTGCGGCCCGTGCCGCCGGCGCTGCGGCTCTCGGCGGCGAGGACGGCTGGGGAAGAAGAAGAACAAGCGGAGGAAGAGCTGCAGCACCACCACTACCAGCACCAGCACCAGCGCTCCCCGTGCTCCCCTTCCTCTCCGCGCCTTGCGCTGCTGTCCGCGAGGGCGGCGGAGGAGGCCGAGAGGCTCGAGGAGGAGCTGGCCAGGGGGCAAGCCGCCGCGAGGAGAGAGGTCGAGGCCGCCGCGTCGGCGTCGTCGGCGGCGGCGGCGGCGGCGGCCGCGAGGAAAGAGGAGGCCGCAGCCGCTGCTGCAGCGCAGCAGCTCCTCTGCACGCCTCGAAGCTCCGGTAATTCCCTCCCAGCGGTGACCTCTCCTCCTGGGATGGCTGCGACGATCAAGAAAGGGAACCAGCCGGCGTCTCCCGGGACTCCAGCGGGAAGAGACGCGACTGCGGTCGCTCCCACGGCAGCGGCGGCCGCCGCTGCCGCTGCTGCTGCTCCTGCTGCTGTAACGAAAGGAGCGACGCCCCCGCGCTCCCCTCGCGCGGCCGCGGGCTCGCCTGAGCGGCCCACGATCCCTCCCCCCGTCTCGTGGAGGGGCTCTGTCTTCGGTCCTCCCGCGACGGGGGGGAGCGGAGAAGAAGCCACCGACGCCGCCGACGCCGATGCCGCCGTCTTCGACCTCGAGGCCATGCTCCCGGCAGCCGCGGCTCTGGCCCTCTCTTCCGAGACGGAGGCCTCCTCCTCCTCCCCCTCCCCTCCCTCGCCGCAGCAGCAGCAGCGCCTCTCGATCGTGGCGATCAAGACCCGCCGTGAGGTCTTCGCGATGGCCGAACCGGGTGCCGCGCCGCTGCTGATGCACCTGTCGCAGTCGTGGCAGCGGGAGAGTTCGCTTTCGTCTGCGGCGGCGGCGAGGGCAAGGGCGGCCGCCTCGCGGCTCGAGGCGGCGAGGACGGCCGTCGTCGTCGGGGCTGAAGGGAAAAAAGGAAACCTCTTCGGGCTCGTGCCGCACACCAACCCGCTCCACTCGCTGCACTTTATCGCGGTGAGGCTGAGCCAGGGCGAAGAGGAGCAGGACGAAGGAGAAGAGGAGGAGAAAGGGAAAGGGGAGGCGCTGGCGGCCGAGGTTGCGGCGCTGCTTGGCGGCGGGGCGACGGCGGCGACGGTGGCACCGATGCCGACCCCGGTCGTGCCCTCCCCTTCGCCGACGCCGCCGCCGCAGATCGCAGCGGCTCTGGTTGCGCAAGGCGGCGGGGCGTGAGAGAGAGCGAGTTATTGACTGTAAACAAATAATGAAAACTAGTTATACTTGTTTTGGGGGGCGGAGAGGGGGGCAGAGAGAGAAAGAGAGAGAGAGAGGTTTCACTTGCTTTCTCTCGGACGTCGCGAAAAAGCAAACTCGCCGCTGCAAAATGGCGTCTCCCGCGCCCTCCCCTCGCGGGCCCCCTCCCACGCTCAACGACCGCCTCAGCGAGCCCCTGGATGAACCCTTGTCCTCTCTCAATCCGCAAACGACCGCGAGCAACGTTCCTGCTTCTGGAAGGAGCAGCGAGCAAGAAGAGCAGCGCGCCTCGCCGATGCTGCTCTCGTTCGCGCCGGCCGCAGTGGCGGCGATTGTCTCCCCGCTGCCGCCCCGCGTCGCTTCGCGCTGGTCCAGCGAGGGTGGCCCTCGCCCTCTCTCGGGCGGCCCTCTCGCGACCCGAGACAGTCTCGACGCCAAGCTCGCATCAGCGGAGGCCAAGAGACAGGCGAGTTTTGAGGGGAGAGAAATGATTCGTAACTCTTTTCTTTCTTTGTCTTCTCTCCTCTAGCCAAAGAAAGCCAAGCGGACAACCTGAAGAGAGCCGCATGTGTCTCCCTTCGCTTCATAGTCGCGTCCCGCCTTTGACCAGCTCGACAGATCCCGTGATGGTGTCAAATCAATGCCTCCGAGCCTGGAAACGGGTGGCGATTCGTTTCCGGAGCATCGAGGGACGAGCTAGGAGGCCCGCCATGGCGAGAGCGAGAGCGAGAGAGCCAATTCTTTTCCTCCTTTTTTTCCTCCAAACCCCTTTCGCTCAAACTCCGCTCTCGCCGCCTCTCGACGTAAACAAAAAACTCGTCCTTTAGGCCTTCCTTCAGTGGGTAGCGACCAGGAGCGCCGCAAGGCAGGCATCCCGCCGCGGAGTCTCCCTCACCGGCGGAGACGCCGCGGGCACGACTGGGATGAACCTGCTGGTAAGGAGAGAGAGAGAGAGAACAGAGAGAAGGCACAAAGAGAGAAGAGACGAGGCAACCGCCCGAGCTGGCCAAGGGACACTTTCTCACACTCTTTTTTTTCTTCCTTTTCACCGCTCTCGCTTTCACTTTTTCCCCCATAAAAACAGAGCAAGCTCGACAAGGAAGCTGGATTTGCAAAGATGTCAGTTCCGAGGACTCTAGAAAACAAGGAAGAGGGCCGCGAAACTCCGGCTGCTGCTGCTGCTGCTGCTCCTTCAAACGCTCCACCTCATGCCCACCACCACCACCACCACCATCCCGGAAGCGACGACCCCCACATTCACGCCCTCTCGCGCCTCCGCGCCGCGGCGGCCCGCAGGCGCATGCAGAGCGCCTGGCGCTCCTTCCACGGCAGGAGGAGCTCCGAGCTTGCCAGGGCCTTTATCGCGACGGGAGTCCTGGGCGGGGGGACGGGCGGCGAAGGCGGCGGCTGCGGCGGCGCTCCTTCTTCTCCTGCCCCCGTTCCCGCCGTGTCGGCCGTCCTCGGCGTCGGCTCCCCGGGCTCGGCATCTCCGCTCGCGCACAGGGCCTCGGCGGACGGCATCCTCGCCTCCGACTTCGACGACCTCGCCCGAGCACTGACGCTCCCGGCGACGCTCGCCGCGGCGAGAGCCCTGCTGACGCGCTGCGAGGCGCGGGTGGCGCTGAGGCCGCACGAGGCCAGCGGCGCCGCGGTCGCAGCTGCGCTCGGCGCGCTCGCCGCGAGCTTCGCGAGGAGAAGGAGCGGAGGAGGGAGCAGCCCGGCGGAGCCTCCGCCCTCTTCCTCCCCTTGCTCGGCCGCTCCGCGCCCGCCGCCGCCGGGGGGCCGGTACCCGCTCCGCGTCTTCCTCTCGTCGCTGATGATGGTAGCCCACCCGGAGGTGGTCTTCCGCTCGTCCAACGGAGAAAAAGAAAGAAGTCTGAGGGCCGCGGCGGCGGAGCTGAGGGCCGCGCTCTGCGCGCTGCTCGCAGCGATGCTGCGCGGCGGCGGAGGAGCTTCCCCGACTGCCTCGCCGCAGCAACCGCCTCTCCCTCGCGCCCTCGCCGCGTCCCTCGGCGAGGCCGGCATTCCACCTCCCTCCAAAGCCCTTGCTGCCTTCGACTCCGCCTGGGCGCGCTTCCTCTTGGCGTTCGCGAGCTGGAAGGCTGCCGACGCGGCCGCCCTGGAGGCCGACCTTGTCCGCGCCGCCGTCGAGCTCGAGGCGTCGCGGCTCGCGATCGAGGCAGGGACCGCCTCTGCCGCCGCCGCCGCCGCCGCCGCCGGAGCCGCCGCGGGGGCTCCCCCGTCTCCCTCTCCCGGATCGTCGCCCGAAGCCGCCCCGCGCCCGCGCCGCGCGGCCTCGGGGGCGGACGCGGCGGAGGTCACCGCCGGCGTGGCCCGCGACCTCGACCTGCTGCGGTCCAAGGCGAGGGAGCTCGGCGGCGAGGGGGCGGCCAGGAGGCTCGACGCCGCGCTGGAGGGGTGCAGGGCGAGGGCTAGGGCGGCCTCGGAGGCGCTGTCGTCGCCGCCGCCGCACGCCGCCGAGAGAAGCGGCGAGCGAGGAGCAGGGGGAGCAGAAGCCGCCGCCGACGCCGACGCCGCTGCCCCTTCCCCGCCCGGCCTCGGGGACGGCGCGCTCCTCCCTTCCGCCCCCTCGGGCTCCCCGATCCTCAACCTCCCTTCGATCTCCCGCGCCCCCTCCGGAACGCTGCCGGCACCGTCGAAGACCGAGTCGGTGCTGTGGGGGTTGATCAAGTCGGGGGGGGAGCCCGTCGGGATGCTGCGGCTCGCAGAGGCGGTCTGGGGCGACGCCGCCGACGACGGCTCGTCCTCTTCTTCATCGTCGAGCGCAAACTCCTCTTTCGCCTCCGTCGCCGACGTCGAGAGGGCCGCGGCAGAGGCCGAAGCGCGCGCCGAGGCGGCCGCGCTCGCCGCCTCGTCCGAGATCGCCGCCTCGGGCGTCGACAGCCCGGGCTCGAGCGCGACCGATGCCGCCGTCGCGGCGGCGAGGGCGGCCGACGAGGCGCGGTGGGCCCGCGCTCGGCTCGCTTTCGCGAAAGGGAACAGCAACGGCGGGAACGGGGCCGCGCTGGTCACGGCGAGCGCGCTGTCGACGGCCGCGAGGAGGGTCGCCGGAGCTTTGGGCGCCGGGGCCAGGGCCAGCGAGGCGGCGCACTCGCTGCGCCGCGAGTACGAGATGATCACGCTCCGCGACGAGTTCTCGAGCTCAATTTCTTCCTCTCCGAGCCTCATCCCGGGCCTCGACGTCGAAGTGGTCCTGATGCGCCTCGAGGCCTTTTCGGAAACGCTGAGGTCGCTCTGCGCCCCGGCGAGGGACGCGGGACACGCTGCCGCGGCGGCGGCGTCGAGGGCCGCCGTCGGCGCCGCGTTTGCCCTCGCCGCCGCCGAGGGTCCCGGCTCCGAGGAGGGAGCCCCCGCCGCCGCTCCCCGGCTCGCTCTGGCGACGGCGCTCGCGGCCTCGCTGCGCAGGGCAGACGCCGGGGCGAGGCTGCTGCAGGCAGACGTGGCGGCGACGGAAGCGAGGGCGCTGGCAGGGGGAGCGGGAGCCGGCGCGAGCTCGTCCTCCTGCTCCTCGTCGTCGTCTTCTTCCGTCGAAAACCCGCTGGCGGCCCGGGCCCGCTCCCTGCTGCGCCTCCGCGCCGCGCTCCCCGCCAGCGCGACCGAGGCCGAGCTGAGCGCCGCCCTGCCGCTCACCAGGGCGTGGCTGGCAGAGGCCTGCGGCAGGCTGCCCGTCGTCGAGGGCGGGCTGCCGCCTCCTCCTCCTCCTCCCTCGAGCGACTCCCCCTCGGCGGATGACGGCGGCGACGACGACGACGGCGACGACGGCAGAGAGCAAAGGGCGGCGGCGGCGGCGGCAGCTTCTGCGTCGGCAGCGGGCCTCCCCGCCAACCTCCGCTCGGGCTTCTCCTCGCTCGCCGCCGCCGCCCCCCCCGCTGCCGCTGCTCCCTCCAGGGCGCGGACGAGGCACGAGCTCGTCCTCCCCGCCCCTCACGGCGGCTGGCGCGCCGCCTTTAGGACGGGGCTGCTCTCGCTCGTCGCGGCGCCGGCGCCGCTCGCGCCCTCGGCCGCGGCCGCCGCGGCCGCCGCCGCCCGGGGCCCCCCCGGGGCGCCCGCGCCCACCGCCGTCCCGGAGGTCGTCGCGCTGGAGTTTTCGGAGCTGCGCGCGGCGCAGCACGAGTTCCAGCTGCTCGCGGTCTGCGCCGCCGGCGTGATGCTCGTGCGCGCCTCGGGGGGCTCGAGCCGGCCCGGCGCCGCCTCCCCCGCGGCGCCGGCCCCGGCGGCCGAGGTCGCGGCGCGGCTGCGGGCCCTGCTCGCGGGCTCGGCGACGTCGGCGACGCTGCCGGACCTCGCGGCGGAGCTGGCGCTCCTCGCCTCGCGCCCCGCCTCCTCGGGCCCGCCCTCGGCCCCGCCGCGCTCGGCTCCTCCGGCCTCCTCGGGGGCGCCCGGCGGCGGCGGCGGCGGGGAGCCTGCCGCCCTCGAGGCCCTCGAGAACGAGATGAGGGCCGGGCTCGGCAGGCTCCTCCGCCGCGGGTCCCCGCCGTTCGAGGCCCTCGCGGGAGCGCTCGAGACGGCGCTCGCGACGAGGCTGCTCTGCGCTCCGGGCCCGGCCCCGGACGCCGCCACCGCGGCCGCGCTCGCGAGGGCGGGGGCGGGCGCTTTGGCCAAGGACGTCGGGGCGCTGGGAGAGAGGGTCGCCAGGATCGCAGCGGTGGCGGAAAATGTGTTCGGTCCGCTGGTGGAGCACGTCGTGGAGGGGCTTCTCTAGAATTATTTTTGATTCATTTTTTTTTTGGGGGGGGGGATGGAGTGGGGTGTAAGAGAGAGAAAGAGAGAGAGAGGGAGAGAAAGCGTTGGAAAAGTTGAGAGAGAGCGGGGCGAGTTTCTTTCTCTCTCATTTTTTTCTAGGAAAATACGAAAAAAGTTTGGCCGCCATGCTCTCCAAAACAGTGCGTTTTCTCTCTTCCCGTTTTGCTGAATGCTCTCCTCCAATTGGCTTCAGTGCTTTCTTCTCTGCATCGCACCAAGCTCACGCGCGAACAAACCCACCCAAAATCAATGCCAACCCCCACCCCGCGAAAACAAAAACACGATAACAAAAAACTCAGGCCGCCAATGTTGTCGCACTCGCGCTCGTCGCGCTCCTCTGCCTCATCCCTTCGCGGGGGGTCCTCGCCAGCCCCGGAGCCGTCGCCGTCCCTCCTCGCGGCGTGAACACGGAGGCCTCCCTCGACCACGAGGCTCCGGTAAGGAGAGACGGGCTCAATTTTCCACGCCGAAGAGAATGGAGCGAGTCTAGTAGAGCATCGTCGAAATGGGCTCTCAACGTTCTTTCTCTCTTCTGAACCTCGACCCCCCTCTCTACCCAATAAAAAAAAAAGCCGTGGGACTCCCCGCAGCCTCCCCCGCTCAACTCCTTCGCCGCCACGCGCCCTCCCTCCCCCCGCGAGCGCCGCGAGGAGCGCGATGCCGAGAGGGAGGCAGCAGCAGCATCGGCTGCTTCCGCCGGAAGCGACCCGAAGCAGCTCCTCGCCGGCGACGCCCTGCCGCCGCTGGAGCTCCAGCTGGGAAGCGAGAGGAGGGCCGCGTCTCCGGCCCCCGCCCCCGCTCCCGCAGCCAAGGAAGGCAAAGGATCAAACGACAAGAGGAAGAACGAGAAGCTCCCGCCCGTCGCCGGCGCCGGCGGGCCCCTGCCCCCCCCTCCCCCGCCCCCCAAGAAGGGCGGGGGAGAAAAGGGCACCCAGCCGCCGAGGAAGCCCCCCCTGGTCCCCGAAGCCCCCCCCCGCGCCCTCCCCCCCGCGCTTCCCCGCCCGGGGTGGATCCCTCCCAGGCACCCCGAGTCCCCAAAAGTCCTCGAGGACGCCGTCGACGACGCCGCCTGGGCGGAGAGGCTCGCACCCGCGGCCCCGCCCGTCACCGTCGCCGAGAGGCCCAAGCAGCTGGTGCGGTTTTCGGGGGACACGGCCCGCAGCCAGCAGCAGCAGCAGCAGGCCGCCAGGGACGCCGAGGACGCGGACCCCGACGCGATCTGGCGAGGACCCGGAAGCAACAGCGACCCGAAAGTCATGGCCGCGCAGGCGCGGGGGCAGCGGCAAGGCGCGGGCGGGGACGACAGGAAAAAGGTCGTCTCGTCCAAGTCGAGCGCCTCGAGGGGCGCCGGTGCCGGCGCCGGGGCGGCGTCTTCCGCCTCTGCCGAGGAGCCCGCCGGTGGGGACTTTGACGAAGGGATCATCGAGAAGCCCGCCGGCAGCCCCTTGGCCGCCCCCTCGCCTTCCTCTCTTTATTCGATGCTCGGGGAAGCCTCCGGCGCGGGAGGGGGAGAGGCCGGGGCGAAGAAATCGTCGGCCTCGACCGCTGCCGTCGTCGGGGGCACCGTCGGGGGGCTCGCCGCCGCGGCCCTGCTCGTCGGCGCCTTTGTGGTCTCGAGGAGGAGCAGGGGCGGGGGGAACGGTGGTTCTGAGGGCGCGGATGCCTGCGACGGAGGGGAGGGCGGGCGGAAATCCCTCTACTCTCCGCCTTTGACGGCCGGCGGCGGCGGCGCCGCTGCTGCCGGTGCTGCAGTCGCCCCAGCAGGAGGAGAGTCCCCGCCTCTCCGCCATCGCTTTGGCGCAGCCGAGGACGACAGCTGCAGCGCCGCTGATGCTTCCGTCGCCGCCGCCGTCACCGAGGTCGCTTGGATCGCTTCCTCGAAGCCCTCGACGCCGGCAGCCCGCCGACTCGTCGCAGCTGCGGCGGCCGCAGAGAACGAACCCGCCGCCGATGCCAACAACGCCGCCGGAGCCGCCGCCGTCGCCGCCCTTCCGGCTGCGCTCGCCGCGGCCGACTGCCAGTGCGCGGGCTCCTACTTCGCGCGCAGGGCCGCGCACAAGGCCGGCAGCGCCGACGCGTTCAGCTTCCACGAGTCTACCTGCGCCCTCGGGGAATAGAGAGGGGAGTTTTTTTGTCTTTCTTTTCTTCGGTTTCAATTTTGTTTCAAGAGAGAAAGTACTGTCGACCATTTTGTGTCGCGTCTTCTCATGTTTGCGCTCCGCGTTCACTTGGGATAGATAACATTCTCAACCCGCGATTTAAGGGTTCTGGTTCCCATCGTATCTGGTAGGGCCGAAAAGGAAAGGAAAAAGAATGAGAGGGAGGGAGAGAGCAAGTAAATATATTTTTATTGAACAGTACTAAAAATACACTTTACGGTTTCTCTCCTTCTCCCTCCTCTCCTGTCTCCTGCTCTCCGCTTGACCCCTCGGGAAGCAGAAGCCGCCCCGCGCCGAAAAGTCGCCACTTTTTTTTAGGGTCGAAAAAATAAAAACATCAGAGCCTGGAAAGCGCCGTCGGCCCCGGAGCGGCGGCCGGGCGCGAGGGCGCGCCGTGCACCCTGCTCGCGTCGGGCGACCCGACGTGCTTGAGGTGCCTCCCCTGGGCGAGCACTCGCCCGTCCCCCTCGCTCTCCACCACGACGTTGGCGACGGCGATCGTCCGGCCCACGCGGACCACCTTGGAGTCTATGACGACGTTCTTCCCGGCCGGGGCAGGGGACAGGTAATCCACCGAAATGTGCAGAGAGACGCCGCTCTCGGGCGAGACCGAGAAAATCGAAGAAGTGCCGATGACGTCGACCAGCGTCGCTATGCAGCCCCCGTGCAGGGTCCCGTAGCGGTTGGTCTTCTCTCTCGTGACGGGCATCAGGCACCGGACGTGCCCCGGGGACGAGGAGAGCACTGTGAGCCCCCGCAGAGCAAGGCTGTCGAAGCTGACCGCCGAGTCCGGGTAGTGAGGAGACGAGCGGGAGGACGGGTCGGTCTCGTCCTCATCGTGGGCTCCTTCGCCATTGACGAGGGCTTCGGTGAAGACGCGCGCGGCCTCGGCGGTGCCCATCGTTCGCGTTTTTTTCTAACCCTCGCTGAGGGCAAAGAAAGGTTCGAAGGAAACGGCGGCGCCGAAGATGAGGGATGGAAAAGGTGAGGAGAGGGAAGCCCTCTTTCACCCACTCCTCTTTCACCGCTGCCTTCTCGACCAGAGGGGGAGCGCAGATGTCGATGTGACTCGGCGAGAGACCGATGGAAAGAAATAAATTTGGTGGCGGGCTTTAAAGCAGGCCTTCGTGAGCGGGAGAGATGAAGGCGATCGACAGAGAAGAAAACAAATTCTGATAAACCGGACGGCGTGTTCCGAACTTCGTACAGAACCGGCTTGACGCCGACCATCGCCGTCGCCTTTTTTCTCCATCCCGATCAACTCAGCAGCGCAAGGCACGCACTCCGACGCCCTCTCCGGTCCGTTCCAGCCTCCGACGGGAAGTATTAAGGTCTCTTTCAGCTTGCCGCGTGGAGCGAAGACACGCCCGAGGTCGTGAAAGGCCTCGAAGGAGGCAGCAGGCGATCGAAGCTCTCGGAGCAAAAAGAGAAAACCAAGGGGGGGAAAACTCAACCTCGACTGTTTTCTCTCCGGGCCTCTCTCTCGCTGTTGCACGCCTCGCGACAGAGCGAAAATGAGCAGCTACGCGGCGAGAACGCGCGAGATGTTCCGCAAGTACGGCAAAGTCGCCGTAGGGGTCCACTTTGCGGTCTACTTCTCGGGGCTCGGAGGTAAGAGGAAAGGGAAGAAATAGGTGAAGAAAAAAGTGCAAGGGAGGAAAGACGAGGCATCTTTCACGTCGAAAGAAACCTCTCTCGCGCAAAACGCATAAAAAAAACAAAATAGCATGCTACGTCGCCGTCGAGAGGGGAGTGAAAGTCGACAAGTTTCTCCGCGGTTGGGGGCTCATGGGGGAGAAGAAAGAGAAGAAAGTTGCAGAAGAAGGAGGGGCGGCGGCGGCGGCGGAGCTCCCTGGGGAAGCAGCAGCGGGAGCGGGAGCAGCAGCAGCTGCGTCTCCCTCTGGCCAGCATCAGCATCACGACGATGACGACGACCGCAACTGGCTCGCGCGCGCTCTGTCGGGCCGCGGCTCGAGCCTCGCTCTGGCCTTTGTCGCGAATAAGGCGCTCTTCCCCGTGAGGGCCCCGATCACCCTCGGGCTGACGCCCGTCGTCGCGAGGGCGTTGCGGGTCAACGCGGCGAGGAGCGCGAGCGCGGCCGCTTCTTCCTCTTCTTCTTCGGCGAGTGGAAAGAGTAATAACGGGGGCGGGGGTGGAAGCGGTGGGGGAGAAAGCGGGAGCAACTGAGGAGGAGGAAGCGCTCCATAGTTCTTTTCTTTTTTCTCTTTTTCTCTTTTTCTCTTTTCTCTTTCTCGTTGTCTTCATCATTGTCAAAGTATTAGCCCCACTTCAGAGAGAGGCTCTCTCTCGTTTCAGACACAAAGCATTTGTTGTTGTTGGGTTTATTTACACTCTCGAGAGGGGGGGATCAAAAAAAAGGACAAGCACGGAGAAGCAGGGGGAAAGCGAAGGACGCTGCAAGCGAGCGAGAAAAAGCAGTGAAAAAAAGGAATTCCAGTGTTGCTGAAAGTGATGCAAATGATAATCTATAAAAATGTATCACCGCGCGATCTCGCGCTCAAAAAAATCAAAAAGAAAGAGCAGTGAAGTTTTGAAAGAAAACCAATGAAATCGAACGGAAAAGAAGGAAGCAAAGTCAAAGAGGGGGGAGGGGGACTCGTTCACTCCTCGTCCGTTTCCGCGGCGGCGGCGGCGGCGTTGGCGGCCGAGAAGGCCCTCCTCGCCGCGCTCGCCGCGGCCGCAGCGGCCAGCGCAGACCCCAAACCGCCGCCGCCGCCGCCGCCGCCGCTGCTGCTTCCGTTGGCAGCGGCCCGCTCGGCCCTGCGGGCCAGGGTCTGCACGGAGACGTTATGCGCGGGGGCGCTCATCGGCGGCAGCGCTGCGTCGGCGGGGTCATGCTGCGCCGCCTTGCGCTTCCTGTCCGGGAGCCAGTCGGCCTTAAGCCTGATGGAGTAGATGTCGGCGCGCACGCAGGCGAGCTCGGTCTCGAGGCGGGCGAGGAGCACCGGAAGCAGGCCGAGCCCGTCGATGATGGCGACGAGGCGGCGCGCGACGGAGAGCGGCGCGGCCGCGGCGGGCGAGCGCGAGAGCGCGCGGAGCCTGTCTAGCGAGAGGCGCCCGGCGAGCCAGAGGCCCCGCTTGAGGTCGTCGAGCGCGCCGGAGAAGATCACGAGGGCCACGGCCGCGAGCGTGCCCAGGAAGGGACGCGGATCGGCGGCGACGGCGGCGGCCAGCGACGACAGGAGGCGCGCGTGCGCGAGCGCGAGGCACAGCGCGGCGCCGGCGAGGCAGGCGTTGCGGCGCAGCAGCGCCGGCGCTCTCGACTGCTGCTCCTTCTGCTGCTGCTGCTGCTGCTGCTGCGCGAACGAAGCGGTGAACGACGCCGACGCGGCGGCCTTGAACGGTGAGGCCGGCAGCGCGACGGCGGGGGCGCGCGGAGGCGAGTACGGGGAAGCGGCGAAAGCGGCAGCGGCGGCAGCGGCTTTGAGGTTGATGGCAACGGTGTCGTCGTTGTCCCCCTCGGCGGCGCCGTCGGAGACGCCGCTTTCGCCGCTCTCCGACGGCAGACCTCCTGCTCCGTCTCCGGTCAGGCTCCTAGAGGATGAGGTGTTCGAAGAGGGACAGGAGCTGGCGGCGGCGCCCTGAGGGGAAGGAGACGGGACGCCGGGCTTGAGGCCAAACGCCCGCAGGGGCTGCCTCCTCGTCCGGGGCGGGGAAGGGGAAGGCGTCTGCGGGAACGAAAAGGCGGCTGCGCTGCTTCCCGCGTTCCCGCCGCCGCCGCCGCCGTCGGCGGCGGCGGAGGCGAGGGCCGCGAGGGCCGGGGCTGAGGCCGAGGGGTGCAGCGAGGTGCCGGTCGGGAGAGGCGGGAGCCCGCCGCTGCCGCTGCTGCTCCTCATCCTCGCCGACGACGAGGAGGAGGAGGAGAACGAGGAGGAACTATTCGCGGCCCCTTTCCTCGCGGCCTCGAGCAGGCTCAACCACATGTCCCTGCCCAGGATGGTCGTGGGCGTCTGCGGCGGCGCCTGCTGCCGCTGCTGCTGCTGCTGCCCTTGCTGCAGCAGAGAGCCCTGGGAGGAGTGCCCCTGGAGCCGCGGGGCCTGCAAGAGGGGGCCGCAGGTCGAGGAGGATGAGGAAGAGGGGCCGGCCCCGGCCGCGGCGAGGTAGCTCCACCCGCCGGGCGTGTAGGGAGCCGCCCCCTCGCCGCTCCCCGTGGTCGAGGCGGCGGCGGTGAAGGAAGCGCTCCTCGGGGCCGCGCCGCCGCCCCTCGCCAGCGGGCCCGCCGCGAGCGACTCGAGGGCCCAGTCCAAGTCCTCCAGGCTCGCGCGGATCCTCGCCGCGGCGCGGAGCCTCTCGGCCGCCGCGGCGGAGAGCGCGCCGAACTCGATGTCGTCAGTGGTGGCCGCGGCGATCGCGGACGAGACGAGGAGCGGAGGAGGGGAGGCGGAGGCGGAGGGAGGGGGAGGCTGCTGCTGCTGCTGCTGCTGCGGGGCGTCGGCGGCGGCGTCGCGCTCGCCCGCAGCGGCAGAGTCTCCGTTGTTGACGGCGTTCCCGTTCCCCGCTCCTCCGGCGTTTCCTCCAGCGAAGCTGAACCTCTTCCTCGGGGACAGGCCCAGGAAGGAGGTGCCCCCTCGCCCGGGAGAGTGCAGAGGAGGGCGGCCGCGGAGGGAGCTGGGAGGGGTGGCAGCGGGCGACGGCGACGGCAACGGCGACGGGCACGCTGAGGGAGGGGCGGCGGCGGCTGCGGCGGCGGCGACGGCTCCGCCGTTGCTGCTGCGAGGGCGGCGAGGGATCGCCGCCGACGCCGCCGATGCCGTCGCCGTTGCAGCCTCGGAGGTTTCAGGTCCGTCTTCTCCAGGGAGGACGAGCTTGGACGGAGAGGCAGCCGCGTTCTTGCCCCCCGCTCGGCGGGAGGACGAGAGGGCGCCGAAGAACGAGGCGGCGGCAGAGGCGCGCCGAGGGGTTGCCTTGGCGAGGGGCGCCGCCGCCGAAGTCGGCTCGATGGATTCGTCCTGCGACGAGGTCCGGGCGCTGTTATGTGAGTCGTTTTTCGTTTTATTTTGTGTCGGTGTTGGATCAATTGTGATTTCCCTCTCCGTGAGCGATTCGAAAGGCACGAGGGAAGGCCCTGGAGGGGCTGAGGAGAGGGGGCGATTTCTTTTGATGGGGGGCGCTACTCGGTCGGTCGCCCGCAGGGCCTTAGCATCGCTGAGAAAAAAAAACATCGTTGAATGAGAACAACGCGATGCCGACACGAGCCTCAGCACTACCATCGAGATGACCGATTGGCTTGCTCTCTGCTGAAATCACGCATTGACAATGTCATCTAATCACCTGGAGCCCGCGGAAGACGAGCAGTCGACCGCTAGGACGCGAGCTGTCAACATGGTTTTTTGCTTTTGAAGAAGAAAATCGGCTTGATTGCGGACGCCCAGAGACGCGCAGATTCAAATGAGGCCGCGCTCTTGGCTTTCAAAGGGCCCAGCGTCTCTGCGCAGCGTCTCTGCTGAGGCGCAAAGATCGCGAGCGTTCCCTCTGGGCCGAGCAAGGGCCCCGAGAGAGGGCGGGAAATGCGCGCCTTGAAGGAGGCGCGCCTGCTTTTTTCTTTCCTCCTTCCGAGCAATGAGGGGAAAGAAGCAGTGAGGCGTGACGTCAAGCAAACGCCGGCCAAAAGAGAGCGTTCGCTTTTTCTCACTCTTTTTCACCTCCGTCTCCCCCTTCTCTTTCCTCCTCTCTCCGCTCCACTCGCTCAGCTCTTTCCCCCTTTGCCCCTTCCCTCTTCAAGTCACACGATGCGCGCCATCCGCTATGCAACCGTCGGTGCGCCTCTCGAGGTACGGAAAAGGCCAGGCAGAGGGCAGAAACAGCGAGAGAGGAAAGTCGAATGCCTCAGAAAATTTTTTCAGAGCATCAACAAAAAGAGACACTCTCCAGCTCGACCTCGACCTCCGCTCTTTTCTCTCTCTCTCTCTTACCCCAAAAAAACAAAATAGCTCGTCACCGACGCCCCAAAGCCCGTCCCCAAGCCCACCGAAGTCCTCGTCCGCGTCGTCGCCGCCTCGATCAACCCCATCGACTTCAAGCTGAAGCGCGGGGACCTTGGGAAATTCCTCACGAAGACGCCGATGGTCCCCGGCGCCGACGTCGCCGGCGTCGTCGAGGCCTCTCCCTCGGGCTCCCAGCGCTTCGCCGCGGGCGCCCGGGTCTACGGCATCAAATCCGCCACCGACCCCAACGGCACGCTCGCAGAGTTCGTGGCGGTGCCGGAGTCCCAGCTCGCGGCCATCCCGGCGGCTCTCTCGTTCGAGCAGGCCGCGTCGCTGCCGCTCGCGGGGCTCACGGCCCTGCAGGCGCTGCGCTCCGCCGCCGTCAAGGGCTCCGACCGCGTGCTGGTGACCGCCGCGGCGGGAGGGGTCGGCTCGCTGGCCGTGCAGCTCGCGCGCGGCGAGTTCGGCTGCCGAACCGTAGTCGGGACCTGCGGCCCCAAGAACGTCGCGTTCGCCCGCGAGGAACTGGGCGCCTCGGAGGCCTTTGACTACACTGTTGCGGGCAAGACCCTGCAAAACACGTTTGCCGCTTCGGCGCCGTTCGACGTCGCTGTCGACGTGATGGGAGGCGCGACGGAGGCCGACGCGCTCGCGGCCACCAAGACCAAAAAGCTCGGGGGCCGCTTCGCGTCCATCCTCAATTCGGGCACCTCCGCGACGAGCGTCGCCGCAGGCTTCTTCAACGCCCTCCTGGGCAGAGGGCCGGCCTACTCGGTGACGATCCTCTCGGTGAAGGACGCCGGGGAGAAGCTCGAGAGTGTCTTCAACAGGCTGATCGAAGAGGGGAAGCTGAAGCCGGTCGTCGCGGCGGTGAGGCCGCTCGAGGAGGCCGCCGCTGCCTTCGCGGAGCTCGAGGCGGGGCACTCGAGGGGCAAGCAGGTCATCAAGGTCGGCGAGGAGTGAAGAAGAGAAACGCAGGTGTTTTTTTCCTTGCCTAGTTTTCCATGATTTACAACACAATACAAATGCAAAACATAAACGCGTTGAGCTCTTTCAGCTGAGTGGGAGGAGGAACGCGGGGGGAGCGGGAGCCTGCACAGCGGCTGCCGCCGCTTGCGCTTTCGCTGCCGCCGCTTCCGCTTTCGCTGCCGCTGCCGCTGCGACGGCAGCTTCTCTGACCTCTGCCGCCGTCGGCAGCGCGTCGACGAACCCCTCGTCTCCTCCTCCTTCTCCTCCTCCCCCGCCGCCCCTCGGGAGCCCCCCTGCCCCTCCGACGGCGGCAGAGGCGCCCCCCCCCTCGTCCGCGTCGACCTCGCACCAGAGCAGGACCCCCCCGCACGGCAGGGGCAGGGCCCGCACGGAAGCCAGGGCGCCCGAGCCCCGCGCCCGGACTGCGGCGCCGCCGCCGAGGCCGCCGCCGAGGCCGCCGCTCCGCCGCCGGCTGACCCTCGTCTCCTCGACGCGGAGGACGTTTCTCGCTGCCCGTCCTTCGCCGCCGCTGCCGCTGCCGCTGCCTCCCTCGCGGCCGACGGCGCTCGTCGCCAGCGGGGCGTGCAGGTGCGGGAGGGCGCCGACGTAGCTGACGAGGCAGCATTTGGAGACGAGCAAGGCCCCCTTCGAATGATGGACCGCCGCCGCCGCCGTCGCCGCCGCTGCTGCGCATCCGAGGGGCCCCCGGGGAGCGGCGACGACGACGGTGAGGTTCTCGAGGACGGCAGCGGCCGAGAAGCGGAGCGCGGCAGCCTCGGAGGGGAATTTTCGCGCCTCCGAGGCCGAGAACGACTCCCTGAGAACGGTATCTTCGGGCCCGGGGCCGCAGCCGCGGATCAGCAAGGGAGAGGAAACGTGAACGGGCTGCGAGAGCTCGTGGAAGCGGTCGCCTCGCTCTGCCCGCCCCCGCTCTCCTCCCGTCGCCCTCGTCGGAGAGACGCGCACCGTGTCCCCTGGGCGGGCGGCAGCCACGGCCGACGCCAGCGTCTCGTGGCAGGAGCGCGCCCGGTGCCCCCGCGGGAAGGGCAAGAGGGGCGGCTGTCTCTCTCCTTCTCCCGCGCCGCCGCCGCCGCCGCCGCCAGCGGCCACGACCAGCAGCGACAGCTCCGGCGCCGTCCCGAGCTCCGCGAGGCGTCGGCAGGTCCTCCGCAGGGAGAACAGGTCCGGCAGGGGGTCGAGCGGGGCCATGATAAGCAGCAGGAGGTCGTCGGGGAGGTCGAGGAGGCGCGCGGCCCGGAGGGGCGGCGGGGGCGGGCGCAGGTGCGGAGGGAGGTGAGGGAGGAGAAGAGGAGGGAGGAGGGGGAAGGAGGACGAGGTCGAGCAGCCGTTGGGCGACGGGGATGAGGCCTCGTTCTCTGCCGCGTCTGGTGCCTCCATCTTTGTGCCCGAAGCTCTCTCTTTCGCCGGGGTCGTTTGTAGATGATGTCTTATTTATCAGAAACTGATCATCGAGTCATCGCGACAAGCAGAAAGAGGCGAGTCAACGCGCGTTGAAAAACAATTTTCGACTCGATTGAGAAACTATTTTTTTTTCTTCGAGACATCTGCTGCGTTCACGGTCACAACCTTTCTGAGAATCTAGCTCTTCTTCTTCTCTTCTCTCCGAGACCGAGCATTCGTTCGTTCTGCTCCCATTTCAAATCTGAAGATCATCTGTAGCTGAGTGCACAAACACTGTAGCTGAGTGCACAAACATCCTCTAGCTATCACCGCAAAAGCCCCGCGTTCCAAACGAAAAAAAGGAAGGAAAACAATGCTTCGCCTCTCGTCGACGCCGCCGTCGTCGTCGATCAAGGCGACGCCTCTGAAGGCCATGGCGACTCTCGCTCGAGCACCTCTTCCGGCGCCAGCTCGTGTCAGCACTCCCTCTGTCGCGCGCATTCCAATCGTCACGAAGGCTTCGCGGTCTTCCAAACCCGCTCACCGCGACGCGAAGCGCCGAACCTCCCGCGCCGTTCGTGCGGCACCGACAAGCAATGACGACGGCGGCGGCGAAGATTCGTCGACGGCGGCGTCGGCCTCTTCCTCTTCGACCTCCTCTTCTTCCGCCGTCCAGCAGCTCGTCGGAGAGGACGCCGCCCTCTTCGACCTCGCCGCGCAGTCCCTCCCTCGCTGGCTCTTCTTCGGCGCCGAGCTCACTGTCGTCATGATCATCCTATGGTTCGCCTGGCTGAGCCCGGACACGGGCCTCGCCCGCGGCTGGGTGCGCGCCTTCGAGGGCGCCGCCGGCGGCGACTCGACGGCGGCGATGGTGCTGCAGCTCTCGGCCTTCGCCGCCGTGCACTCCGGCCTGGCCTTCCTGCGCCCCTGGGGCGAGGCGGCGATCGGTCCCCGGGCCTGGCGCGTGCTCTTCGCGGGGGTCTCGCTGCCCCTGGCGGCGTCCTCGGTCGCCTACTTCATCAACCACCGCTACGACGGCGTCGCGCTCTGGGACGTTCGGGGCGGCTCCCCGGCGCTGCACCCGCTGCTCTGGGCCGCGAACTACGTCTCGTTCTTCCTGCTCTATCCCTCCACGTTCAACCTTCTCGAGGTCGCGGCGGTCGACGAGCCGAGGCTGCACCTGTGGGAGACCGGCGTCGCGCGGATCACGCGGCACCCACAGGCGTGGGGCCAGCTCCTGTGGTGCGCAGCGCACACGCTGTGGATCGGCTCGTCGTTCATGGTGGCCACCTCGGCCGTGCTCTGCGCGCACCACTTCCTGGCCATGCCGCACGGGGACTACCGCCTGCGGAGGAAGCACGGCGCGGCGTTCGACGCCGTGGAGGCGAGGACGAGCGTGGTGCCCTTTGCGGCGATCCTCGACGGGCGGCAGCAGCTCCCAAAGGACTACTGGAGGGAGTGGGCTCGAGCCCCGTACATCGCGATCGCCGTCGTGACCCTGGGAGCGTACCTGGCGCACCCGCTGATGCAGGCCGGATCGTACTCGCTCAAGCTTTGAATGAGGTGTGTGTGTGTGTAGGGGGGGGGGGGGCTTGGGAAAAAA
>Ga0210003_1001563_pt1 | contig 20035 bp, 36 predicted proteins | sample LantaG_FD_182804 | JGI IMG/M metagenome (GOLD analysis project Ga0210003, IMG submission 182804) | Deep subsurface microbial communities from Baltic Sea to uncover new lineages of life (NeLLi) - Landsort_02402 metaG (SPAdes) (version 2) | ecosystem: Environmental > Aquatic > Marine > Oceanic >... | reverse complement strand
GAACTAAGAGACAAATTAAAGAAAATTCCACTAGAAAGTACCATGGAACGGCTTATGCTAAAGGCTGCTATCGCCAACATCACCAAAAAGCTAATGAAGAACTATACGAAGTGACCTGACGTCAGGACACTTCTCCTCAAACCTCTTCAAACACGTTTCTACGTCCTCTAACCCCACAGCCTTCTTCTTTGTAGGCAAGACACGCTTACTCCGTGGTTTGTGTGCCAGTAGTAATATCACGACAAAAAGAATAAAACCCACCACAAAAATAAAAGTCATGTATATACTCTAACATCCTGTCTCAGGATAAACTTCTTCTTAGGAAATTTATGAGAGCATTTGATCTTACTGCTATATATTCGTGCAGTAGCTCCATAGGATTTGTTAAGAATTACAGACGCCTCTGTAATGGTTAGGAGGTCTTCTAATGGAATATTCATCTCTTTGGCTAAGTGGTCTCTAGCCACTATTACTCCTTTTGTGGCAGGAGACACACTTAACGTATTAAGATATTTATCCAAATCCCGTCTCAGGATAAACTGCTTCTTATCGAAAACATATGCATGCAGGGATCCGACAATCACAAGAGCCGACACGGCCTGCCTACTCACTTTCATAATGGCACACACATCTTTGACTAACAGCACGTCGGAAGGTGAAATCACCATGTCTAGAAGCTTACCAATCAGAACGGCTCCTTTTTTCTTCTTATCCTTAGTTTTCTCACGCGCAATATCTTTTGAATACCTTCTAAGAGTAGGAAGGTGCTCGCGACTAAACATATTAGTATTATGACTAAATACCGTTGGTATACGATAGTAGTGAAGGGCTTTTAGAATAGTGGTATACCCTACTCCAAGCTCTCTAGCCGCCTCTACTCTATTGATGATTTGGCTGTAGTCAACACCAAGGGCCTCTACTACACTCTTTTTAGCAAGGTGTCTCCTTGAAGAAGCGGATGTTCCCGGGAACTGCTTAGCAATAAAAGGAACATCTTCTCTCTTAAAGAAGAAGAATCTTTTGTGCCTTACAACAGGGATCTTACCACGCGACATTGCTGCATAGATAGTTATGCGCAGCTGGCCTATCTCTTCAGAAAGCTCCTTACTATCTAAAAGACTAGATGGAGACCTCCCAAGCTCGTAAGCAATGATCTCCCTGGTTTTTTTCTGAGAGATAGCCATTGGCTTTACAAACGAATCCCTACTACTTCTTGTAGCAGTAACTTCTTTAATTAGGTCAAGGTCTTCCCTATATACACACAGTATGCTATTAGCGCTGGTAATACGAATCTCACCTGTGTTTTTCTTATAATAAATCTTATGCTTAGATATCCCTAAAATAGTAGCAGCCTCTTTAATAGTAATTATATCTTTTTCTACTTTCACAGTTCCTCCTACGTGAACTAGTACTAGGTATAGCACTTTATATCATAATAACCTCAGTGATATAAGTAGGGTCCACTCTGTCTACTAACCAGACACCATTTTCTGATTTATAGAATAGAACACCATCCTGGACCATCTTCTTAGTGTCTATCACGAGAATGCAGCACTCACTCTTCCTCCTCATACTAACTGTTTTAGCAGTTCCTAAGTCATCTGTTAGGTGAACGTGGTGCCTTCCCATAGGAAGGAGCCCCTCTTTCTTTATGCTATGCCGTGCCCTTTCTGTGGTACCATGGAACAGCTTATCAGGAACAACACTCTCTGGCTTAAGATTAAGATCTACCCTAATGCTGTGCCCCTGATTTGCTCGAATCTTTGTTCCATCCTCATTAAGGGAATACCTTCCTTTGTTATCAGTATCTACAACAGCCCTTAATGTTTCCATGGACGTGCTAAGCTTTGACAAAATTAGGTCTACGTCTGTCCACCCTTGTTTGTCTAGAGTGGCACCAATACTTCCAGGGTTATGCCGTAAGACATAGCTAAGCCTCCGGCTTATATTATCAAGACTCGTCTTTCGCAACTGACCCTCCTTCTAGCGGCTTTTAACAGGTTTATCTTCCTTTGGTAATGCAAGGACAACTCCTTTTTTTGATCTGACCAGAGAGTAACCCCTATACTCAGAAAGAGGACTGGGTAAGAGGAATCTGTCATAATTCGCTGAGTTAGTTATAGTTCTCCGAAGAACATTCAATATTTCTATTTCCCATGAGGGATTATTTACATAATTGTAAGGAAAAGTATCTTTCAGTATACACATAAACTTTGCCTTTCGCCATTGCCTCCTCCTAAACTTTATGGGTCTAGTAAAATGCTGAAAGAACCGTTGAAGGGGCCTGGCCCTACGTTCTTCTAGTGTATTTCGCATGACTCCCTCCTCTTCTTTCTTCTTAGCGCTTTCTTTGTCGTAGACATCTTACCACCCTTTCAGCTGTAGTAGAATCCAGAGTAGGATCCAACAGCATACGATGTAGTATATTATCTGGAATATGATCCATCCAGGAAAGAGACTCAAACTCCAATGACCAGAAATCCGGAAATATTCCATACTTTAAGCACCATAGTAACTGCTTAGCCTTGTAGGTAATTTTCTGAAAAAGAGTAAGTGGGGCAAAGCAGGGTATCATGGCATCTGTAATGACATGCAATCTCCAGTACCTAGGGTCATAGTGTATATTCCAAAACGTCTTTGAATTTACCCTAGACAAAATTAAGAACTCTCTTATTGGAAAAGAGTCTACAGTGTTAGTAAGTCTCTGGTAAGAATCAGAGTCCTTCCCATTGGAGTAGCTGTCTTTTAACTTTAAAATCTCTTTTATGCTTTGAATAAACGAATCCTTGTTAGGACACGTTTCCATCTTCAACCACGGCGATAGCTTCTCTCGAATCAATAACGATTACAGATGTACCATCTTCTACCTGAATCTCTTCTCCGGAGTTAATACATAACAGGACTGTATCGCCAGCTTTTACTTCTGGGTACGTCTTTGTACCATTAGGAAGTACAGTTCCCGGTCCTACAGCTATAACTTTAGTCTCAATTGGAAGCCACTTCTCACGAACAGGTCCACCTGGAAGTACTATTCCGGATTTGGTGATTGCTTCACCCTTTGCTGGACTCTCAATAATCATTTTCATTCCGTACGGCTTTAACATAAGATCCTCCTAAATTATTGTAATAGTTGCTATGTTACCACGTGATCAAAAAGATGTCTACTTATTTTTAGTTAATCTTCCCAGAAAGGAAGAGCTTTTTCTACTTCTAGGGCAAGGGCAGTGAAATGCTTATAGTCTATAGAAAGGCCTTCAGGTTGGTTTTCCTGTATATCATTGCACATTTCTAAGAACTTGTGGTACTCACGAGAAAGGCAGACATACTGCATATACCTAGACGCTGCCTCACCTATATCTATGTCTGAGCTGATCCTGATCCCCTCCTGGAAACCTATTGCTTCATTGAACAGGTCACGTTCCTGTACTGACCACAGTTGAGCATAAGTATACGAGTTAACTAAGGCAGATAACAGTCTCTGCTTATCATGCCTATTGTACGATTGCTGTGTAACAATATAGTTAACAGTAGCCATGAAAGACATTGTGTCCTCAGGCACCGCTCTTGTTGGTACGTATTTCTCCCACTCTCTTAGCTCAAGTAGGCCATTTGCTATAGATAGGTATAATACTTTGTAGAAGAGTCTACAAAGATCCTCTTCCAACTGGGGTATAGATGGTAGAATGGTCATCATATCCTCTGCAAACCTTGGTACAAGCTCCTGAGCGTTGTGATACATAAAGTCCATCAAGAACTTTCCTACCTGTTCTTTTGATGAGGACTTTGTATAAGTCCGTATCAGATAAAGAATTCCACCGATAGTGTCATCCCTGGAATACCCCCGTGGAATACTATCTACAAAAACCTCAAGCTCCTGGAGAACGTGTGCTTTGGTTGTTTGCTCTATATATTCTTCTGTTCGCATTTCTAATGGAATCCGCAATGTTCTCATAGGACACGCCTCCTCATTATTCTCTTTTCTTAATCTTAAGTGCTACTGATATAACTCCATGGAAGTATAGTAGTTTCTGGTCAACCAGCATTCTTTTTAGAGTTGCTGAGGGAAAACACATAAAGACATTAGCAAAGTTCACCACGTCCACGCTATTGGTTTCAAAAGCTACCACAGAGCTTAGACTTGAAAAAGAGACACTCTTCTCATATGCTTTCAATAGAGAAAGACGAAGGGTGTCATCCTTTACGTATGTTTCATGCATGTAAAGGAAATGAGACTCTATTTCTTCTTTACTGAGAAAAAGTACATCCGTTCTTTCTTTCATGATAGCTCTTTGTAGTTGCAGTAAAGGGTTAAAAGACTAGCTGTATTCCTCATAGTTACTCTCCTTTCCATCCTTTCCATAAAGGACGGGTGCCTCTCCCCGCATACTAATCTATCATACCGATAGAGATAGCCATGCCACGATACATCTCTACCAGATCCTCTACAGGATCTCCGTTAACACGGTTAATCTTAATCTGGGCAGCTATTTCTTGCATAACCGTCACTATAGACTGTAGGGTTTGTATGCTATGCCCATACTGTGGTATCCCTTCTGACCATCCCAATACTCCCCACTCACCCCACTCCACTTTTTTCTTACGAGGGTTACGAGGTTTTTTTGGTTTAGGTTTAGGTTTTGGTTGTTCTAGAAATTTTGGATTCACCCTAAGTTTTCTCATAAAAGCCCCTCCGATTTAAGATCTTATCATGAACCACGTGACCATGTCCATCATAGATTACGTTTCTTTGACTTTCCATATAGGATACGCACAGAAGCCTGACCTCACACGTCTTCCTGTATCCTCAAACCATCCTGTATCATACCACGCCTTAGCAAGTATCTTATTTTCCTGTCCAATTTTCATAGCTGCTTCATTGCTTGTCATTTCTTCTTCAGGGAAATTCACTGTTATTACTGCCAAAGGTGCCGGTCCTTTGGTCATTAACTGGATTGCTGGACGTCCGTTATCATAGCATCCAACTCGGACAGTTACCGTAATCTTTTTCCTACTTTTATCTATATAGATAAATGTTTTTCCATCAAGGCTATTCATAAGGCTCCTCCTTAAATGAAAAAGGAGAGGGGATATGTCCTCTCTCCTTTTTATGTATAGACTAACTTTTTCACTGTGGTATGACATACATAGTGAGAGGGGGTGCAAGAGCTCGGCAGCGTTTTCTATGGCTTCACTCAGTGTCTAAATTCCAGGTTGTTCCTTGCTTCCTCTCAGTGCTAGCGTCTTACGGCCACTTATGTCATCTCAATGACCGTTCCCCTTCTTACAGAAATGAAAAGATAAGTGGGAGAAGGAGGACCGGGGGTATCGGAACTCCAAACAGGTACAGAATCAGTGCCAGTCCCTTCAATCCGTACATTGGTACTACAAACATGTGTACCTCCTCTTAAGCTACCAAAAGAGCCCAGGACAGCCATTTAACTGTACCTACGGCAGCTCCTTTGATTGTGCAGTTTGCGAGTGCCCAGGCACCCCATTTGACTGCTCCGATTAGTGCTGCGGTTACTGTCATAGTAACCTCCTTGTATTATTTCCACGCCTTGGTGGATGGATCTCAGCACCTGCCTTTTACCTCATGTTTTATATACGTGGGCATGACTGTACAGCCAATGTATAAATTTTGTCAATGACCTTCCAGTATTTTCTTAATGACCCCCTGACCGAATGTACCAAAGGTTTGGTCTATAGCCATCTTTTTTACCTTGGCAGTACCAACAAGCTCACACAGTATCATTGCTGAATACTCGATACGCTCCTCAAAGGATATGGAGTAGTACTGTGGGTGGCCTACAAGTTTATTTAAGAGGTCTGTACGGGCTTCCCAGTTTTCTTTGTTATGCGCAAGAGTCAGCCTAGTCAGATCGTCTCCTGAGTCTCCACTGATGTCAGTAAGCTCGTTTGACTCTTTGATAAGAGTGAGCACAATCTTCTCATGTATATCCAAAAATGGGAAGATTCCTTTTGCCATCCTTATACCATCATCTGTGTCCTCCTGCCTAAAACAAATCTTACGCACCTCATCTCTTACATTATTAAAATGGCGCCTGGCTCTTTGAAGGTTATGGTTCCTTGTAGCCGCAGTCATAAAATCATCTAGCATAAAATGGATCCTCCTTCAGCTTAGAAACAGACCATTCCTTAAACTTATGAGTAAACTCATCAGATTTCCATAAGCGTTGGCAGTTCTTTTCTATTTCCTGAACCTCCGCCATAAGCGCATCTCCTCCACTGATAACACGATCCTGAAGAAGTATAATATGGGATGGTTCATAAGGAGAGCTAAGAAACCTTTTTGTAATGCCAAAGAGCTTATTTATAGTTCTGTTAGTTGCTGTCTGTTTATATACTCTACCCAGTACTAGGAACCGGAGTATGAGTAGCTTTATCTGATCGTTAGAAGCGTGATCATATAAAAAGTCTCCGTGTATTTCTAGCATATGCAGTATCCCTAAAAAGTAATCATCAGGAAACTGTTTTTTTGCCTGACTAAACTCTGCAAGGGCCTGAGAAAGTACTGAGCTAAGGATGCTCTTAAGACCCATAGCCTGGGTTATGTAAAAGTCTACGTAGGCTTCTTTGGCTAGATCAGATGACGGCACATCCGGATTGTCAATACAGAACTGGGCAAACGCCCTCTTATCCTTTTCTAGGGCCTCCACATATTTAATATAACAAAGCATAGCCTTGATACCAATAGGGAATGACTCCACTACTTGGACTTGCTCCTGCTCTTCAGGTTCCACACTTCTAGATGGTACACGAATTGTTCTTGTAAACTCTGAGTTTGTTTCACCATATTGTTTTGCTGCCATTACAGTACCTCACTAAATCTTCTTTCATCTTCTCTATCCTTTCTTCCAACGTTTCTTGGTAATCCCTATCCTCCTCACGATCCTCAACAAGGTATGCCCTACGATATGTAGATAGTATCTTAAACTCCTTATGGTTCATCAGAAACTCTTTTACAACTTCCCTGGATACATCATTTCGGAATTGAAGAAGATGGACTTTTAGCTCTTTCTGTGTTGGAAACCTGGTAACCCCTTTTTGACAAAATAAATCCATAAGCTTTTGTACTTCTGGTGGTATGACCATGTCTCCCTGCCTAGTCCTAGTGCCACCTAGTTGTGATCTGTAAGCAATCATCGTGTATACATACGCTCCTACAACAGCTGGATTTACTTGTGGAAATAGGAGACGCAGCCTATTAAAAATGCTCATCCTGCTCTTAGGGTTTGTATTAAGGTAGGCTAGATACTGATCCATGTTATCAAAGATAGTTGCCTCGTCAAGCATGACTTGGGTAACATCTCCAGTAAAATCTTCCCATTGGTCACATCCACTACAGCTTCCATAGCTGTAACTATAAGAAAACACACGTCCATCCTCAAGTAGAACATCCGTGTCTACGTTTCCCTGCCAGCCATCTTCAAACTCGAGACGTAAAATATATACACCCTTTAGCCTATCAAGTACTTCGTCAAGGTGTTCAATCCATCGACAATCTCCAGCTCCATAATCAGAAAATGTCATTTAGATCCTCCTAAGAACTTTGCGATAATTTCTTTGTTATCATCACACACATCACCATCAAGAAGCCACTGCTTTAAGAGTGCAGTTGGGAATATATGTAGCTTACTAAAAAGCGCTTCCTGAAAACTACTATAGTGATAGGGTCCCCAATCCCCACCCTCTAGGTCTAACACACTATGCATGGTGTTACATCGATCACAAATAATAGTGTCCTCATCAAACTCAGAGTCAATTTCCACATCCCAGTCACCCTTCTTAGGCTCTTCAACAGTACCATCAGGTAGCACATTTACGTATGCAAAGGCGGATCCTGTTCTAGATCCTACAAAACTTTGTATATTTCCACAGTTAAGACACACAAGCTTCATGGCTAACTCCTATATATATATTTTTGCTTACGTTTGTAATATCCAGTAAGTTGGCGTTTCACAGTTAATAGTACGTAAGGGTGGAGGTCTGGGGTCAGCAAAAGTAACTTCTTTTCTGCGTCAGTGAAATATTTCTCTAGTGTTCTTCTAATAAGATAGCGGTACCATGACATGGTGTCGTTAGTTACACGGTACTTATCGTTATATGATCGATTTTGGCTTCCTTCGAGGTTCAATATTAATGTCGAATAAGGAGCATTAGGAGCATTAGGAGCGGTACAGGAGGCACACATAAGAGAGGAGCTCATCATAATGGGCCTATCTTTATTCTCCATCTCCAGTATAAACTTATCAGCAGGCATTTGGTCATAGATAGATATGTGGCAACGAAGGCCTATCTTACGCAGACACATAATGTCATCATTTGAAAGTCTAACAGGACCGCCGTCCTGTGGAAAATTAATATTAACAGCTAACTCCCCTTCTAAGGTAGACCATGTCGAGTTTTTGTATAAAAATGTTTTTCTGTTACCACAATGTGTACACAATAAATACATAATGTAACCCCAATATTTTTAATCTGATTCCCGGTTTTTAACCATGTTACAACCAGGATCACAGTACGTAAGGTAATCAGACACACCTTCTAGCTGAGCCCTCGCCATATCTTTTATCATCTCGTAAACGGATGGCCGAAGAAGTATTCTTTTCTTATCACTATCATCAGCTTTTAGTAAAGCATCCCAAAGACGCGGAAGATCATTTATAGTTCCAGTAAAGTTCGGTTTATTTTGACTCTCATCCAAATCAAAAATATCATTCATCGGTGCCCCACAGCACGCACACACTGCTCTATCAAGAAGACCATTATCAAAGGTATACTTCATGGTTTCTACCAGGCGTCTTTCAGCATTCCTGGCAGCCACTTTATCAAGAGGGAATCTTTCTTTAATAAAGGCCTCAGCATCACACTTAGTTGTCTTTCCTTCTCCATTCATTGTAATTGGTATCTGAAAGGCTACGGTTACTTGCGCTGTAATACCGCCTCCTATTTTTCCACAAGATCTGCAGAATAAAAGCATCTCATCCTCCTTTAAGCTTTTTTAAGTTCTCTGAGTAGCACCCCTTGAACATACTGGTTAAGGTTTGGGTTGAGTAGAAGCTGTTTCATTTGAGCTGATGTATAATGTTTTAGTATTGCCTTCCTCACTATCTGTTTTCCATAGTCGTTTGTGTATTCTTGGATAGAATGCTCTATAGCTTCTAAATTAAGAATACGACTCTTCTGGCACTTACAGCACTTAATGTATGGCTTACCATAGAGTAAAAGTCCGTCATGCCTGATGGGCTGCATATAACTTCTAGAGTGAGAAGAGGTTATTCTTTTTAAGAAGTCTGTAAATTCTGCTATCTGTTCTTCCGCCTCTTCTGCTGTCAGAGGGATAGCATACCCTGTTTTTGGATCATACTTAATTTCAATAAAGAACTCTTCAAGAATAGAGTAGTCTGAATCATCCCTATGAGGACTTACCTCCTCTAAATTTACAGAATGATAGAACTTCTTAGTATTCCCACATTTAATACAAAGTAAATACATAGCATCCTCCTACTTCTTATTTTTTCTTCTTCGACATTTCCCTGAAAGCTGATAAGTCATTGTTTTTATTATGTATGGATGGAGCTTTACTCCTATAAGTAACAAAGCTTTCTTATCAGAGTCAGTCATAAATGTAAAGATTGATTCCATAATAAGTTCCCGGTCACCCTTATCAAACACGTTTCTTGGGAAAGCTCCGGTTAGGTTTAATAGTCGACATGCCCCGCAGACACGACACACAAATTCGTGTGCTGTAACTAAACGAGTCCCCTGTGCTCTCATAAAGCGATCACCACGGTAAAGCTCTGCACCTACCCTAATTATTTTTTCTACAACATCTTTAACGAACTCTTTGTTATTTTCCATAAAAGCATCAGTATTTTTCTCAAAGTAAGAATCACCACTAGGCTTTACGGCTAGTGGTATATCAAAAGATGCATTAAGCACACCAGGGTTAAGTATATAGGTAAAATGTTTTCTATTCCCACAGCGTGGGCAGAACAATAACATCATAATGTCCTCCGAAGATATAATTAATAAATAAGAAGAGTTGGTAGCCCCAGAAGGATTCGAACCTTCATCACCAAGGTCTTAAATCTTGTGTCTCTACCGTTGGACTATGGGGCCAAGTTAAGGTGAGGCCTTTTAATGTCATGCCCAGGACAGGGAGTTGGCAACCCCCCTCCAGTCTATCCCTTCTTTATAGTCCAGATAGACACAGACTTCTGTCTCACCAGTCAATCATTTCTTTTTTGTCCGGATTGACACAGACTTCTGGTGGGCAAGGGGAGACTCGAACTCCCACCGCTCTTTCGAGGACCAGCCCCTCAAGCTGGCGCGTCTACCAATTCCGCCACTTGCCCGTATAATTGGTGGGCGAGGAGGGACTTGAACCCTCACGAGTTGCCCCACAGGATCCTAAATCCTGCACGTCTGCCAATTCCGCCACTCGCCCATTATTAACTATCTCATTATATCAAAACTAATAACTGATGTCTACCCTCTTTTGCTAAACAGAGAATGTAGCTCCCCTGTAATGTCTACAGGATCTGTCTCATGCTCAGGATACCAGTTCTTCCCCTGGTCCTGAAGATATGCCTTATCCTCTGGATGAGGATCCGGAGCAACAACAAACTTTGGAAGATCTCCAGCCTCTCCATCAAGTGCAGAAAATATACTAAACACAGCCAGCCTTATGGCCTCTTCTCGTGTTTTACCTTCAACCTTACTAGCATAAGTGCAGATAGCATCTGCATAGTTAACAAATGCTTCTCGAATCTCATCACGAGTGTACGCTCTGGTTTTCACCTTCCCTCCTGGACGATAGTAATTTTCTAAGAACTCCCATACTCCTTGTGGAACTAAGTCTTTATAGTCTCCACCAAGCCTCGATAACTCCCTAACTAAACTGGAGCTAACAAACGTATGATCGCTCCTGGCAGCTAAGAATATAGTCTCAGCCTCCGGATATAATTTCTTATTTGTTAGTGCCATTTGGAATTCATAGTCAAAGTCTGACATAGCTCTGACACCCCTAACCAGCACAGTGGCCTCTTCTATTTTCATAAAGTTAATGAGCAATCCAGAAAACTGCTTTACCTCAACCTTATGTGACAGGCCTTCCGCGTCAATAGCTTGTTTTACCAAACTACATCTTATTTGTGGTGACAGCAGCCCTTGCTTAGAAGGGTTCTGAAGCACTGCGACAGTAAGACTATCAAATAGGGCAGCTGCCCGTTTAATTACGTCCATATGCCCATTTGTAATAGGATCGAAACTTCCTGGATAGACAGCCTTAACTGTGCAGTGCTTCATTGGAACCTCTCTTTGTTTTTAGTGGCCACCCGCCCCTAAGTTGAACAGTAGTGGCGCGTTAGCTGGTATCATATTACTAGGTAAATTACCAGACCATTTATCTGCAGCCTTCAGCGTTGCCTCTGCCTGGATCTTTTTAATCTCCAGTTCGATCTGAGCCATAGCGGCCTCCTGTGCCTCAGCAAACTTCTTTGCTACAAACAACTTAGTTTCAGCAATGGTCTTCTCTTTCTCGTTGTTGATCTTCTGGGCTTCAAAATCCTGAGTAGCTATATTGATCTTATTCTCAGCTACAAAAGCATCGTTAATGGTACTTTGGATCTCTTTGTCCTCATAGGTAAGACCACCAACAATCCCCAGGTAATCAATAGTGATTCCCTTGGATTTGAAGAATTCCCTAGTCTCTTCACATACAGTACTAGAGATATCAGCTTTCTCTTCCTTACATCTGGAAAGATCTCTCTTACCAAATTCCCGAGAGAGAATCTCCTGAACACGTCCTCTGACATTAGAGTCCACAACATCGGTAAGCTTTTTACCTGCATAGAAGTATAGGAATGAAGCTGCGCTATCTTCTAACACTGAACAGGTAATGTTAATACCAACATTGAATCCAATAGAGTCTTTTGACTCAACCTCAAGACCCTCGGACTTGGTATTTGTTCCAGTGCTAGCGTCACTTGTCCATTCCCTGGTCACCGGCATACGATCAACTCTGATAACTTTAACAGTGGGAATCCACTTAAAGTTACCTGGGAGCCTTCCTGTTTTCTGGGATCGGAGAGGAATGTTGATTCTTTTAGTAGCCACCTTAGCCTCTTCCAGGAAGTCAACTGACATAAACTTACCCTGGTCAGACTTAGACGCACCTTCTAATGGAACAACAAACGCTGTTTCATTTGCACCAATCTCTTCAAACTGTTCCAACCGTGGGGGGCCCATAAACAATATGGAACCAAAGAGCCCAACGACTACAAGACAAACGATACCTGCAAAAAACTTCACTTGTAAGCCTCCTTAGACTTTCTTATTCTTAGTAAATTCTTCCTTCACAAACGGCACCCATACCCATGCAAGTAACAGAACCATTACAAAATAGATAATGGGAAGAACCGATGCGATTGCACGTAACACTGTGTTTGACGTTCCATAAGACGTGGCAGAGTCTTCCAGCTGCTGAACAGCAATAGATCCGGATACGGATCCCTCAAATGAGTGGATAACTCCACTTAGCCCTAGTACAACCATTACCAGTGCTAACGTTACCACGATCCTTTTCCATGGAATTTCCATTCCTTGTTTAGGGGCAGCTGTTTGCTGCTCCTGTAGATTTTCTTCCACGAGAACCTCCTTATATCATAGTATGTGTAACTATTGTTCACATACGATCATCTCTACTTATCATAAAATCTTTGTCATCTTCGTAGAGGTCATCTTCATAGTCTTCATCGTAATCGTCTGGCTCTATGTCCTCATCATAGTAATCATCACCTAGCTCCACATTAGAAACTGATACAGCAAACTCTGGGCAGCATACCTCCTCAAGCTTTTTCTCAATAAGTTCCCTGGCTTTTACTTCGGTATCCACCACACATTTTTGTTTAGGAACAGTTACACTTACTTCCATCTCTACACGGAACGACAACGTTTCTGAATTATCAATATTTTGTGCCACGAAAACGAACCCCCTCTTTGTTTTTAGGCATCATTGCCCGGCGTCATTATCTTCTAAACCAAGAATGATTTGTGGTATCGGCTTTGTTAGCCCAAATCCTTCAGAGTCTAGAAACTCCTGAAACTCTTGAGAGTCCTTAAATGTAAGGTTTAGCACGTAATCTTCCCCATTGTCCATAAAGCACCTTGGACGAAGAAACGGCTCTTGTTTGGACTCACCCGCCCAATGTGTATCAACCATAATCTGGGTGAGCTGGATAAACGAAACAGTCTCTATATTTATCCACTTACTACCAGATATAGTTTGTACAAATTTTGCCATTGGGTACCTCCAGAATCAAACTGGAATCAGTCTATGGGAGAGTCTTTACCTTGTCAAGGTTACATGTCATTACACCGGTTTACCTTTTCTTCTTGGGCCTCCTTATATACTTTGTTTTCCGTTCGTCTTTCAAGATCTTTTTAATTATATCCTTTTCATAATCAGGTCTGGTTTTAGAAAGCATTAGCACCTTAAGAGTAGCATCACCTAGCTGACGGAGTGTGTTAGTGACCGCCATAACTTTAAAGATAGCTGAGTACCCTTCTACACTTTCAACCGATGGTGGATCCAGCTCCCCACAAACTTCACAATATGGTCGATGCGTCTTGGCAGAAAGCCCAGCATCCCATTCTCCAGAGTACCTCCAATCAATAGAAGAGAATACCGGAGTCTGGTAGCTGACTAGCGATCCATTTCCTGAAACAATGCAGGGTGTAGTTATAATCCCCGTTCTACTAGTCACAAATCTTTCTCGATTCCCACATATTAGACAAAATAGCTCAGCCATTAGATATTACTCCTTCACCTTTGTCAGATAAAAACTCTGCGATCTCCTCCTTTGTGTTATTGTCAACCAAGGGGTCAAGTAAGAGTATCTTGACCTCTGCACTCTTCATTTTTGAAAGTGCCTTTCGTAACACAGAGACATTTGAGACGCTCCCAACTTCTCCAGAATCAAAACGTACTTCACGAGTGGTGTGTTTTATATAGTTGTCGTCATATAGGTTAACTACTAAAGGTGATCTACACACAGCACAGCATACGTGGGACTTTGTCAAAAATACCATATCACGTAGAATGCAATCTACCCATTGCTGTGATAGTTCTTCACTAGAGTGCTCTGCCTTTCCAGTCATAGTAACACGCATTGTATTTCCTACTTGTACTGCAAGAAGCTGGCTAGCATCTCCATACTTGTTAATCTGAGCCTCAAACGATTCTCTGTGTCCACAGTCTGCACAGATCAAGTTACACTGTGGTGCCATTGCTGTAAACATATTTAACTCTTCCATAGTGTACCTATCTCCTTTTCCTCATAGTTATCTTTCTCTTTTTCGTGAACTTCAGGAATTCGTTCCTCAATCTGCTGTCGTGTAGGATGATATGACATTAAAATTTCCTTTCCTTCCGGTGGAAGATCAGGATCAAGTAAGAGTCTTTTTAGCAATGCCGAAGGAATAACTTTAGTCAGAACTATCAGTGTCTTGTACATGGTAGCTACCCTGTCAAGCATTGCTGATGCCCTTCGACTCTGTACTTCAGCTCTTTCTTTATACTGTTCAATTTTATTTTCCAACTCTGTAACCCTTCGTTCTGCAAGGGCGGCCTCTCCCCGTACTACACGTAAAGACCGACGCATGTTATCTTGTTTATCCATAATACCTCCAAATTTTAGGCATCCTCATAGGTGGCTCACTCCATGACTGGATTACCGTCTGCATCAAACAGCCATTCTACTTCCCACGTTCGCCAGTGGTTACCGGTGTCCTCATCCCAGTCAAAGTCAACCAGCCACATCCTAAAGTCCTGGCCTTTAGTCCCCTCCCCTGAAAAAGTACGCTCCCCGGTATCAGGGATAAATATCTCGTGCATTACCCCTTTCCTTTAGCAACTAATGATAAGGCTGATGTTAGTGCATCTTGTGACTCCTGAGAACCTTTTTGTAGTAAGGCTGCCTTAAGCTGAGTTGGGCTAAGCTGTGATAAAAAACGTATCAGTGCAATACTCTCACTGGATGTAAGCTCACTTAAGCGATTAACCACCCTAGATACTTTCCAAGTAGACACCTGTTCATCAGAGATTGATTGACTAAATGCCTTCTTAAGAATTGCCCTAACCTTTGGGGAGAGTATTGTTTTAGTAAATGGAGTCTCGTCTTTAGAGTTTGAGCTAGGAGTAACTCCAAGTTTGATTAGGAGATCAAATACCGCAGGTGCTACACTATTCCAGCTGTGGGCTGCATACATTATGGCGTTATTTCCTAAGCTATCAGTCTCATGAATGTTAACCTGGTCCTTGAAATGATCTAAGTACATCCTAATCTGCTTAAGTTTACCACCACGGCATAGCTGAAGAAACGCAGTTGTTTCTGGGATAGCATCATACTGATACAGTGAGAGATCATACGTTTCTGTAGGATTAATAAAGTTATTGGTCAACAGCCACTTGAGAACTATGGATCCATCTGTAAAATTAAGCTCTGACATAAATATAGCTGCGGGAGTAACACCATCAACCAATAATCCAAAGTCACAACCGAGATCCCTAAAGAAGTCTAAGAAGCCCAAGAGCTGTTCCTGATTGTCAATTATGTAATTAGTGTGATTACTGTTATGGGATCTCCATTGGTTAAGAATATGGAATGGGAGACGGGTTGGCCGGTAAAAACCACCGACCTTCTTTCGTAAGCCCTCACAGGTATTCAGGTCAAGGCCTCTGTCTACGAGTGTTTTGATAATAGACTCTATGTTAGAAATAGCCTTAGTATAGTCACCCTTGGAGCTAAGCGAGTACCGTCCTATGCTAGAACAAACATCACTCAGCTGCATTACTAAGAATCCAACAACTGACCAGGAGGACCATACATAAGGATTACCGTTAATGTCTGTTTTTATGTCATCGTATATTAGCTTACCAAAAAAATCTACGTTGATGTCCTGATCTTTTGCAAGAGTGGCAAAAAGGGCTGTGTCTACACTTAGACAATGCTGGTTATTTGCAGTATCAAGTATATTTTTAATAATAGAAGAAAATTCTTTTTTAGTCAAAGGGTACCTCCTTAAATTTACCGGCTGCTTGATAGTTTCTTATCGCTAGGGAAACTTCGTACTTTCCATAAGCCCCAGCTACATATTTCCCTCTCCAAGTTCCTCTGCCATCATGATCTTTTCGGCAATATAAAAAGGGTATTTCATGTTTTTTATCATCCTCGTCATAGACGACAACTAGATGAGAGGCTACACTTATACTGTAACTATATTGCTTATCATCTACCACAATAGATGTAAAGTTCTTGCGTTTCTTCATATTGTTTCTCCTAACAGGTTATGGCGGAAGATGAGGGATTCGAACCCCCGCAGCTGTCGCTGGTCTCCGGTTAGCAACCGGGCCCCTTTCCTCTCGGGCAATCTTCCACATAAACGTTCTCACTTAATCCTGGGAATTCTCTGACTATACCGTTTTGGCATCTCTCCCTTTGGAACCCACTCATGGCTGTGGTAGCTTAAATGCTCCAGCGGCCATGGGTAATCAGAAATACAATATGTTCCACCGGCCTCGACTGCTTGCGCAGCCTCTTCTTTAGTTGTGGCATACCCTACAACAACATAGTCTGCTGCACGGTGGAGCTTATTCTCCTGTGGATCTAACCGCAGCTCGTATATTAAGAATACGGATTCATCCAGACAGGAACAGCCCTCCCCTTTTTTTCCAGGTCTTTTTCCACAGAATGGGCAGGGGTTTCCTACACAACTAGTGTGTCCTCCAGCACTCATAGAGCCTCCTTAATAATATCTCTCGTTTCCGGATCTTTTATCTGTAACATGATTAGACGGCGTTGCGCCTTAGATAGTCGCTTAAACTTCTTTCTGAAGCTTGGCTGTTTGAAATAGCCTTGAATAGTGAGATGGACCATGTGTGCCGGGAAGAATCCTATTGTTCCATCGTTACTAATAGTAATCAACTTTGAAATCGTTTTTAGCAGTACACGCTGAGCCTTAGGAACATACCCAGTACATTTAACCCCTTGAAAAGTTATTGACAAATTGTCATCAGTTGTCCAGGCATGATCCCTAAACCTACACCGAGAGTAATATTCATAACGATCTTTCCAGTCCAGACTCTTTTTTAGATCCTTAGACTTTGCCTTCTTTCTTCTCCTCAGAACATCCATGCAATCAGATAAAAAACCAGGCAGTTTTTGGATTGCCATCCCAGACCTCCTCACAAACACATCCCTTTTCATAGTTCCACAGGATTGTCATAAGCTCACCTGAATATTCAGGGTCTTCTAGAAATTTAGCATGAGAACGTGCGATGTATCCTTTAGCATCCTTAATGGTTGTATCCGCTCCAGCCTTGAGAAGACATAAAACAATTTCTCTCTCTTTTCCTAGGACTGCTTTCATTAATGCAGTCTGTTTTGATTTAGAAGATTGCTGGTTAATATCTACCCCAGCGTTAATTAGCATCTTAACTATATGAATATTACCACTAGCACATGCTTGTACCAAAGGAGTAGTGCCTTCTAAAGTACCGTCACTCCCTCCTGGTGCTTCTTTGTTTAGGTCTGCCCCTGCTTTTATTAAAAGATCTACCATCTCAGTATATCCTACAATCACACACAGTACCAGTGGAGTCCACATGCCTCCGAAAGGATCGGCTCCATTTCGATCTACTCCTGATAACAACAGGAATTTAACAATCTTTTCGTTACCATTAATCAAGGCACCCCAGAAGTCGTATAGCATCGTATCTACATCACTTTCTTGTATGGTCTGCATATGCCCCTCCTGTTATTCTTTTTTATTAATTTCTTAGCAAAAGAAAGCCATAATGCTTTAGCGTATGGATGAATTTTGCTAGCTAATAAATATATTCTAAGAAATCGGTTGACTTCTTAAAAGATACCTCCTTCAATTTCTTTGAAGTCAGTTCTTCTAGCGAAAACCAAGCTGAGACAAGAACTGCAAACAGAACATAAACTGAGCACGCTCAGTTGTATATTCAGGGCCGGGACGGCCGGTAGAGCCTGTGGAGATGCCCTCTACTGAGGGATCTGTGAAGCAGGAAGCCATAGGTCTTTAGACTATGGTAGTTCACCTTTGTCTGGTCTCAGGTTGTTAATAAGGAAATCACTAACCTCTGATGGAATATCTGTTTCCAGCAAAAGCTTCCTTTTTATACTGTCGGGCATACGTCTCACAAGCCAGCCCAGTGCATCAAGATCTGGTTCCTTTATCTCTGGGCAATACTCATCTCCCCACTTGTAGCATACTGGATCAATACCCAGTTTGTTAAGTAGGCTGGCCATTGCGTCAGTATCATCGTAGTCAATCTCCATTATTAGGTATGCCCCAGCCTCTACAGCATGTTTGGCCTCCCTCTTAAACTCAATACCACAAAAATTCATGGGGCCATCACCGTAACTACCGTTATAAATACGCTCAGCAAACGAAAGCATTGTCTCACGTTGGTCTTTAGTTAGCATGTATGTCTTTAATACAAAACTGGAGCTACTAGAGTTTGATACAAATCCATTACGAATCTTCATTAGGCTTCTCCTTACTATATCTTTCTTTAAGCTCCCGCTCTATTACTATTCTAAGAAGCTCTGGCATATCGCCATGTAAAAGCATCTTGGCCAAAGACTTTAGAGGGCTGTGTTGAAGTAACCAGCAAAAGTCATTACCGAGCTCTACTTGTGGGTTCCCCTCATCTCCAAAGAAGTAAAGAGCTGTACTGATCTTATTCTTATGTAACCATTGATCTAACTTTTCTGTATCCGTATCTTCAATCGTGCTTAATATCACGTTGTCAGTAGATGTGTTCATCCAGGTGTCTTCTCCGGTAAGAAGATTAGGATTATCATAGTTAAGACGCTCGTCATCCTTAGAATCCATAGGGCCGCCGGCATCTTCCCATTCATCACGGAGAGACAATAACTCAGACCAGGCTGTCTTCTGCGCGTTGTTTAATGCAAAGTAGTATAACACAAAGCTAGAACTACTGGAATTAGAAACAAAACCAGTTCTTATTTTCATAGAAACCTCTCCTTTGTTACTCAGTCTTCCAGAAACTCGCCCCACTTCTGGTCTTTAAGCATAGATAAAATATCGCCCTTCATCTCAAAGCTATTACAAGAACCATACTGAATTATACTCAGTGGTCTCTTTGACTCAGTATGCTTTAGATGATTATATGATTTTATAGAACAACACCCAAACAGGTACGATCCAGCAAAAGATCCATGCTTACATGCTCCACAGCACTTAGAGATCGTATACCCCTCATCCCTTAGCTTTTTTAGTTTGTTTGCGTCCATCTTGTTTCTCCTTTCTCTCTGCAAGTATGTTCTGAGCAACCATCCTGATCGCGTCAGGAGTGTCTTTGGAGATAATCCATCGCTTTAAGACAGCCTCTGGCGTGTTTGTAATCATCCAGCTTGCCAATTCAGCTCCAGGATGGGCAACCATCGCCTCACAGGCGCTGCTACAGTATGCCAGTGCACCACCCCCCAGAATTTTGGTAAAGAGCTGCTCTAGCCTGGGAACATCATAGTGGTCACAATAGCCTACATAACACTCAAAAAGTCCTTTTTCATACCCTAGTTCAAAGTCGCAGGAAAAGGTTCCATCTATCATTACTTCCAGCATATCACTTGCTTCCGAATCCTCATACCTCCTGACTATAAGCTCTACCAACTTAACAGCAGCGTCCCTCATATCCTTTGGCATTTCATACATCCTAAGAATAAAGCTTGACGTACTGGAGTTTGCAACAAACCCTGTTCTTATCTTCATGTATTCCTCCTTTATGAAACAACAGTTCTTCGCCCTGGAATTCTGTCAGCCAGCGCCCAAGCCTTTCTTTTAATGCTATACAGATCAAGCATTCTGCTGCTCGTCATACTCTTTTAATATTTGTTCATAATTCTTTTCGTGAAGATAATGATTCACACCACCTGTATTTGTATGTTTCTCTTTGTTA
>Ga0210003_1001562_pt1 | contig 20036 bp, 7 predicted proteins | sample LantaG_FD_182804 | JGI IMG/M metagenome (GOLD analysis project Ga0210003, IMG submission 182804) | Deep subsurface microbial communities from Baltic Sea to uncover new lineages of life (NeLLi) - Landsort_02402 metaG (SPAdes) (version 2) | ecosystem: Environmental > Aquatic > Marine > Oceanic >... | reverse complement strand
GATTGTGCGTTTATGATGTTGTTATCGTTTCTGCTTCCCGTGGCGCGGGGGGGAGGCGCGGGGGAGGGGGAGAGGGAAGGAAGGGAAGGAGGGGGGAGCGTGCTCACTTCTCTTCTTTCTTCACTTCTCTTCTTTCTTCTCTTCTCTTCTTTGTCTCTTTTGTTTTCCACGAGCTCTTGGCGCACTCACCTCATTCTCGTTCGCCTCGAACCACTTCATCCGAAACAGAACAAGGTCAAGAAGAAGCTGGCACTGGCTCGCGAGCTCGACGGGATCGACACAGCGAACATCGTCGACGACGACGAGGACGGCGAAGACAGAGGCGGCCGAGGCGGCGGCGGCCGCGGGGCGAGGACGACGAGGGGCGTCCGCGTCGACTACAGGGCCGTTCTCGCGGTCCCGAAGCTCGATTCTGAGGACGAAGGGGACGAGTCCGACGATGAGGAAGAAGAAGAGGAGGAAGAGGGCGGCGTGACCTCCTCGGACGACAGCGGGTTTTCCGTGCCCGCGGACGACGACGACGGCGGCGGAGAGGAGGGAGGCGAGGAGGCGAAGAGGTCGGGGAAGAAGAAGCGGAAAGGGACGCCTCTGTCGCAGGAGAAGAAGGCGAAAGCGAAGAGGGCTGTCGTCGATTCTGACGACGAAGATGACGATGACGATGATTCGGGCAGCGACGAGGAGGAGGATGACGGTTCGGAGGCGTCTTCGGGGTCGGAGTGATTTTCTTTCTTTGGAGTTTTTTGAGAGGAGAAGGGGGGAGCAGCATTGACAAACGATAAACGAGCGAGGAGTGGCCAGCTTCGGACGTCGTTCCCGTTCCTTTTTTTTTGCAAGCAATCAACAACTCCAAACCAGGCGCAGACGCTTCTTCTTTTACTTTTACACGCGCTCCTCGCTAGCCTCTCAGGAGCTTGTCTTGACGGAAGAAGAAGCGAAAAGAAATCCAGCGCGGGAGGGGGCTCTGAACTCCAAATGCCGCCGCGAGCAAACGCGACTGCGGCGACGGTGCCGATGCCTGCCGCTGCGGCACGCGCTCCGTCCGTCGGCTGGGCCAGCGCTTCCTCGGACATGCGTATCATCGAGTGAGTGGTCTCTTCCAGCAGCGATCGAAGAGATAAGAGCGAAGCAGAAGAGAGAAGCGAGCACACGTTGAGCGTGCACAACCAAACAGAGAGCATTGGTTTTTTTTTCCTCTCAACCTTCTCTCTCCTCCCTTGTCGAAAAACTCTAAAAAACAAAAACAGCGACCCGACCCCCTACACCTCGCGCTACGCTTCCGTCTCGCCGCCGCTCCTGCTCCCGGGCCAGCAGGATCTCCCGCCGAGGCAGCTGCGTTTGTTCGAGGGGGCGGCGCCGCCAAGGACGAGAGCTATGACGACGACGACGACGACAGGAGCGGCAGACGAGGAGGGGGCAGGCAGAGGCAACGGCGACGGCGGCGGCACCAAAAGCAGGAAGAAGGCGCCCGCTCCCCCTCCTCCGCTCCCTCCGTGGTCCGACGCCGGCTGCGCCTTTTTTGCCGGCGGGCCCATCTGGGCCCTGGACTGGTGCCCTGAAGAGAAGGGAAAAGAAGAGGAAGAAGAAGAGGAAGAGGAAGAGGAAGAAAAGAATCGCCTCCTGGCGGTCAGCGCGCACCCTCCGGCCTCGGCGACGACTTCGATCGGCGAGCGCCTTTCGGGTCCAGCGCTGGTGCAGATCTGGAGCATTCCGAGGTACTGCTGCTCGACTGGCGAGATTGGAGACGAGCGGGCGGGTAAGCGCCCGAAACTGGCGGCGGCGGAGGCGGCGGCGGCGACGACGACGCTCCCGCCGCCGGCGCTGGCGTTTGCGATCGCCCACAACGGATGCCTCGCCCGCGACCTCAAGTGGCGGCCCGGAACCTCCTCCTCGCCCGGCAGCGTCGGAGTCCTCGCCGCCGCCCTGGGGGACGGAAGCCTGACCCTCTGGTCGGTGCCGTCGGAGGCGGCGGCGAGGAGAAGGAAGAGGCAGCAGGAAGAAGGCAACAAGGGCAAGTCCTCTTCTTCTTCTTCTTCTTCCGCCGCCGCCGCCGCTCTCGTCGTCGACCTCGCGCCCCTCGCCGTCGGAACCGGCTGCGGCCTCCTCGCCGCCGTAGCCTGGTTCCCGCGTCGCAGCAGGGGGAGCAAAGGAGGAGGAGACGAGCTGGCCACCGCGGGCTTCGACGGCTCGGCGGTGCTCTGGCGCGTCGAGGCGGCGAGCGCGGACGGCGACGGCCCGGTGCCCTCCCCCGCTCCCGCTCCCCGCCTCGTGCCGCTCCTGAGGACCCCGCGGGACGCCGGCGGGCCCCTGCGCTGCCTCGCCCTCCCGCCTTCGCCCGGCGTCGCCCTCTCGCACTCGGGCTCGCCCTCCGCGCCTTCCGCCTCCGTCCCAAAACTCCGCGCCCTCGCGACCGCGGGACACTCGCCGGACGCCCGCATCTGGGACGCGTCCGACCCCGGGGGGGGGTGCCTCCTCGCGAGGCTCCCGCTGGCGTCGTCGCGGGCGTGGGCGCTCTCGCTGGCCTGGCTGGCGACGCCGCTGGGCCTTCTGGTGGCGCAGGACGGAGGGAGGCTCCTGTTCTTGCCGCTGGACGCGGGCGGCGGCGCGGCGGGCGCGGAGGCGTCCGTGGCCCCGTCGGGGAACAAGAGGCGCGGCCTGAACAAGAAGAGGAGGAAGAGCAGCGAGCAGAGCCAGAGCCAGAGCCAGCAGCAGCAGCAGCAGCAGCAGCGGCAGCAGCAGCAGCAGCAGCAACACCAAGACCTCTGTCTGTGCCGCGTCGCGGGAGGCGCGGAGACCCGCGACGACGCCGTCTGGTCCGTGGTCGCTTGCCCAGGGACGGCGACGCTCGCGGCATACTGCACCAGCGGCGGGTTTGTCGGGACCGTCGACGTGCTGCCGACGCCGGCGGCGCGCGAGGCAGCGCGGAGCCTCGGCGGGAGAGGAGGAGCGCGAGGAAGCGGGAACCAGGCCGTGGTTTCCGGCTTTGTTCCTGCGTCTGCAGTGGCGTCTCACTCTTCTTCTGGTTCATCCGCTTCTGCTTCCGCCAACAGCGCCGCCGTGGTCGCCCTGCCGCTGACGAGCGAGATGAGGGCGCTCGCGGCGGGGGCCGAGAGGGCGGCCGAGGCCGAGGCGGCGGCGCAGCAGCAGGCCGACGCCGCGGCGGCGGGTGGGGGCGCGGCGACGGCGGTTCACCCTCGAGGAGGAGGAGGAGGCAGGGCTGCTGCGTCCGGTGTTGTTGATGCTGCTGCTGCTGCTGTTGGCCGCGGAGGCCGTGGAGGACGCGGAGGGCGCGGAGGGCGCGGAGGGCGAGCGACGACGACGAGCCCCGGAGGAGAAAAGCCTCTGCCGCCACGCCCTATCTTCGCTCTGCGGGACGCGCGCCTGTCGGTCAACTGCCTCTCGTTCTCTTCGAAATTGGACTTCCATGGGTCCAAAGCGTGGTCGGCGCTGGCGGCGGGCGGGGGGCTCGGGGTGGTGAGGGTGCACGAGGTGGACGTGGAGAGAGTGGCACGCGGGAAAGTGTAAAAAAAAACGATGTGAGTTTCGCTCCCAAAATCAAAAACGACATCCCCCGAACTTTGCATCTTCTTTTCCAAAAAAACACTTGTGCCCATGCGCGCAGGGGGCCCGTGTGGAAATCGCCCCGCGCCACCTGCGATCACAGGAGGGCACTTTGATCTCGCCCTGTGGGCGTGGCTAGTCCTGGCAGTGGCTGTGTCGGCGCAATTGGGCGGCGACATGGCATCAACGGCGCCGGCAACGACGACGGGGCTTGAAACTTCAGCAGCTAGCCGTCCCTCCCTCGAGGGCGCCGGCGTCGTCCCTCCACCTCCTCCTCCTCCGACCGCAGCCTCGAAGCCCTCGAAGGCCTCGAAGAGGGCCATCGACCCCACGAAGCGCCCCAACGACGTCTACGCCCCGACCAACGGCTCTTTCGACTACTACAAGCTGCAGGTGTACTGGCCGTCGTCCATCTTCAAGCCGCAGCAGTGAGTGGTGTAGTTTTTGAAAGTTTTTTTACTTCTCGACTTTTGCTCGACCTTGACCTTAAACGACAACGTAAAAAAAAACTCCAAACCCGAACCCAAAAAAAAAACAGGCAGGGCCAGATCTGGTACCTCATGCAGCACGGATACGCCGCGAAAGACTTCTGGACGCACGGTATGTGGCCGTCTGCCGCCACGGGCAAAAACCCGGCGTGGTGCAACGCGACCGCTCCCGGGCGCGCCTGGGACCCTGCCGCGATGGCAGGGCTCGAATTTTCCCTGCCCTTCTACCTTTCCTTCAGCATCGACCGTGCCAACACTTCGGCTCCGGCCTCGTTCTGGAAGCATCAGTGGGAGAAGCACGGCTCGTGCAGCGGGCTGACGCAGAGGGACTATTTTCTTTCGGTCTATGCCGCGAGCGCGGGCCTGGCGCTGCAGGAGAAGCTGCTCCCCTTTGGGATCACTTTCGACAACAAGAGGGGCCACAATTTCACGTTCCTGAGGAGCTCGATGGAGGCCGCGGTGGGCGTCCCGGGGGCCCTCCCGGCGAGAGGCGCGATGGAGTGCGCGCTGGCCCCCGGGAGCAGCCGGATCGTGCTGGCCACGGTGACGGTGTGCCTCGACAAGGCCTCGCTGCGGCCCACGGCGTGCGCCGCCGGAGTCTCGGGCGCCGAGGAGGAGACCTCGACCTTCCCATCGACAAGCATGGACGACCGGGAAACGATGGCCCAGCTCCTCTCCAACGCCGCGGCACGGTTCGACTGCTCCAAGGCTCCCAGCGGCGCCGAGATCTTCCTGCCCGCGCTGCTCAACGGCAACGCGTCGTCCGACCAGGGGTGGATCACGGCGAGGGGCTCGGCGTGGTTCCTCTTCGCGGCGTTCGCCGCCCTGTTCCCGCTGCTGGCGCTGGCGTGGCTCGCCGCGCGCGTCGCAGGGAGGAAGCACGTGCGGCGGCCCTCGGGCGAGATCGCGATCGGCGGCGGCGGTGGCGGCGAGAAGGAAAAGAAGCTTTTGCTGCGGCAGGGGCGGGAGAAAGGCGGCGGTGGCGGCTGCGCCTCCTCTTCCGCTCCCTCCTCCTCCTTCGCCGACCGGTGGTTGCTGCCCCCGCGTGTCGTCTGCAACCCGAGCGTCGCCGAGGACCGCGTCGACGTCCTGGAGCACGCGCTCTCGCTCTCGCGGCTGGAAAAGACGGAGCACGGCGGCCGCGGCGGAGGGAGGGAGCTCGCGAGGGCGCTGCGCGCGCTGCCCGTCGGGGCCGGGATCACCGGAGAGGCCGCGCGGCGCGTCGCGAGGCTGGCGTTCCCCGCCGACGCCGCTTCTGATGCCTCTGCTTCGGATGCTGCTGCTGCTGCTGCTTCGGCGCCTTCCTCCGAGCCCTCGCAGGCTAGGCTCGTGTTCTTCGTCCCGGGAGGCGCGACGGACGAAGACGTCGAGGCCGCCGCCGCCGCCGCCGCCGACGTCTCCTCGGCTCTCTGCTGCTGCGATGAAGGCGGGGAAGGCGGTGGCTCCTCTGCGGGAGGAGGGGGCGTCGCCGCGAGGGGCGTCACCGTGCTTCGCTGCGGCGGCGGCTCCTCCTCCTCGTCGCCGTCGCCGTCGTCCGCTCTCGACTGGTTTGCGACTCGCTCGCTGACCTTTGACGAGCTCGTCGTCTGCCGCGTCTCCGCCGCCGACGACGAAGACGAGGGCGCCGGCCTCGTCCTGCTCTCGACCCCGGCGGGCCTCGAGGACGCGAGGGCGCGGATAGCGCGGCCCGCGGCTCACGGACCGAGGGGATGGGAGCTCGGCCGAGGCGGTGGCGGCGAAACCCGAAGCCCTCGAGTCGTCTCTTCCCGCCTGGCCGTCGCTTCCGCAGTCGCTGCCTCGCTCTCGGGCGACGCCACGTCCCCGCCGGAGCTCGACGCGGCCACCTGGGCCCACTGGTCGCGGCGGAGGCTCTCCAAGGCCGCGCTCTTCAGACTTCTTTTGCCGTTCCATGCGGACACCCGCTCGTACCTCGCCGCGCTCGACGCCGCCGCCTCTTTCGGCCTCGTCTCCCGCAAGGACGTGCGGGACTGCGGCGGCCCCAACGCCCTCTGGGGCGTCCTAATCGACGAGATGAACGACATAGCCTCGAGCGGCGGCAGGAGGTTCGCGCTCGACGGGCTCGACTCGGAGAGCGTCGACGCCGACGTCGAGGGCGACGCCGACCGGTCGGAGGCGAGGGCGGCCAGGAGAGGAGGGGGCGGCGGCGGCGGCTTCCGGGCCGTGAGGTCGAGGGCCGTGGCGCCCGTGGTTCGCGGCCCGGCGTGGCTGGAAGGGACTGCAGCAGCAGGAGGCGGTGGCGAGGCGACAGCGCCGAAGGGCGGCGGCGGAGCTCCCGCTTTCTTCGACGCCGCGGCAGCGGCCGAGGCCGCCGCCCGTCGCGTCGCGCTCGCCCTCGCGCTCAGGGGCGGCCGAGCTGCTGATGTCGCCGCTGCCGCTCCCAAGCCTCCTCAACAGCAGCAGCAGCAGCAGCAGCAGCAGCAGCAGCAGCAGCAACAGCAGCAGCAGCAGCAGCAGCAGATGCCCCAGTCGCTCAGGCGCCGGCTCAGCAGGCTCAGCGGGAGCGTCGAGGAAGGAGGCGCAGGGGCAGGAGAGGGCTCGATCTTCCCCGACGCCGACGCCGCCTCGGTCGCAGCCACCGCCGCGGGCCGCTCCATGGCCGCCGCGAGGCTCGCCGCGGCCTCGAGTGTCGTCAACGCCGTCGATAACGCTGCGAAAGGAGGCGAACCTCCTTCTTCCTCCGACAGCAGCAAAGGCAAAGACGCGTCCCCCGCTTCCTTCTACACGCCCGCGGAACCCGAGGCGGGGGTCCTCGAGGCCGAGGACGCACCCGAACGGGAACGAGTCCCGCTTCCTCGTCTCGTTCAGTTCCTCGCGGGCGTCGCGGCGCTCTCCCCGGGATTCTTCGCCGCGGCGTATGCCTGCCTCCTGGTCTCGGTCGTCGCGCAGCTCCTGGTGCCGCTGGCGTTCGCCATGGGCTTCCAGGCCCTGGCGACGGGAGACGGCGGCGGGCTGGCGCTCGCGGCGGCGCAGGCGGCCGGGCTCGCCGCCGCGGCCGTCGCCTTCAAACTCATCGGAGGGCTCCTCCTCGAGTGCTTTGCTCGCCAGGCTTTGAGAGAGACGTACGCCGGCCTTTTCGATCATCTCCTGTTCCAGGAGGCCTCCTTCCTGGAAAGGCTCGCGCCCGGGGAGCTCATGGTGCGGGCCTCGGGGGGCTCGGCGACGCTGCGGTCGCTCGTCACCACGGTGGCCTTTTCGGCAACGGAGGGCCTCCTCTTGTTTTCGGGCGCCGTCGTCTTCTTGCTGACGTCTTCGACGGGGCTCGCCGCCGGCGGCGGATCCGCAGAGCGCGGGGTGCTCCTCGCCGTCGCCCTCGCCGTCGCGCTCGCCGCCGGCGAGGCCCTCGTCGCCGGCGGCTTCCTCTGGCGGCAGAACCTCGCGGTGCGCCGCGCGCTGGGTGCCGTCTTGGGGTTCTCGACCGACGCGCTGTCTTCTCCGGCGGCAGTCCTGTCGCTGGAGCGCGGGCCCGCGCGCGCGGCCGCCGACGCGAGGCTCTTCCTGAGGGACTACGCCAGCGCCGCGAGGACCCAAGGGATCGCGCGCGCGACGCACGCGACGCTCGCGTCGGCAATCACCGCGGCGCTGCGCCTCTCCCTGCTCTGGGGGGGAGCCCGCGCGCTCTTCCGCGGCTCGGCGGCGCTGTCGGACGTGTACGCGCTCTTCGCCGCGACCAACTGGATGGAGGCGGGCCTGCTGCTGTTCGCGGACGCGTACGCGACGGCGATGGCGGACGTAGGTTCTCTCGAGAGGCTCGTCGAGCTGCACGATCGCGGTGCGGTGGACGCGAGACAGGAGAGAAGGAAGAGGGGGAGGAAAGGTTTCGGCAGCGGCGGCGGCGGCGACGGCGACGCTTCTCTTTCCGCTTCGATCTCTTCCCTGGGCCCGCCGACGCGCTTCGACCTCGACGGGATGGGAAGCAGCAGCAGCAGCAGCAGCAGCAGGACGCCAAGCCAGCGTCTGACGGGCGGGTTCTCGCTGCGCGGGGTCAAGGTCGCGAGGCCCGGCGGGACCGGCAGCTCAAAGCTCCTCCTCCACGGCGCGTCGACACCCAAGATCTCGTCGGGGAGGGCCCTCCTGGTCTCGGCCTCGGCCGGCGACGCCCTCTCGGGCGAGGGCTCTGCGCTCGTCGACGTGCTCTGCCTGCGCCTGATGCCCTTCAAGGGCGTCGTCGAGTTTGAGGTGGAGGTGGAGGAACGAGAGGAGAAGAAGGGCGAAGGCGGAGGAGCTGCTGAAAACCCTTTCGTCGCCTTCGACTGGCTTTCCGGCGACAAGCGGGCGGTTCGCAGGGCTCTGGGCGTCGTCGGACTGAGTTCCGCGGCCCTGTTCCCGACGACGCTGGCCGAGAACGTCGCGCTCGGGAACTCCAGCTCGAGTTTGGGGTCGTCGGCGGAAGCGCGAGCGTCGTCTCCTGCCTTCAGAGAGGCCTGCGCCGCCGCCGGGGTCGACGAGCTCGCCGCAACGCTGCCGCGGGGGATGGAGACAGTGCTCACTTCCGGCGCCAACCTGCCGGCCGGCGCGGCGCTGAGGGTCGCGCTGGCGAGGGCGCTGCTCAGGGAGCCGGCGCTGCTGCTGGTCGACGACGCGGACGCTGTCGCGGCCGCGCTTGGCGGGGAAGGCGGCGGCGGCGGCGGCGGCGACGGCGGCGGCGGCGGCAGCGCTCGGCTCGGTGCGGCGATATCGCAAGTCCTCGCCCGCGGGGGCACTGCGGTGGTCGTGGGTGGAGCTTCTGTCGCTAGGGCGCGCTCTCTTGGGCTTGAGGCTTCGCTCTGCGAGGAAGTGGAGCTGAGGGACGGAGTCCTGGTCGCGAGGAATTAAAAAGGAGAAAAAAAAGAAAAAGGTTTTTTTTCCTTTCTCGTAACCCTCTTTTTTTCAAGGTTCCTCTCAAAACTTGTCAACTCCTTTTTTCTTTTTCCTCATGCGGAAATCTCAGAAATACTCGCTGCAACGACAAAAACTTTCGAGAAAAATGCAGTCGAGGGCGTGTCTTTGTTCTCTGTGGTGCGGCGCGCTTGCCTAATCCAGATCGACAACCGAGTCGGCGAGCTCCGCGACGGCGTCCGCGGCAGCGCCCTTCGCCGCCACGAGGACGACGGCGCACGCCGCGCCGCCCTCCGCCGCGGCAAGCCTCCTCAAGACCCTCGCCACGTCGTCGGCCGCGACCGCCAGCAGCGCCGCGGGCTCGTCGACGACCAAGAGCTTGGGCTTTCTCACGAGCACCCTCGCCAGCGCGACCCTCGTCGCCACCGACCGCGACAGCGGGCCCGTCGACCGAGGCCCCACGCGCGTCCTCAGCCCGTCCGGCAGCGCCTCCCTGGCCCAGTCTCCCAGGCCGGCGGCCTCGACCGCCTGCGCCAGCTCTTTGCCCGTCGTCGCGCGCGCCGTGGCCGCGGCGACGTTGTCCTCGACCGAGGCCGAGAAGACGTGCGCCGTCGCCGGGGAGATCAGCGCGACGCGGGCGCGCAGGAGCTCGACGGGTTCGGAGACCTCGGGCGGGTCGAGGCTCGAGATGGCGCGAGAGGAAGTGGAGCTGCCGACAAGGAGCTTGGGGACCTTTGCCCAGGAGGGAGAGCGGTCGCCCGACGAAGAAGAAGGAGGCGAAGAAGAAGGGACGCCGAGGCGCATCTCGCCGCCGGGGGGCGGCGGCCTCCGCAGCAGCAGCGCGTCGACGGCATCGGCCCGCACGGAGGGGGAAGAGGAGACCAGCAGCGTGATTTTCCCCGGCGTGGAGACGACGACGACGCCGGGTCGCGAAGGAGAAGACGTTTTCCGGAGGGTCAGCGACACGGCTCCGGTCATCGATGCCGCGAGCGCCTGGGCGTTAAGCGCGCCGCCTCCTTCTTCTCCTCCTTCTTCTCCTTCTTCTCCTTCTTCTTCGCCGCCGGCGCCTTCCTCCTCGTCGTCGAGCCTCTTCTTCTCCTTCTCCTTCTTCTTCCCCTGCTTGATCCGCGCCGCGGCGGCGCGCGCCTCCCCTCCAGAAACAGAGCTCGGCTCGAGGTCTCTGTCGAGAGCACCGTCGCAGTCGCAGTCGTCGGCGTACTTCAAGTCGCCGCCGCTTCCTCGCTGCTGCTGCTGCTGCTGCTGCAGCTCCAGCACGCGCGCGACGGAGGGCCCGCCTTCGACGCAGGCAGCCAGTCCCTTCCCGGCCATCGTCAGCCCCGACTGGAGCCACTTGGCGTAGAGCAGCGTCTCGAAGATGTCCCCCGCCGCGACGCGCCCCCGGGCAGGAGCGGCAGCGGCAGCAGCGACCGAAGTCGACGAGGAGGAGGAGGAGGGGGAGGAGCCCGTCGCCGCGCCGACGCTCGCGGCCCCGCCGATCCAGAGCACCGCGACCCGCAGCCCGGCCCCGATCGCCGCGACCGCGGCGGCGTGGACCACCGCCGCGGCGTCTGCCGCGAAGCTCGCGTCGAAGAAGGACCGGCTCAGGCTCCGGTACTGCCTGGTCGCCGCGGGCTCCAGCCCTAGGCCCGAGAGCGTCCTCGCCGAGGAGAGCGCCGCGAGCGTGAAGGCGAAGAGCCCGCCCAGCAGCGTGCGGGCGCGCCTGGACGCCCGCCAGGCGAGGCGGGCGGCGGCGGCGCCCTCGAGGCAGGCGATCAGGAGGGCAGAGAGCGTCGCGAGAAGAATGCCGGGAGCCCCGAGGCGGGCGAACCCGACCCCCCTCCAGAGCACGCACCCCGCCGCGCCGGCCGCCAGGAGCACGCCCTGGAGGGCGGCCGGGGCGGCGGCGGCGGCGGCGGAGCGCAGCGCGAGCGCGTCGCCGCTCATGCGGGACAGGACCTCCCCCAGGGCGAGGTCGCCGCAGGGCGCCTGGTCGCCGCCGCCGCCGCCGCCGCCGCCGCCGGGAGGCGGGGGAGGCGGGGGAGAGGCCCTCGAGCCGAAGCCGAAGCCCGCGCTCGCTCCGGCCCCCCCGCCGCGGAGGAGGTTGGCGAGGAGGCGCCACCAGGCCCTCCGCGTCACGGCCGCGGCGTAGCCCTGCACTGCCACGGCCGCCGCGAACTGCAGGGCCACGGCGGCGAACGTGGCGACGCCCAGGGTCGCGAACGCCGTCGGGAACGACGCGGCGTCGAGGTCGACGACCGCGGTGAACGCGCGGCCGAACGCGCGCGGGACGTAGAGCTGGACGGCGAGCGACGCCAGCGTCAGGACGAGGGCGGCGAGGCCGTGCCACCCGGAGAGCAGGGCCACCCTCCACGCGAAGCGCACGCACCGGAGGGGGGAGGCCGCGGGGAAGGGGAGCGAAGGCCTGAGGAGCAGCGGCGACGACTGCGACGACGGCGACGAGGAAGAGACTGCCGCCGCGGCAACCGCGGCGGCGTCCCCTTCGACGCCTGCCCCCCCTGCTTCGACCTCCGCTCCGTCCTCGGCGGCGCCCCCTCCTCCTCCCGGGTCCGCCCAGCTCGCCTTGCTGGAGGCGGCGGCGCACCTCTTGACGAGGTCCGCGAGCCCCGCCGGAGCTTCGCCTCCGCCTTCCCCGTCCTCGTCCCTTCCGGCTCTCACCGCCTCGGCAGCGGCCTCCGCCGCGGCCGCGACCTCGCCCTTGCCCCTCGCTCTCGCGAACGCCGCGGCGTCGAACGTCGCCGGCGCCTCCAAGAAGGACCTCGTCAGCGCGTCGCACTTGACCACTCCCAGCCCCATCGCCGACTCGTCCGACGCGACCCAGCCCGTCCTCGGCGCCGCCGCGGCGCGCGCGACGATCCCGGCGCCGATCGACGCCTTCTTGCGCTCGGCCCACGTCTCCACCGCCGAGACGTCGAGGTCCGCGAGGGTCAGCCTCCCCCCCGCCCCGGCCGCGCCCTGGTTGATCGATTTCAGCAGAAAGCCCCAGTAGCCGTTGTACCCTCCCGCTCGCCTGACGTCCCGGCGGCTCGCGAAGCCCATCTTCAGCAGGTGGTCGAGCGCCCTCTTGTACTTGGCGTCGTCGCCGGCGAAAGGGCGGAGGATCTGGAAGCAGGCCGAGGGGGGGAGGCCGCCGACGCGGCGCCAGTGCGCGAGCGTGTCGGCGTCGAAGGCGTACGAGCCGCCGTGGCCCTTGAGCAGGCGGATGACCGAGCGCGCCAGCGGCCTCGCCGCCACGAAGCGGCGCCCGCGCGCGTCGACGTCCCAAACGAAGCAGTAGGCCGCGGCGCGGCAGTGGACAGAGGGACGGACGACGTCGCCGGCCGCGTCGCGCGCCGCGGCGTCGGTGAAGAAGAGGAGCACCCCGGAGGAGGCGTCGCCGCCGCTGCCGCTGCCGCGGCTCGCGCCGCTCCCGCCGCTCCCGCCGCCGCTTCCTTTCGCTTTCTCTTCCGCGACGCGGAGCAGCAGGACCTCGTTGAGCGTGACGTCGCGCGAGCAAAAGTACTCGACGAAGTCCGACACCGAGTCCACCTCGCAGTCCTGGGCCTCGAGCGTCAGGTCCCCGAGCCTCGTGCCGACCAGCGCCTCCTTCGCCGCGCGCGCCGCCGCCGCCGACGCGGCGAGCGCGTCGGGGAGCATCACGGCGACGTCGACGTCGAACGAGCCCGCGGGTTCGATCCTGGCGCCGAACCTGTGTTTCAGGAGTTTTCGGGCCACCCCTCCCTGGGAGAAGAAGGAGGAGAAGGAAGAGGAGAGGCGAGCGACGTGGGGTGGAGGGGAGACATTTTTGGTGAGCGAGCGAAGTCGAAACGAGGGAGAGGGAAGGAGCGGGAAAGTGGTGGAGGTGGTGGAGGTGGAAAAAAAAAAAGGCTGAAAAAACAGAAACAAAAAACCACTCTCCCTCCTCACCTTCAAGCCGACGCCGACGGGCAAGTCGGCGACGACGGCGGCGAGCGCCGGTGCCACCTCCGCCCAGCGCGCGACGTCGAAGGGCTCGCACCGCACGTTCACGGGCTCCGAGACGGCCGGATTGCGCGCGACGCGGACCCCCCCCCCGCCGCCGGGCCCCCCCCGGAACCGCGGCGCGAAGAGCGCCGGGACGAGCCCGGCCCTCGAGGCCAGCGCCGCCGCGCCCGCCGCGGCGCCCAGGGCCAGCAGCAGCAGGCCCAGAAAGGCCGGGGTCCAGTACCAGACGGAGAGCGGCTGGAAGGCGACCGGGTCCTGCGACCGGATCAGCCCCGGGATGAGGCGCTTCGCCGAGGCGACCGTGAAGCGCGGGAGGGAGGCCGTCGCCGGCCGAGGCGTCGCCGGCGACGGCGGCGACGGCGGCGACGACGATGACGAGGCGAAGTCGTCGAGGCACGAGGAGAGCACGCCCCCGGGGGCGACGCTGAGGCCCCGAGCCGCGGAGGCGGCGGACGCGACGGTCGGGAGGGCGCCCCCGACCGGGGGAAGCGACGCAGAAGCAGCGGGGGGAGAGCCCCGCAGGCGCTCCGCCTGCGCCCTCCACGCGGCGGGGCAGGCGGCGGGCCGCAGCGTCCGCCTGTCGACGCACAGGGTCAGCTGCGCGAGCCGCATCTGGCTCGGCTGCTGGGTCGAGGAGGAGGGAGAGGGGGAGGAGGAGCTGCCGGGGGGAGGAGGGAAGACGCAGAGCATGCTCCCCGGGACGAGCGCGTCGCCCAGCGCGTCGGCGGCGTCGGCGACGGCGATGGCGAGCGGGGGCGCGGTCGTCTTGCTGCTGCCCGGGGCCGTCGCTCCCGCGGGGGGGGCGACGCCGAGCGACGAGTTGGATCCCGTCGGAGACAGCACCGCCGCCTCCACCAGCTCCGTCGCCTGCGCCGAGGCCGCGAACGCGGCCATGTAGTACCGCAGCGGCTCCAGGCCGGAGCAGGCCCCGCCCCCTCCCCCGCCGCTTTCGCCGCCCCCGCCGGCGCTGCGCCCGCTGCCGCCCGGCGGCGGCGGGTCCCATAGGCTCAGCCAGAAGGGCACGTCGCCGGCGAGCCGCTGGTGGTCCGCCCTGAGCGACCAGTGGTAGCTCAGCGAGAGGTTCCATCCCGGGGCCGAGGAGGCCAGCGAGGCGGCCGAGAGCGGTGGGAGCGAGGGCGAGGAGGCGTCGCAGCCGGGGGGGAGCACCGCCGCGGCGTCACCGGTCGCGGTCGGCAGCGGCGAGGACGCGGCGAACGGCGAGAAGCCGAGGGACCACATCCCGGGAGCTGCGTAGCCCTTGAGGATGCTGAACTTGGCGTCTGCCTGGGCTGCCGGAGGGAGGGCGGTCGGGGGCCAGAAGAGCGTGAGGAGGTACCCTTCGAAGGAGGAGGAGGAGGAGTTTGGGTCGAGGAAGGCGGCCGGGGCGGCGGTCGCCGTCCCCGCCGCCCCAGAGGAGGAGGAAGCCGCATTCGCGGCTAGAGCTGCTGCGAACCAGAGGAGCAGCAGAAGCGCTCTCATCGACGAGCCAGCCGCTCCCTGCTTCCTGCTACTGCACCATTCTATCATCTCTCCTCGGATGTACTTCGAGGACGCTCGGAGCAAGCTCAGCGCCAAGCGGAGAGGCCGACGCGAAGCTCAGCGGCTTCGCGACATGGGATAAGAAGAAGAAGAAAAAGGTTTTGCATGCCCTTGTCCGATTTTCGAGCCAGAGGCTGTGACGATTTTCACTCTCTCTCAAAAAGACGGCAAAAAAGAAGGTTGATCCGCTTTCTCTCTCTTCTTTTTACACTCTTTCTATCGCGGCAGGCAGTCTCCCGCCGAGCGCTTAACGCGTGGGAGTCGAGGAAGGCACAGGCTCTCAGCGGCGACAGTGGCGAGAAAAGAAGAGCGCAGAGAAAAAGAAGAACAAGAGGAGGAGAGAACTGAGATCATTCAATCGTCGCCGCCGGCAATCGCTCTCTTCTTCCTTTCTCCGTCGTCCCAAAGCAGTAGCTTCAAAACAGCCGCAGAGGCGACAGCACGATGCACCTCTACCACCTCACCCTCCAGCGAGCCACGGGCATCCAGGTAAGAGAGAGAGAGAGAGAGAGGAGAAAAAATAGTTTTCCGAGTCGATGATGATTCGTTTTTCTTTCGCTTGTTCCTCTCGCCGCCGCCGCTCAACCTCCTCTCTCCCTCTCTTCCCCCTCCTCTTTCCCTCTCTCCCCTCCCTCTCTCCCCTCCCTCCAACCTCAGCTGGCCATTTACGGCTCCTTTTCGGCCCCGAAGCAGCACGAGATCGTCGTGGTCCGCGCCTCCACCTCACTCGAGATCCTCCGCCCGGACCCAGCCACGGGCAGGCTGCGCTCCCTCGCCTCGGCCGACGCGTTTGGCAACATCCGCTCGATCGCGCCGTTCCGCCTGCCCGGCTCGTCCCGCGACGTCATCCTGGTCGGGTCCGACTCGGGGCGCCTCGTGATCCTCGAGTTCGACCCGCGGCGCCGCGCGTTCGTCAAGGTGCACCAGGAGACGTTCGGCAAGTCGGGCGTGCGGCGCGTCGTCCCGGGACAGTTTGTCGCCGCCGACCCGCGCGGCCGCGCCGCCGTCGTCGCCGCCGTCGAGAAGGCCAAGTTGATCTACGTCCTGAACCGGGAGACGGCCGCCGTTGCCGCTTCCGCCGGAGCTGCTCCAGGCGCCTCGGCGCCTTCGTCGTCGTCGTCCTCGCACCTGACAATCTCCTCCCCTCTCGAGGCCAACAAGTCCCGCGCCATCACCTTCGCCGTCGCGGGCCTCGACGTCGGCTTCGACAACCCGGTCTTTGCCGCCATCGAGCTCGACTACTCCGGGGCCGACGAGGACCCCACGGGCGAGGCCGCCGCGACCGCCAGCAAGGCGCTCTCCCTCTACCGTCTCGACCTGGGCCTCAACCACGTGTCGCGCATCTCCTCGCTGCCCGTGGACAACGGCGCCAACCTGCTTCTGGCGGTGCCGGGCGGCGGCGACGGCCCCGGCGGCGTCCTGATCTGCTGCGAGAACTTCCTGATCTACCGGAGCTGCGCCGCGGCCGTCGAGCTCGGGAGCTCCGAGGCCTCGGCCGCCGCGGCGGGGGCCGAGGAGCTCCGCGTGCCGCTCCCTCGCCGGAGGGGGCTCCCCTCGCACCGCGGCACGCTCGTCGTCGCCGCGGCGGCGCACAAGCAGAAGTCGATGTTCTTCTTCCTGCTCCAGAGCGAGTACGGGGACCTGTTCAAGGTCACGCTCGAGGCCGGGGGCGGCGGCGGCGCCGCGGCGGCCGCGGCGACTGACAAGGTCACTGACGTCGTCGTGCGCTACTTTGACACCATTCCGCCCTCCAACGCGCTCTGCGTCTTGCGGACGGGCTTCCTCTTCTCCGCGGCCGAGGGCGGCGACCACGGCCTGTTCCAGTTCTCGGGGCTGGGCGACGACGCCGACGCGGCAGAGGCCAGGGCGAGCGAGACGGCGCCGGGCGGCTCCGGGGCGGCGATGGTGCCGCCGCTCTTCGAGCCGCGCCGGGAGCCGCGCAACCTGGTTTTGGTCGACGAGCTCGACTCGACGGCGCCGCTGCTCGACTTGAAGCTCGCCGCTCCCGTGCTCCTCCGGTCCGTCAGGGGATCTCCCGCTTCCTCCCTTCAGCAGCAGCACGCGATCACGCCCGCGGCGGCCGCGGCGGCCTTTTACGCCGCCTGCGGCCGCGGCCCGCGCTCGACGCTCCGGCTGCTGCGCCCCGGCGCCGCCCTGGCGGAGGTCGCCTCGTCGCCGCTCCCCGGGGCGCCCACGGGCGTGTGGACGGTCCGCCGCAGCCGCGACGACGCCACCGACGCCTACATCGTGGTGTCGTTCACCAACGCGACGCTCGTGCTGGCGGTCGGGGACGCCGTCGAGGAGGTCTCCGACTCGGGCTTCTCGGGCGCGACGCGCACGCTCTTTGCCGGCGCGCTGGCCGACGGGTCGCTCGTGCAGGCGCACCCGGGCGGGCTCAGGCACGCCGGGCGCGCCGGGGGGCGCGGCCCCGTGGAGTGGCGCGCCCCCGGCCGCAGGGCCGTCGTCGCGGCGGCCTCGAACGGCAGGCAGGTCGCGCTGGCGCTCGCCGGCGGGGAGGTCGTGGCCTTCGAGCTGGACGGCGGCGCGGGCGCGGGCGGCGCGGGCGCCGGGGGGGGCTCGCTGCTGGAGGTCGACCGCAAGGAGATCGGCGCCGACGTGGGGGCCGTCGACATCCCTCCCGTCCCCGAGGGCAGGCTCCGCTCTCGCTTCCTGGCCGTCGGGGCCTACGACGGCACCGTGCGCGTGCTGAGCCTCGACCCCGGGGACGGGCTCAAGGCGCTCGCGGTGCAGGCGACGGGCAGCCCGCCCGAGAGCCTCGCGATGCTCGACGCCTCGGGCGGCGACGCGGCCGCCCCGGCTGGGCCCGCCGCCGCCTCCTCCGCGGCGGCGGCGGACGCCGCCGACGACTCGGGCCTCTACCTCCACGCGGGACTGGCCAACGGGATCCTCCTCCGCGTCGCCGTCGACCGCGTGACGGGCCAGCTGAGCGACGCGAGGACCAGGCTGCTCGGCACGAGGGCGCCCAAGCTGGTGCCGCTGCCGCTCGGCGGGGGCGGCGGGGGCGGGGGCTCCCCTCGGGCCATGCTCGCGCTCTCCTCGAGGGCCTGGCTCGCCCACACCTCCGGAGGGCGCTACGCCCTGGTTCCCCTGTCCCCGCCCGGCGACGCGCCCGTCGACCACGCCGCGCCGTTCGCGTCGGACGCCTGCCCTGACGGCAGCGGCGGCGTCTGCGCCGTCGGCGGCGGCGACCTGCGCGTGCTGCAGCTCGAGCGCGCGTCGCTCGAGGGCGCCGCGTCGGGGGTGGGCGGGTTCACCGCGACGACCGCGAGGCTACGGTACACGCCGCGCAGGCTGGCGCTGCTGCCGGAGATCGGGGCCGTCGCCGTGGCCGAGAGCGACCACGACGTCGTCTCCGCGGCTGCCGAAAAGGAAGAGGGCGGCGGCGGCGGCGACGAGGGGGACGGGGGAGGGGTCGAGTTTGACGATGAAGCCGCCGCGGCCAGGGAGAGGGTCGGCGCCACCAGGGCCGCCAGAGAAGAAGAAGGAGGAGGAGGAGACGCCGCCTCTATCTCGTCCTCCGCGGCGTGGGCCTCGGCGCTGCGCGTCGTCGACGGCAGGACGCTCGCGACGAGGGCGGTCCTCGAGCTGCCCGCGGGGGAGGCCGTCACCTCGCTGTGCGCCGTGCGCTTCTCGGGCGCGCCAGAGTACGGAGCCGGGAAGGGATCGCCCCCGGTGCTCGCCGTCGGGACCGCGCGCAGACTGAGGCTGAGCCCCGAGGTCTCCGCCGAGGAAGGGTTCATCCACCTGTACCGCGTCGTGTGCGGGGGAAGCGGGGGCGGAGGAAGCGCGGGGGCGGGAGGCGAAGGCGCGGCCGCTGCTGCCGCTGCTTCAGAGGCGGCGGCGGCCTCCTCCTCCACCACCGCCCTGGAGCTCATCCACTCGACGCCCGTCGGGGGCATCCCGGGGGCCCTGTGCGCCTTCCGAGGCAAGCTCCTCGCCGGGGTCGGGCGCACCGTCCGCCTCTACGACGCCGGGCGCAAGAAGCTGCTGCGCAAGTGCGAGGCCTCGGGCGCCCCCCTGCCCTCGCGCGTCGTCGCGCTCTCGGCCGTCGGCGGCCGCGTCTTTGCCGGCGACGCGCAGGAGTCGGTCCACCTCTTCCGGTACCGCGCAAGCGACAACGCGCTGTACCCGTTCGCGGACGAGGCGCTGCCGCGCCATGTGACATGCTCGGCAGCGATGCTGCCGCTGGACTACGACACGGCCGCCGTCGGCGACAAGTTTGGGACCGTCGCGGCGCTGCGGCTGCCCGCGGCGGCGTCGGCCGCGGCCGAGGCCGACCCGACGGGAGGCAAGTTCGCCTTTGGGGGGGGAGCGGGAGCCGGCTCGGCCTCCGGCGGCACCTCCGCGGCGGCCGCGGCCGCCATGGGCGCGGCAGGGGCCCCGCCCGTCGTGGGGGCCCCGCACAAGCTGACGGCCGAGGCTAGCTTCTACGTCGGCGACTCCGTGACGTCGCTCTCGCGGGGCACGCTGCAGGCCGGCGCCGGCGGGAAGGTCGACGGCGGCGCCGACGGCGGCGGCGCTGCCGATGCCGCCGCTGCCTCCGCAGCCGCGGCTGCTCGGGAGACGCTGGTCTACTCGACGCTCTCGGGCTCCATCGGCGCCCTCCTTCCGCTCTCCTCGCGCGACGACGTCGAGTTCTTCTCGGGACTCGAGGCGCGGCTGCGCAGCGACGCTCCGGGCGCGACGCAGCTCGCCGGCCGCGACCACGCGTCGTGGCGGGCGTCGTTCTACCCGTCGCGGCACGTTGTCGACGGCGACCTCTGCGAGCGCTTCTCGTCGCTGCCGGCGGCGGCGAGGGCGGCGATCGCGAAGGCGCTCGACAGGACGCCGCTGGAGGTCGTGAGGAAGCTGGAGGACGCGAGGAACAGCGTTTTGTAGGAAGAGGGTAGAGAGAGAGAGGGAAAGAGAAAGAGAGGGGGGGGGAGAGAAAAGAGAGAGGGGAGAGAAAAATTGCAACGAGAAAAAGAAAAAAAGTTGGGTAAACGCCTGCGCCACAACGTCTGCCGCTTAAAGATTGCCCTACGTCCTCTCTTCCTCGCTTCGGGAAACACGCCCCCCCCCTCCAAGTCTCTCTCATTTGCGCCTGTTTGGCACCTCCGGTGTTTTTGAGATCCTTTTCCCCCCAGAAGATCAAAGGCCAAAGACAAAGAGCAAGCAAGAGCAGTTGAGAAACACTCTATGATGCAACGATCGATCCGAGTTCGAGCTTCGGCGGCAGAGGCGTCAACCTCGACCTCGGCCTCCTCTCCAAAACCTCTCCGAGCCCTCCGCGCCATCGTCGTCGGAGGTGGTCCCGGCGGCCTCTCGACCGCTATCGCCCTGGCCAACGCCCGCGGTCCGCGGCCCTGGAAGGTAGAACTCTTCGAGAAGCGGCCCCTGCACGAAGTAGTCGATGGCAGCGACGAGCGCAAAACGTGAGCTCTCTTTTCAATCGTCTTTTTATCTCGAGGAAGAGGACGCGAAGAGAGAGAAAGCGAGCGAGAGAGAGAGAGATGGGGAGAGAGAAAAGAGAAGATGGAGGGAGAGAAAAGAGAAGATGGAGAGAGAGAAAAGAGAAGATGGAGAGAGAGACGATACGGAGAGGTTTCTCACCTTTTTTTCTTCGCCCCCCCC
>Ga0210003_1001561_pt1 | contig 20056 bp, 23 predicted proteins | sample LantaG_FD_182804 | JGI IMG/M metagenome (GOLD analysis project Ga0210003, IMG submission 182804) | Deep subsurface microbial communities from Baltic Sea to uncover new lineages of life (NeLLi) - Landsort_02402 metaG (SPAdes) (version 2) | ecosystem: Environmental > Aquatic > Marine > Oceanic >... | reverse complement strand
CCTGACTGTGCAATCATGTCGGATGACATGAGGGCCATGGAGCAGCTTGAGTTGTGGCTCCAATACCAAAGGCATTGGACCGAACATAAGCCGTCAATCACCGTGTATGTTCGCGATCACGAATGGGTCGAGGTTGGTGCATGGGTCTACAAGCACTTCGATGAGGTGAGCGGTATCAGTTTCCTGCCATATTCAGGGCACACCTATCAGCAGGCCCCATATCAGGAGATTAGCAAAGCTGAGTATCTGGATCTTTTGGATGCGATGCCACAGGATGTTGACTGGTCATTGCTTAAGGCCTATGAGGAAGATGACACCCACATCACGGCACATAAGGAATATGCCTGTGTTGGTGGAGCTTGTGAAAAGGTTGACCTAGTCAAGGGTGATGGCGAAAATGGTTGAAGCAACTCGTGAAGAGATGTTGGAGATAATCAAGATGGTGGCAGCTATCCGTAAGGATCTGCCCCCATCCTATTTGCCTTCCTACATCTTTCAAGATGGTCTGGGATGAATCATATTCAGACAAGGATATACTTGGAAGTTTTCATTGGTTCAGTCCCAACACCATTAAACTTTCCATGTCCATGCGTGACTTCCCTAAGATGACGGTTCCGACATTGTGTCACGAACTCAGACATATGTACCAGTATCAGAAATACAAGTTGCCATTGTATATATTGGCGAGCATACCTGTTCTTCGTAGATTTACTCTGGAGAAGTCGGCTTGGGAAGTGGAAAAGGAAGCAGAAAAGGTTCTCGGTATGGAAGGCTTAAACGCAGACTCTGTCCCATGGTTTTAAATGGTCGTCCAGTGGCGGAATTAGATGCCACTGGCCGGCTTTATACCACTCCTACAACAGATAGCACGTCGCCTGTAAATGAACGCCATTCACCAAGTGCAGATTGTTGCGAACCCTGAGCACCTGGTTTGGCTTTGACTTCAATGGTGGCTATCTGGTTTATGGGGATGTCTTTCAGGTTATTCATTGAATCACCCCAGAATAGTGGATCCATAGGTCCACCTGCATTTTCTCTATATGCGGACCAATATTTATAAGCGGACATGAGTTTTTCGTCAATCTCTTCAGGAGATAATTTCCGAACCCATCTGGAATACATCGTACTACCGTTGTAAGAATTTATGTCAGTTTCGCTGGTAGGATCTGGAACATAAGTTTCGCCATTCGACCTCATTTCCAACATGCCCTCTGTAACTGGCATATTAAAGACTAGTTCATCCTCTCCATTTATTATGCTCTTGATTAAATCCGGCATGGCACCGTCTTTTGATCCATGCCCACTATACCATTCGGATATCCATGGCCTTGAAGCCCCTTCTCCAGACTCAGCCATGGATATCATACTATGAATATCTATCTCTTTAGTCATGAGCCTTCTAGCTTCTAGTATGGCATTTTCAATTGCTTTGGCAATTTCGACATTTTCTGTCAATGATATGGTATCTTCAGGACCTCCACCTAATCCTGCTGTATTACTTAGTTCTGCACGTGTTTTCAGCCCTTCATTCAGAACCTTGTCCTTAGCCGTAGTTACATGGTATAAAACTGGCGGCATTGGCTTGATGTACTTAGCACCATATAATCCACGCTCATCAGCTTTTTCAGGAGTTATCCAACCATGTGACAGAGCATCTTGCATTGATTTTGTCCATATGTCTTTGCGACGATATCGTTCTTTCCAGTCTTCGTCAGACATATCACTATACATGGGTCCGACATAGTCGTCCATATTCATGTGCCATAGCTGTGGTTCGTTTGCAAGTTTAAGCCAATTCATAGAATACTCCGTTTTATATAGATTATACCATTGAATCTTCATATGTTCCTATTGGTTACAGGTATTCATGCTTTCGATGTAGAATACTCTTGTATCAACTACAGGGCTTGAAATGAAGATTTATAAAATATCATCACTTAAAAATCGTGTTCAGCAGTTTGCCATCAACAACCCGATACGTCAGTTGTTCGTTAGGAAATATGAGAATATCATTCCGTGGGGAGAACTGACTCCTGCAAAGGCATTCCCAAAAGAAGAACGTGATAATGTAGATCGTCAATTAGAAGACGTGGCCGACCAAATGATATCCGAACTTCGAGGCCGGATAGATCCAGATAATGAGAACTCCCACTACATGAAAGATGTAGACCTGGAACGAGAGTTTGAGGTCCAAGGTGACAATCCTGACATTAGGCGTGCACAAGAACAGTATGCAGCAAACCCAGAGGCTGCAAGGCAGACTGTGTTAGATGCCATAAACAGGGATAAAAAAATCTCTTTTGACAATTGGTTTGAGTATGTGTATGGGCAATATATGCCCACATTCGCCTACATGATTCTTAAACCGATAGTTGATTCATCTGATGGGAATACTTCTGCACCTCCACAGCCGCTCAATGCAAGGGCACTTGCTGAGACTTTCGACAGTATCGATGGAACGAAGGATTTGAATTTACTGAAAGAATACACTAAGGAAGTTACCAGCAGCAGCCAAATGATATCTGGTGACCTAAATGAAGGGTGGACCAAGATTCCAGGTATGCTTACCGACCCTGATAATTATCGTGACAATCTGACAATGTTGATGACCTATGGAAGTGCTGGCTCATGGTGTATTGGTGGGTCTACATGGGCGAACAACTTTCTAAAAGAGGGCGACTTCTATTTTTATGTCATGGATAGCAAGCCTGTTGTTGCCATAAGAACTGAAGGTCCAACCGATGTTGCCGAGATACAAGGTTTCAATAATGATCTATCAAACCTTCTTCCATATTGGCAAGAGACCCTTAAATTTATTGATGAACAAGGATTAGACCCTGAATACTCTGCTAATTATCGTTCGTTGAAAGAAGCGGTATATTTGAATAAGAAGGTTGAGGACGATCCTGAATATATAAGGATAATCTTGAAGCAGATGCAAGAACGCAATGATGTTAAAGAAGCGGTTAAGATGTATAACATGTTGACGGCTGAAAATCGTAATCATCCAGGTATTGACAAGTACATCACAATTTGCATCAATGATAACATGCAATACACTCCATACCCATGGGTCTATTACACCATGCTTCCAAAAGGGCTGAAATCTAAGTTGTCTGATAAAACAGCCAAGTTCCTAATTGACATGTCGATTTCATATGTCATTAAGGACATTGCCAACTATGGTTCTATTCCTGTAGAAGTTAGGGCAAAATTTGATGACGCTGTATGGGAACAAATTATCAACTCATTATTCAATGACCCCATAAAGATTAATGAATCTAAAGACCTGTTGTCAGATTTGAAAAAATATCATCCTAATGAACATCAGCAATTCGTTCAGGAATATAAGAAACGTGTTCTTGACGACTCTAATTTAATTAGTAATGCTCAGCCACCAATTTTGTCAGAAATATCTGACTATGATTACTATTCTGCCATGACCGATGATGATGGTGAAGATAGGTCAGAATTTGTAATTGAAGAATCTAAGAACGATTTGTTCTTGAGCTATATTGAAAATGGACACATCGGAGATTTGGATCTTTTAATAGGAGGTGATGATAACATATACGAACGTCTTAATGAAATGTACGAACGTCTTAATGAAATGTCTTCTGACGAGTGGAACGAAAGCATTTTTAACAGCTTGAAAAAGAATCCTAAATCGATTGATGGCATTTATCGTTATCATGAAGAAGAATTAAAGGATTTTTTTGCTAATTATTCATCGCAAGATATACTTGGACTTTTAGTTGGACATGAACAATTATTAAGTGATTTTATGGAAGTATTCGATGACATAGGCGTCTATCCAGAAGTGTCATTGGGATTAATTGAATCATATGTCACCAAAAGTATGAAGGCCAATGGCGAACAAGACGTAGACGCTCTTAGAAGATTGTTATCGGGAAAGAACCCATCCATTATTAAACATGTTTCAACCATTATGTCAGACTTAGAAAAAGATACATACTTGGATGACTTTCATCGTCAAACCATAAAAGATTATGATCAAGCTCAACCTGGGTATTTGCCGCCAGATCAGCCAGAGTTGTTTGCCCCAGACGAATTGGGATCAGAGCAGGGCCGGCTAACATGGTTTCAACGTTCTATGGTCAAGGAAGCGGCCCCACAGTATCATTATGGCAGGGTACGTGCAGTTGATTACATGAAGTTAATGCGTGACCTGGATGCAGGAACAAAGAATTTGCCATTGCTGAATAAGATGATCGCCGACGTCAAGGACCAAGTTAATTTCGTCTATTGGAACACCGTGGCGTGGGGGCACACTCCTCAAGAACAAAGTTATCCGTGCCCTGATTGCACCGATGATATATCCGATATCCACGGTGTGGAGCCAATGATTCACATAGATGAAGATAATCTTGATAAATGGGATGAAGAATTCCCAGGCATAAGACAACAATTGGAAGGATATGACCTGAGTGATGGTGTTTTCCTCTGTCTGTCATGCAATAAGATTCTAACCTACGACCAGCTTGATGAATATATCAAGGACCCCACTGGACAAGGCCGTGGAGTTATGGTTAGCGACATGGCTGACAAAATATATGAGTATTGGAGTAAGGCAAACGAAGGGGTAACATTTGAACAGAAATTCCCCTATTTCGAAGGCCTTATGGAATTTGCCCACAGATCGGGAGACCTTTCCGAATGGTTTCTTGAAGGCGGTGGCAATACTATCGACAAGTATCGCTCATCGAAACTTGATGTATAATCTTCATTTTAGCTTGTATTTCTCCAGTTAAATCGTATATTGAATACCTTAGGGAAATCACAATAACGGAGAGAACAATGATTGAAGTCAATGATGACAATTTTGCCAATGAAATTTCCAGTGGCATAGTATTGGTCGATGTCTACGGAACGACTTGTGCTCCATGTAAAGCTATGGGTATGATTCTGGAAAAGATGGAGCCTGAAATGGACCATGTGAAAATGGTCAAGCTATGTGTCGATAGCAGTCCAATTGTGTCTGGCAAACTCGATGTTCAAGCTATCCCTGCAATCTTCCTGTACAAGGACGGCAAACGCATCGATCATTTCGTAGGCCTTCGTGGCAAGAGCCAAATCATCGAGTTTATCAATCAGGATACGAAATGATTGATGAGATGACCCATAGTTGCGAAGATAATCTTTGTCTTATTACAGTTCGGGATAAGCACAACAAACGCAAACATTTCTTTTAAATAGCGCTTGAATGTTTGCGTTTGTTGCATTAAGATTAAGTCACCTATGAAAGTAAGTACTACGCATCTAGCGCGAATTAAAGGGGTGACATCCCAAACAGTTCGACGCTGGGTTGAGCGAGGTTTGTATGTGGCCGAGCGAACCCCAGGCGGACACCTGAGAATAGACTACACACCGCCTGCTGAAACTATCTTGTACGCAAGGGTTTCTAGCAAGAAACAAGAATCCTCAATTAAAACCCAAGAGAAGATACTGAGAAATGCCTACCCTTCCTCAAAGTTTGTATACGACATTGGATCTGGATTTAATTTCCAGAGACGAAACTTTGTGCGGATATTGGACCGATGCCTGCAAGGACATTCAGTCAAAATTGTGGCTACCACACCTGACCGTTTGTCCAGAAGCGGACTCGCATTCATCGTCAAGGCAATCGAATTTTACGGAGGAGAAGTCGTGTTTCTGGAAGACGACATTCCTACCGAAAGTTTCGACGTCGCTACACTCCTTGCTTTTCTCACTTCCTTCTGCAACTCACAAAGCGGAAAGCGAAACGCAGCTCGTAACTCGAAAGATTCGGATTTACCCGAATGTTAAAACCGAAGCCTTCTCCCTTTTATCCTTACACCGTCGTGCGTACAACCTTGCTATTGAACACTTTAAAGAAGTAGACAATGCTCGAGAAGTAAGCGAAGACGAGTATAAACTTGCAATCGACGCGCAGCTCGGAGTAACCGAACTGCGACGCGCGATAAAAGCACAAGTTAAGGAGGAGTGGGAAGGTCGGTTCTTCACAGCAGAGGTTGCAGGAGAAGCAGTAAGAGCAGCTTTTAAGACAAAAAATGCAGTTCTTTCTAAACGAAAGAAAGGGCTTTCTTGTGCTTATTCTTTTAAGTCTATTAAAGAAAGTTCGCAGTATTTTGTATTGCAGAGAATGAGTAAAGGTTATATGTCTAAGTGGCATTTAACCGAACAAATTGCCGAAGAATCCTTCGGCAAAACTACGAACATATGCTTCGAAAACGGACGCTGGTTTGCTTGTACTCTAAAATCGATAAACATAAAGAAAGGTGCCGAGAACCAAGGACTTTCTTTATGTAGTATCGACCCCGGAGTACGAACTTTTGCTACTGTTTTCGCACAAGATAAAGTGTCTAAAGTAGGGGATGATTTTTATAAAAATAAAGTCTTCCCTTTACTTTTAAAACTAGATAAATTGTACGGTTTACGACAGGAGTTTCTAAACAAGAAACCCGACAGAACTACACAATTCTTTAGAGACACAATGCGTTACTATACTAAGAAACTCAACAAGTTGCGTAACAAAGTAAAGGACAGAATCGACGATTTACATCGTCGAACTGCGTTCGACTTAGTTAACGACTACGATATTATTTTACTTCCTACTTTCGAAACATCAGAGATGTCTAAAAAGGTAGGTAGGAAAATACACTCCAAAGCTGTTAGAGCAATGCTAGGTTTAGGGCATTACAGATTTAGACAGACAATGGAATGGATGTGTAAAAAGTACGGTAAAACATTAGTTTTGTGCAACGAAGCGTATACTTCAAAAACACAATCTTGGGACGGAACGATAGTCCCGGACTTAGGCGGTGCTAAGATAATCGGAACTACAATTAAAGTAGACCGAGATATAAACGGAGCGCGAGGCATAATGCTTCGTGCTCTTACGGCAGCTTCAGCCGTTAATCGCGCTTGTTGCGTTTAAAATGAAGAGTTGTAGTGAATGCTTGTCCCAATGAAGACTTTTCACTCACCTTCTTTTTACGGCCAGTTAGTGAGGCAGTAGGCTAGGAAATTGTAAGACGCGTGGATAGCGAATGCTAAAAACAATCCTATCCATGACAAGCTGGGCCGTTCGTAACTCTTAGAACGATCATGCATCTTCACCTGCACCAATGTTACCGCCACATGCATTGTTATTGGCAAGAATCTAAACAGGGTCGCCATGGTTCCTGTATTGTGCACCATTGTTTCGACCATACATAGAATCATACAGAACATCCACGCGAATCCTTTGACTACAGCAAATCTCCTAACGCCTTCTTCAATGATTGGGGCAATGATAATGATCGACATCATAACAGCCAATTCAAGTGGCATTGTTTCAATACAGGAGAAGGTTAGAAGCAAGTTGGCAATCCAGCAAATCACTACCATGGTGGCGGCAGTAAACAGATTTTTTACTTGATCTTTTTGTTCCATGCCTATTTCTTAAAGTCTTTCAACGACTTCCTTATTTTGACCGAATCCCAGTCCGCATCTTCTTTAGTGTAGAATCTCACTTCTTCGGCATATTCTGACGTGCCTTCTGATTTAGCCTTCAGTGCAGCTGCTAGTGGCCCATTCCGATGTAGGATGACATCTTCTTCACCTGCATCTATGTTATGGACGTGTAGGATGTCAGGAGTTCTTTGCAGCCTTGAAATAGACTCTTCCAGATCTTGCATGAACTCGTCACCATTTCTCTTCATTGACTTGGTGGCCACAATGAATCCAAGATCCCCTGTTTCACGTATGAACTTGCCAAGCCTTTCTTCAGAATGCTTGTAGTCATGGGCGGTGTCGATGTATCGAATACCACTTTCAATAGCAGTCATGAAGACCTTTCTAGATCTTTCTTCAGAGGCATTTGAAAATACTACCTCGGCGCCAAGCCCTAGTATCGGAATATCTATGTCGACCAATCCGATTTTGACTGTAGGAAGTTCCATTTTGAGCGTGACCCCTAAGGTTTGTGCGCCTACTTCAAAGAAAATGGTTGAAGTGAGCGCGTTAATGCCGCACGTACATACTCTATTAGAATTTTACAACTTGTAGGGAAAATAATCCTTTCATAGGAAACAAATAGCACAATCATTGGAGTGGATATCATGAGCAAGTTTAATATATTGTCATTTGATGGTGGCGGAATCAAAGGTGTACTATCCATCAGATTGATCCAACGCATTCGTGATCAATTTCCAGAACTTTTGGAAGTAGTCGACATGTATGTCGGCACTTCGACTGGCGGAATAATCGCATTGGCACTTGCAGCTGGAGTTCCTATAGACACAATCAAGAATCTCTATATCGAGAAAGGAAAGGATATCTTTCATCGTAATTGGTGGCGGGTCTTCGGCATTACCGGGCCCAAATATTCCAATCATGGTTTGAGACGTGAAATCGACAGACTCTTTGCTGATGAACAGCTGGGAGACTTGAAGAGTAAAGTGCTGATCTCGTCCTTTGACTTGAAGAGTTCACAAAAACCATATAGGTGGAAACCTAAGTTCTTCCATAACTTCGGTGATGACAGGGATGATCCAGTGCGTATTGCAGATGTGGCTATGTACACGTCTGCGGCCCCCACATACTTCCCTGCAGTGGATGGTTATGTTGATGGCGGCATGGTTGCCAACAACCCTTCTATGGCGGCCATATGCCAAGTGCTCGACGATAGATATGGGGACCAAGTGTTGCTGGAAGACATCTCCTTGCTATCTGTCGGTACTGGAGTGAACTATCAATACATTGATGGCGATCGATATAACTTCGGAGCCAAAGACATTACCAAGATTGTTGGCATACTTTTAGATGGGACCAAGAGCGTACCAGAGTATCAATGCAGTGTTATTTTAGATAAGAAATATTTTCGTCTCGATCCAATCGATGAACAAAATACCAAATTAGATGATGTCAAAGCTATTGGTCATCTATTGGAAATTGCCGATCGATGGCCGCTTGACGATATTATTGCATGGCTTGAAAATTTTTGGAAATAGGCGGAGAACATACCGCATAGCCCGCGAAACGGCGGGCTTTTTTAGTTTTTTTACGTTTGAAATAGTCTGTATATAGGTTATATTCAGGCAACCGATTTACCGAATTGGAGATGAAAATGAATTTGGACGTATGGGCCGTTCACGGCCTACGGGGGAAACGAGTCGGGGGGATTAAAAGTGTGTACATCACCCGTAAAGAAGCTAATGCAGCATCTGGAAATGGCATGACTGTTCGTAAAAGGAAGGCCATTCGGGTAGGGCTAAATACGGTCGCCATACTTGACTGGGCAGTGGATGGATTAATGTCGGTTAAAGGTGATGGACTTTACAAGGTCTCCTTCGAATCTGGTGCGGTGTCCATGATGTTGTTAACCAAGCAAGATCTTCAGGATTCAGTATTGATTGTCAAAATACCAAAAGATGATTTTAATGCGATCCGTGATGTCCAATTATCTATGACACGCATACTTTCATACAAAGGTGCTCCACGATGTGTTATCACTTCTAAGGATGTCGACTTCGAACTCTACTAGGATAGTTTCATATTCATACCGAATAAGTCATATGCACGGAGGTATGACCAAAGGCACATAAGAAACCAAATATTCTTAGTGAAATCAATGTTCCTGTAAAAATCGAACCAACCATGCCGAAACCTAAATCAATTCCTAGCGACGTGACAATACAGCAGGAAATGGAAAGGATTCTCAAGGAACTGAAGAAGTTTCAAATGAAGAATGACAAGTCTAGTACATTTCGGCAAGATTCAATATTGATGTATGAGCAGCGACAAGCACCCACTAAGAATTGAACAATTGGGATAGTTCAGGTATTTGGTTGACATTGCTGATGCCGTTTTCCTGAAGAATCTGTTCCAACCTTTGCTCGGCCACTGGAATGTGTTTAGCCGCTTCCTTCATCTGAGTCAACCAATTTACTATTTCCTGTAATTCTGGTACTGCAGCAGCAAGTTGTTCGTAATCCACTTCAGGTGTAATGACGTCTGCCCCAGCCTGATCAATATCTTCATTCAGGTCTAATCCTTGTTGGGCTTTTTTCAACCAATTCATAATACATCCTCGTTTTCATATAGATTCTACAGCAAAATTAATAACTTATCCTTCCAGCTTGAAAATAGACACGCTTATGCTATATTGATCATAAATTCACAGGAGAGATATATGAGTTTGTTCAAAAGATGTGAAATCGGAATTAATTATGATGACGGCAAACCCATCCGTGAAGATGATATCGTCCTATGGGAAGATGAGGATCGAAAGGAAAGTGTCGTATGTCGTGTTTCCTATCATAATGACAAGTGTGCATTCATGCTTGAAGAGTTGGACGGTACCGATCGCGAATACTTGGACACCTACATGCGAAAGGGACATTATTCGTTTGTATCCATAGCCGAAGAGAATATCCCACTATATAAGGCTTGGAGCCGCCTTGGGGTATGCAGCCCCCTATATGCGAAAAGGCAATCATTCTATAAACAGACTAAGCCTGGTACTTGTTTTCCCATTGCCGCCATTAATGCATGTATCGGCAGAGAAGTATTGCAGACCATGCTTAACTTCAAGCTTTTGGACCGAATGATCGAAGTTGGAGAATGTGAAAAGTGGCGAGCCTGCATTGATGACCAGCTGGTCCTTAATGAGATTCAAAGAGGGACCAATGTTCAATTTGTGCAAGCCGATATGGAGTCAGTTATCGAAGAAGGCGGTATTCTTACCGTCAAGGGACGAAATGATCTTCATGCATGTGCAGTATTCATCTACAACAAGCAACCTTATCTTGTCAATTCAATGATTGGCGAAGGAAAGTTCGTGAGACCGCTCATGAGTATTAACGAAATCCCCCGATCGGATAATCCTGAACACCATCGGGACTATCTTCTTCTTGTTGATTGATGTATTATCACTGCTTGTCATTAAAGCATGTTAGGTGTGGGAAAATATATCCATACGACAGTCAGGACCCATGGTTTGCCAACTGCTACAAGTGGATCGGCAAATATTGCGGATACTGCCCACAGATATGGCTTTCTCGAAGCCATAGTCAAATAACTGGGATTAGGTCAGATAAGAATTTTGTACTCTTCGGATTTGAAGATGTTGTTGGATTCCCCATTGATTATGATTGGTGGTGCCTAATCCTCAACGTAATAATCAATTTCCACCTATCTGGCAAAGATGTAGAGAAAGATTTTGATAGACTGAACGTTAAGATCTGGGAAGAGGTTCAGGAATTATACGCAGAGGACACTGATGATGAACTATCGAAAGCCGATGATTTCGATTCATGGATGTCCAATTGTCTGTTGATTAAGAATAATCAGGTGGTGGTTCCTAGCCTCAATCTTAAGTCGGCAAAAGAGGTTTTTTGTCGCAATGAGAAGCAAAAGAAAAAACTAAGGAAGATGGGTTTTATCGAAGATCGTATTAAAATCCGTAATTTTTCCAAGTCCGCTTGGTAGAGATTGGCTGAACGCCGGAGGCCGGTCTGACATTTGTATAGTCCGGTATAAACGGAGAACGCCAAAATGGGGTTATCTATCGACAACAGGTGCTTAGTTCTGAATAAGAACTGGTATCCAACGGACATTAATCGTGTCTGTCGGGTGTTGTCAAGGACGATGAATGGTTCCATCAGGATCGTTCACCCCGATACGTTCCAGGTCTATGACCTTTGGAGCTGGGTGAATAAGGGCGTCGAATCATCCGAACGTCTCAAGATATCAGACGAACTCGAATGTGACGTACCTGAAATCGTCATTGCCACATCGTATTCAGGAATGAGGAGCGAAAAGGTTATGTGGTCACGTGAAAACGTGTATCGTCGTGACAACTACACCTGCCAGTATTGTGGAATTGAAGCGGCGAAAGCCGGCAAGAATGTTCGACTAACAATCGATCACATTCTACCACAGTGCAAGGGCGGTCCAAATACCTTTGAAAATACGGTAGCGGCGTGCTCCGAATGCAACAACTGGAAGGATTCAATGAGCGTCAAAGAGTTTTGTCGGGTCAAGGGATTCAAGGTCCCCCACCCAAGAACTCCGTATTGGCATTCATGGACCTCGAGGTTAGGTAGCCAATTCCCAGACTCGTGGGAAAAGTTCATTAAAAACTGAGGTGAAGAAATGGAATCGGTAATTCTAGAGATCAGGCCCGGAGAGGGCGGCGAAGACTCGAAATTGTTCGCAAAGGACATGGCGAGGATGTATGTAGCCTATGCTAACCGCATTGGCTTCGCCTGCGATTGACTAGAATCTACGGAGTCCATAACGGTACTTCTGATAGAAGGAACTGGCTGCATGCAGCTAGCAATGGAGTCAGGCATTCATCGTATTCAACGAGTTCCCCCAACTGAAAAACGTGGTAGACGACAAACATCTACTGTAGCTGTAGCGGTTATGGAATGTGATAACATTGCAAATGTGACGATTGACCAGAATGATGTTAGGATCGAAGCTGTTCGTGGCAGTGGCCCTGGTGGACAACATCGGAACACAAGGGATACAGCTATTCGCATTACTCACATTAAGACGGGTATATCAGCTTATGCCGATGGCAAGAGTCAACATAGGAACAAGGTGAATGCAATGTCGGTACTGTCGGCTAGATTGTCGGCCATTGGAACTGAACGTCGTAATCGCCAAGAGAATGCTAAACGTCGTGAACAGATTGGTGACATGGGTCGCGGGTCAAGAATTCGCACTTACAACCTTTTCCGTGGCTTTGTTAAGGACGAGCGAGTAGCTGGGAAGTTCAATCCCAATAAGATCCTTAATGGTTACCTGAATCTGATATACGATAAGATGAAATAAAGTAATGGGGGGCTTCGGCCCCCATTTTACTATGTTGACAGAAAAGATATTTGAAGTATTTCGATGTCTTACCGAATATTGAAAAAAATGAAAATGGAATGTTATTTTTCTTTTTTCATTTGACTTATCAATCCCAACGCAGTAGATTTAACTCCAGTAGAAAGTCGATAGATTTAGAGAGAGAATCTTTTTATGAAGTGCATTTGTTGCATGTGCCGTAAATCAGATAACGTACACACACTCACCCAGTCGTCACAAAACCTTGATATCGTTAGGGGGGCAATATGTGACGAATGTATTAAGCAATGGGACACCGATGATCCCATCAAGCTTGCCCAGATGATCCACGACATCAATGAGACCGTAGGTGTCGACAAAGAGGATCAATCGATTCGACAAATCGAATGTGGAACCATACCAGAAGTATGCCCTTCATGTGGAACGGTATTTCAACAGATTGCCGATGATGGGGTTACGGGATGCGAGAACTGCTATCGAGAATATGCTTGCATCATTAAGAATGTCCTTGAAATCACAAGGATGAAGAAAGATGATCGTGAATCACTTGCGGCAGCGGAATTGCAGGAGCGTCTGTTGCATTCATTGGAAGAAGAAAATTACGAGATGGCCGCCCAGATCAGGGATGAACTGCTAAAGCTGGAGGCCGAGGATGATCAATAGTCTTCCAGAGTGGTTGAATGGCGATTGGAACCATGATGACATCTTGGTTTCTAGCGAAATTAAGATGAGCCGCAACATAAGTGGGTTTAACTTTTCCAGTGCATGTTCCAGTCATGACAAGAAACGAATTTCCGATATAGTGAAGAAAGAATTCATTCCAGACCTTGAAATGAAGCCAGTCGAATCCATGTGCCTATCGTTTCGAAAGATGTTGATGGAAAGACGACTTCTTAGTGAATCTGCTTCAAATGGCAAGAAATTTACGGAAGTATATTGGTCCGATGATCAAAATGAGTCGATATGTCTTAATGACGAAGACCACATTAGGATTCGCTTGATCGGCAATGGATCCTGTATGCCAGAAATGATCCTTAAGATGTATGCACGAGAAAGTGATCTGGCTGCTTCTCTTCAGCTAAGTAAGATGGATGGTTACGGGTATTTAACTTCTCATTATCGAAATTCAGGTAGTGGCGTCAGACTTTCTATTCTTTTGCATACGCCAGCAATTTGTTTAAGTAACTATTCTGAGGCTATTGGGGTCAAGATAGCCGCATCTAATATCAGTATTGGAGGAACATTTGCTGATGACACAGTAGGATACGGAAACATATTCCACCTCTATTGCGACCCTAGTTCGTCTCGTGATATCATGTCGGATGCAGAAGACCTGATGTCAATAGCGAATGAGATAGCCGATATCGAAAGGGATTTGCGTAGTCGCGAACTTGATGACGAAACGATTAACACCATATCGTTGAGTTGGGGCATACTTAAGTACTCGAATGTACTATATTTTTCTGAAGCCTTAAACTCTATATCATGTTCCATATTGGGGATGAAAACGGGATTGGGAAGTTTTGATTCTAACATGCTGAAAGAGATGATGCTCGGCATGATGGATGGTCATCTTCTCAATTGTATAGATAATGGAGATGCACCCATATGTCTGGAAAAGGCACGGGCAGAGTATCTACGCGAAAGAATCGGGAACAAAAAACTGGTTCTGGATTAAGTATGGAAGAGGCTCTTAGCCAAATAGGCGACAAGAAGGTCGCCATATTCACACATCCAGGCCCAGATCCTGACGCTATGGGTTCATGTCTTGGAATGCAATGGATACTGGAAAGTAAGTTTGGCATTATGTCAGACTTATTTATGCAAGGAGACTATTCATCCAGACGTCAAAACACTGCAATGGTAAATATTCTCGATATCAAATTCAAGAAAGTCGAAGAATATATCGAAAATAGAGATCAATATGGATCTGCCATAGTCGTTGACTCCACACCAAAAAGAGTGCCGCCTGAAATATCTGGAGATATCAAGGTTGTGATTGATCATCATAGCGTCAAGGTTGACCCAGATGAATATGATTTCATTATCAATCGCAAGGTCGGTTCATGTTGCACGATAATCTTCGACATGATGACTGCAATGGAGTGCGTCCCACCCAAGAACGAAAAAGGCTTGGTCATTGCCACTGCCATGTTGGAAGGGATAAGGTCAGATACCGACATGTATCGCCGTGAAGATACGACGAAGGGAGATTTCGACGCATCGGCAATCTTATTTGATCTGGCTGACATGGACTTAATCAATCAGATTGAAAGATGTAGGTTACCAAGATATCATTTCGAATTGCGGGCCGCAATTATCGAGCCTGGTAATTCCGAGATCGTTGAAGGTGCTACGTTCATTGCATGTGCTGGATTTTTATCTACAGCCAAGGTCGCGTCGCTACCTATATTGGCGGACGAGGTCATGAACGACATGGAGGGTATCAGTACCTCGATCATCTTCGCTATAGTAGAAGATCGAATCGAACTCAGCATGAGGAGTAACGAGGTATCTCTTGAGGTAAATAGATTTCTTCAGAAGCATTTTGGAGATTATGCTGGGGCCAAATATGGATCAGGAGGGGCTTCAATCCCGCTTGGTGTATTTGGAATGCCCAACCCCCCGGAAGAACTAAAGAAGAACATATACGAAACAACAAAGTCGGTAATTATGACGGTTCTCAGTAGAGACGTCAAAAGCGAATAACACCGTACGAAGAGAGAAGAGAGAGAAAATGAAGCAGTACCTTGATCTGTTAAATCACATTATTATCCATGGCGACCAAAAGGGTGATCGCACAGGAACAGGAACCAAAAGCGTATTTGGTTATCAAATGCGATTTGACCTTGCAAAAGGCTTTCCTATGTTGACTACCAAGAAGCTTCCATTTCGATGGATTGCTGAAGAATTGCTATGGTTCTTAAGTGGCGACACCAATGAGGGTACGCTTCGTGCAAAAAAGATTGATATCTGGAAAGAATGGGCCGATGAAGAACATACGTCACATTTTGGACGTGAAATTGGAGATCTAGGACCTGTTTATGGATATTTGTGGCGTTCATTTGGTGGTGACTACCCAAAAAGAAATGGTGTCGACCAAATAGCCCAAGTAGTTGAAAGCATCAAGAACAATCCAAATTCGAGAAGACATATTGTCAGCGGCTGGGACCCACGTGTTGCCGATCAAGTAACGCTTCCTCCTTGCCACACATTGTATCAGTTCTATGTATGCAATGAAAAACTTTCTTGCCACCTGTATCAGCGGAGTGCCGACAGCTTTCTCGGCGTGCCGTTTAACATCGCCTCATATGCACTGCTGACTCATATGATGGCTTCCATTTGTGGACTAATACCAGGCGATTTCATTCACACGTTTGGTGATCTCCATATTTATAATAATCACATGGAAGCGGTAAACCTTCAGCTATCCCGCGACATTAGATCATTGCCAACACTGGCCATTAACCCTGAAATCAAGTCGATATTCGATTTCACCTACGACGACATGGAGCTTGTTGGTTACGAACCGCATCCTTCTATCAAGGCACCAGTAGCCATCTAAGTATCCCATTATCCAAACACCACAGGGGAGGTGTACTATGCCCAAAAGATACTCATATGATCTGAAAAGTTATCATGCCGACGCTTCTAAAATACCAATATTGAGTAGGGAAGAAGAAAATTACCTTGCCAATATCATTCAAAATGAAGAGTCAAGTAAAGACGAAAAGGAAGATGCCATATACAAATTGGTAGAGCATAATCTTCGTCTGGTCATGAAAATTGCCAATGATTTTGTCGACATGGGGTTGTCTCGTGATGACTTGGTGATGGAAGGAAATGAAGGACTTAAAAAGGCGGCGACTAAGTTCAGATCTGATAAAGGTGCGAAGTTCTCCAGCTATGCCGCATGGTGGATCAAACAGTCGATCCGTAAATCTATTGGAGATAAAGGCAGTTATGGATTTATCCGAATAGACAGCACGCGGCGCAATAAAATAAACCGTGTTGAACAATTCATATCGAAATTCGAGAATGACCATCATGTGGCTCCGACTAGCAAGCAAATTGCTGATGGAATCAGTATGTCTGTTAGGCAGGTTGATATCCTTCTCGAGCAAATGAAGATCAAGCGTATATCATATGAAACAATAGCTGAAAATGGTTTTGAAATCCCAGTTGAACCTGACATGTCAATTGAGACTAGGGAATCAATGGATATTATTCGGCGCCTGTTCGACACTTTGGATGACAGGCAGCAAGAAGTTCTGCGATATCGCTGTGGACTTGATGGCTATCCCACATTAACCCTTGAGGTGATAAGCAAAAAGTTTGATGTGACGGCAGAAATGATCCGGATCATCCAACGAAACGCCATTGAGGACCTACGGAGAAAATACTATGAACTGGATAAATAAATGGTTCAAGAAAAAACCAAATCTGTCTCCAGAAAAGATTAAGGATCTTGAGCTTGCGAAGGTGAGTGAATTTCTTAACCGTTATGATGTATGGCCCAGTGTCAAATTTGATTGGAATACTGGAGAATTCACTGTCCATCAAAACCCTAATCTATTCATTTCTATCATCGTCTATATCAATTGTGACCGCGAGATGATAAATAAGCTTGTTGACAAGTACATTCAGGAATTGAAAAATGCTTATCTCAAGCACAATCTCATATGCAACAAAAAAGAACGGCTTTTGAAGAAAATTGATGTGGACTTCGGAGAATAGAATTAACCTCATTTCCGCATGGCCTGGTGAAAAGTACCAAGTCAGGATAATCGGGCGTCCAAGCATCCGATATAGATTCTATTTCCAAGACGGCAACTTCCTTGACCTTGTAAGTCCAGACGACATTAAGGAAATAACGGGGAAGTACAATGTCGAATATTGGATGGCTGTTAAATACAATGATAGCCTGTTTTGCATGGAAATACCGAATGATTTATTCAGCATCCTTTCATCATGCTCTGCAGCCATATCATCTAGTCTTGGCGGGTATGACGGCAGAGAAGTGTTTATTGAAGTGCATGACGGAATTCCACGTTTCACTGCATCTGTAGGTGAATATGTCGAAGTCGACGATGATGTGTTCGAAAATATATCCGATATTAAGGAAATGATGGCTGATGAAATTTTGTTACCATCAAATCCACAGACCATTTCTTCAATGGACTATAATATAGATCATCCGACAGTGGACCATCCAGACATTTTCGAGTTGGATGATGAGTCCGAGCATGATTTGCTGTCGACATTATATTCGTTTGCTTTGCAAGTGTCTGAAAGCGGATGTGATTATACAGCCATGATGGCAGCAGACATGATTCAGAAAATAAAGGAACGGCAAAAATGAGCAAGATAATTCCAATTGCAGTAAGGACTAAGAATCGTCCTGTATATCTGGATGTCACCTTGAAAAGCATATGGGCTAGCAATCTTCCTGACGGTCTTGCTCCCATCATCATCGACGACTGTTCGAATGAACCTGAAGCAATAAAATATTTGAATACTGATGATGAATTTGAATTGGCGGAGCCATGCACTTGGATTGGAGACAATGAAAAATGGCTTGGTCGTGTTGGAAAAATCGCCAATGTCACCAAGCTTAAGGGCATAAAGTCCCGGGCGGAGATCGTTCGGCCACATCGTGGGATGGGAGTTCGTGGATGCCTTTTCTGGAGTATAGACTACATGATGACCAGATTTCCGGAGGCAGATGCCATCATCATGATTGAGGGGGATGTCGTATTTCATCCTGAATGGTACAATGCAAGCATCAATGCATATGAACAGACTCTTCATAACGAAGCTGGACCCAATGGCCCGACACTGGGTCTGTTAACGGCATACGATCGTCGTGGCAAGAGCAGGAAGAAGAACGCCGGCGGATTCTGCTGGAGAAGCGTATCCAGACGCAAAGACAATCGATGGAACTGCATTAACGGGATCGGCGGTGTAATGTATGTCGTCACTAGGGAATTTTACGAGAACAAAATTACCTCGTTCAAGAAGGTCCATCCAGCAGGCTCCCGTGGTGGAGATACTATGCTCCAAGGGATATGTGCCAGTGCCGGATTCTCAATTGCAGCCACAGTGCCATCATATTGCCAGCACATAGGCATTACCTCGATCGCATGGCCAAACAAAGGATGGCGACATACAGTCAACTTCTTGAAGCCTATGTCATTTGAAAGTTTCGACGAAGAAGGAACTGCATATAGTGAGGACTGGAAATGAAGCCCAATCATTGCTCTTGCTGCGGCAACTATATCGAGGGTTAGCCCATGAAAAAGAAAACACTTGTAATCATCTCTAAAAATCCAATTTGTATGAGTATAGATGACGAGATGGTTAATCAATGGCCAATTGTCACCCTTAAGCAGAACCCCAGAAATAATAGGCTTTTCTTCGCTCTGGACTATCTGTCATGTACACCTGAAGAGGATGGTGCTCGCATATGGTCAGAACGTATCAGCGAGATGAAACTTGATGGCATGGCCGTCGTAGTGTCAGATAGCACTGCCGATGTGCTCGCCCTAGAAAACTCATTCTGATCTTATGCCTTGTGAACTGTGCAATAGAGACCTTTTTCTCACTAAACATCACCTGACCCCATGTTGCCAGCATAAGCGTATTGCTAAAATGACTGGCAGAAAGATTATCGAACTGTAACAAGATGTGATTATGCTGTGCGATGATTGTCATGGACAGGTTCATGCCTTGATCTGTGAAAAGGATTTGGCCGACTACTTCTCTACGATCAGTAATTTATCAGCTCATTCTGGGGTATCCAAGTTCGTCAAATGGGTTCAGAACAAGAAGCCTGGCGTGCGTCACAGAAAGAAAAATGGGAAAAATTAGAACAATACTGAAAGAAACCATTTTTTCTTCCGTCATTGCACTTGAAAAACAAAGGATACATGCTACTTTAATTAGTAACAGGGAGAGCAACCTCCCAAGAAACAATTTAGGTTCGTGACCTAACATTTTAGGCATACATACTTTTGATGCTGAACATCGCATGAGTAACACTAGTTATCACAATCCCATGCAGGGAATTCGACTGAAGTGTCAATGCGATGCTGAACATCGCATGAGTAACACTGATGAATGGGCCTTCATAACTTTCACGATCCGATTAATTTTCGATCTTTGAAAACTGAATAGATTTTGATTCGTGCCCTAACATTTGTGGCATACA
>Ga0210003_1001560_pt1 | contig 20068 bp, 42 predicted proteins | sample LantaG_FD_182804 | JGI IMG/M metagenome (GOLD analysis project Ga0210003, IMG submission 182804) | Deep subsurface microbial communities from Baltic Sea to uncover new lineages of life (NeLLi) - Landsort_02402 metaG (SPAdes) (version 2) | ecosystem: Environmental > Aquatic > Marine > Oceanic >... | reverse complement strand
GCTAATAAAAAGAATATTATAATTGGAATTGTTATTTTACGGTTCATTGTCAATCATACCTCCTGGTGCACAAAATAATAAGTCTGATTTCTTTGTTTTGAATAATTGAATTCCTGTTGCGATATGTTCTACTATAATATAAGTACCATCATCTGTTGTTCTTAAGTCTGCTGATACAACAGCACCACCACCACCGCCTCCACCACCAGTTGGATTATCCTCTATATACTTCTTTACCAGCTTAAGGATTTCTTCCTCTGTTAATGCTTTAGGTGTTGCAGTTGCCATTATTTCTTAGCTTTCTTCTCCTTCTTAGGTTTAGCTTTTGCTAATGCTTCTTTTTTAAATTGTTCTGATACTTCTCCTGTCTCTACATCAACAGGGTTCTTCTTTGATTTCCACCCAGTTGCTGTGAATGGAAGTTTTATTTTAGTCATCTTTTTTGTCCTCCATGAATTTATCCCAAATGGACATGTGTTCTAAGTTCAGCTTCTTGTCTTTGTCTAACTTTCTCAAGGCATCACATACTATGTCTTGTGCCCTTTCACCTATTTCAAATTCTTTCTCTATCTCTCCTTTTGCTCTATTCCACTGATTCTGTGGTTGAGGTAAAGGGTTACCATTTTTATCTTGTGTGATTACTTTCATCTCGATATCATCTAACTCTTCTTCCGAAGGAAGAATGGTATCCTGTAATGTTTTTATTGTTCTCAACGTTATAATGTTGTTTTCTTTTGGCAATATGTTCAATACCAAAAACCGTTCCATTATGTTTAGTTTTACTTTCATTTTCTTAACCCTCCTAGGTATTTTTTATTAGCCCTCTTAGGCTTTACTTAATAATAAAAAAAATAAAAAAAATAATTAATTTTACAATGAATATAACTGTAATCCATACATTGTTCCATTAATATTTACTTTAAGATGATAATCTTTGCTACCACCAGCCGATGCATCTCCACTTACTACTGGGTCTTGGTCATAACTTGTTTCATCAAAGTAAAACAATGAAGCCCAACCACTTGAACTTGTTTCAAATCCAATAAAAGAATCAGGTTTACTTGCTCCAGTAGTTGCAAATATTCCATATTCTTCTCCACTAATAGTTCCACTCATTTGATTATCAACCCAAAGAGCTGCAGCTCTTGAACCTGAATCAGCTACACAATTACTATTAGCACCGATTTTAAACCATCCACCATATAGTCCTGCTGTCGCATCTCCACCCAAAGTTTTTAAGTGTGCAGCTTCACTTCCACCTACACTTCCTAAAAAAGCCATAGACTGTAAACCTTGTAAAGTTGGTGTTCCAGTTGTGTTAGTTGCTTCAACTAAAAAAGAAGCTCCAAATCCTTTACCATCTTCACCACTTGTTCTAATATATGAACCATATCCAATAGTGAAATCATCTTCTGCACCTAATATACCAATAGTACAAACTTCAGTAGTTGCACCACTAACAGCTGTCAATCTTGAAGAATAACTACCCATCCTAATAGCTTTACTAATAGTTCCACCATTAATATTAATACCATTTGTAAAAGTTCCAGTATCAATATTAATTGCATCTGTAGCACTTCCTGTAATACTCATTCCAGTTGTAGTTGCACCAGTTATAGATATTCCAGTTGTTACTGCTGAATCCATTACAATAGCTCCACTAATTGTAGTGCTTCCATCAAGATTAATAGCTGTTGCTCCTGCAAGAGTAATAGTTGGAGAAGTTATAGTCATTAAATCATCTGAACCAGAAGCTATACTTTGACTTGCATCTCTGATATAAAGAACTTTTCCTGCAGCTATTGTAGTATCTCCATTAAGACTTACATTTCCAGTTCCTGTCGTAAAAGTTTTAGTTCCACTAACAGTTGTATCACCATTTAAAGTAACTGCAGTACTTCCTACTAATTCAATATTTGCTTCAGTTATCTTTAGGTTGTCTACATCTGTGTTTACTATTGTCGCTCCGTTTGACAATATCAAATCTGTCGTAATAGTTCCAGCACTCATATCAATTCCAGTCGTATATGTTCCTGCTCCTATGTTAAGTGCAGTATCTGCGACAGTCGCACCTGTGTTTGAAATATACAATAGGTGAAAGCTCCCTGCAGAAATAGCTTGTGCTAAATTGCTTTCTACATGCAATGAACAAAGACGTTCTACTTCTGTCCAAGTTCCACCATCAGCAATATCTGTTTTCAATGATGTGATTATTATGCTTGAACCATTCAGTACACCTGTTCCATTGTTATGAACTTGAGTGTACAATCCCATCATACCTCCATCTGTCATAGCGTCATCAGCATGTAATTGACATTGGAAATATCCTCCTCTTGCTAATACTGTTGTTGTATCAGTTGTAGGATATACTCTTGTTGAAACTTGTAATGCTCCTTGTCCTACACCAGATGCTTGTGCATAATCTGTTTTAACTTCTAATGCGTATGTGTCTGTTGATACTGGACGGTTATGTATTTTCATTATACCATCTACATCAAGCATGTTCTCACTTACGTCCCAAGTTACTTTCTTACCTGTGTCTGCTCCGTAAAATATAACATCACCTACACCAGCTCCATCTGCTCCTGATGTTAAGGCACCTGAAATTGTTAATGTATCTGTTACTGCATCACCAAAGACTAAGTCCGTTGTAACTACAAAAGCACTATCTGATTTTTGTACTTTAAATAATTCATTGTTTCCTCTCTTAAAAGTCCAGTAATCACCTTCGTCATCTACGGCGATACCTCCTCCACCACCAACACCCATCATGTTTCGTATGTTGTGTTGATTGTTCATTACCCAATCATTCATTGCTTTATTTATATCTGGCATTTTTATTATCCTCCTTACTTTTTATTCCATGTTTTAAAGACTTGTCCGATTACTTCTTCTGCAGACGAAAGCACTTCGATGTTCTGCTTTCCAGTCTTAGCGAAGTACGAGCCTTCCCTTATTCCTGTATCGTAAAATCTTCTGAATATAGGATTGTATAAACTAACATGCTTCCCAGGGTATTCTTCTGCGGAACCATTAAAAGATTTGAACTTTATTCTTGACCAAAACTTCTTTGGGAACATTTCCAAAATAGCTTTCTTCATTTCAATTGTCAATAGGTTTGGTACTGTGTGTTCTCTACCACATAGGACAACTTCTATTTCTCCATCAGTAGAACCATTTTTAATAATATCACCTGATAATAGTATGGACGGGAGACTTACTGCAAAGTCTGACATTAGACTAAGAACCTCCTTCATACCTACTGACTCTTTGTTCTTTTCTTCTAAGGATATATAATCCATTTCAGTGTAATCTTCCAACTCAACTTCGTTGGCTTTTAATTCTTTCATAACGTCTTGGTAAAGATTTAAGATATCATCTGATGACCAACCTAATGGTCTACCTGGTTTCTCTTTATGAAGAGCCCAATAGGATATAAGCAATTCTCTTGATTCCTTCAAAGCTTGTACGCTTTGTCCTTTAGGTAGCCAAGTTTTGTTGAGCATCTTATGCCGCCACCTTTATGTCTGCTGTTTTACAATGAGGTCTGAATGTAAGAGTTGCTTCTCTTATATCAATGTCTTTGTTTAAGTCATTGCCAATTTTCTCATAATCAAATCCTGCACTGATTCCTTTTACTAACCCTGCAAGAACTTTCCTCGCTGCTTCTTCATCATAGATTTCTCCTCTATAAACAATTCTTCCCAATGCTTCATCCCAATCAAATTGATTAAGTTTTCCAAGTACATCTGCTACATTAGAAGAGTCTCCCCAGAATGCATCGTGTGTTGCAAATAGAATTATCTCTTGTCCGATTAGTTTCTTATAAGCTTTAAACAATTCATCTTTAGTAATTGTTCCTGTGTAATATGTTCCTTCTCTAAGAAGTTCTCCACTAACAGACATTGGTAAGGAAATCTTACCATCAAATGTTGCAGGAGCCATGCTCTTCATGTTTGTTTCAATGTCAACAAAACTTCCTACTGCATCTTTCTTTTCTGTTTTCCAGAATAATATTGAACTTCCACCTTTCTTAAATGCAACTGTTCTAAAAACATATCTTTCATTTAATTTGTTTCCATAGAATTTTGCTTCCATGAATTCATCTTCTTTCCTCTTTTCACCAGCTAAGTATCTTCCTTCATCTATAATATTGTCAGCATTAAAACCTTCTATTCTTTTACATAGAACTTTTTGTTTAGGATTAGTTTCAAATAAGTATTCTTCTTTCTCAGGTATCAATTCAAAGTTCGCAGTCTTTGCTCCATCAAATTCAAATAGTGTTAAGAAGAATCTGTTTTCTTTTTTAGCCAGGACGTATTTCTTAAACACTTGGTTCTTGGAATGAATACTCTTTGCAAGTGCTTTTAGTTTTTGTATACCTTCCTCTATTTTAGTTTTATCTTTCTTGAACTTTACCAGTCCGTTTAAAAATTCATTTTCATTCATTTTGCTCTACCTCTTCATCTATTTCCGCGTGTACGGTATGGTTAAGGTTTCGCTTCTTCATCTCAGCTACGACCTTATCGTGAACCTCTTTAACTTTCTTTATTCTTTTTTGATTGGCAGCTTGATGTGTGAAGCAATGAAACAATATCAATTCATTATCTTCGAATGTATTAATCGCTTCCTTTCTTTGAAAGTAATCCGTGATTTTTGTGTGTGTCGACTCCATCTTCAAACTCCCCCCTTATTGTCCATATGTCATCTTCCTCACCAATCTGTTCTATTTTTTCCATAACGGTTTGGAACCTTGCATCATCACCAATCTCTTTGAATAGTTTGGCAGCTCTTGCAAGCTTTAACATTGTATTAGATAGAGTTTCTTTTCTTCTTAGTTCGACATCTACTTGTGATGGTCTTGGTTTAAATTTAAACACAGGGTAGTCTGCTACCTTTGCATTTGGAAATGCAATCTTGATTGCTGGAGCAAATATCTGTTCATCTATTGTTTTCTTTATTATCAATTCATCTGTAAACGTATCTTCATACATGTCTTCTCTTTGTGCATCTAATGTTGATTTGTTTGTTGATGTTCCTGATTGCGTTACTAAAGGTAATGGCATCTCTAATGCGATAGCTAATAGTTGTAACCATTGTTCGTGATACTCTACGAAGTCTGTACTACCTGGGTTTAAGTTTGTAACATCAGTATCTTTTGATAGAATTATTGCGTCTTTATCATTGACATCTTTTACACTCTTTGCGAATGCTTCAAGTTTTTTTGTACTTGTTAAGTTTGTTGTAAATTTCTTTTGAACAAATCCATTCCTATACATTGTTTCTGCGCCAGCATCTTCAATGTTCATGATTTGTTTTATGTTTGTGTAAACTGTTTGTAAGACAGATGTTCCTTCTATCTCATCTCCCCATGTACTAAACTTTAGATGTGCTATTCTTGATAATGGTAAAACAGTTGGTTCTTTAATTGGCACTCTTTGTTTTTGGTCGTTGATATAATATTCACAAAACCCTTTAGGTTGATTTGTTTTTTCATCGAAAGCTATTTCTAAACTTTCACTTGAATATAAATTATTACTCTTTGCTTTTATTTTATAATAACCGAAATATACTGGATGTTTAATTTGAAGATATAGAACTTTATTTTTTGCTTTGTTAGGTACTAACTCTAAGAAGCCATCACCAAAACCATAACTGTCTTTAATCCATTTCTTAATTAGAATTAGTCCGCCTGAGTTTGACATCAATGCTTCAAGGTATTCTCTTATCTTATCTGAGCCATCGACAATTGCATAACCTCTATTAATTATTCTGTTTGCTTTCTTGTCAATACCTACTGGCATAACTGGGTGTGCATTAAGAAGTTTTCTTATTGTGATTAAATCTACTTTAACTAATTCAATTGATTTACCGTCAGTTAAAGATGCTTGAGAAGGTTCTGTTTTTATATCTGCTTTGTCTGCAGTTTTCACTTTCTCTTCTGCAAGTACAGCAATATGTTTTTTAGTTTTAGGAGTATTCTTACCAGCCATTTTATCACCCACATTGGCACACACCATCTAACAATGCATGTCCTTTATATATTATTAGGTAGTGATATATTTAAGTCTTTCGTTTCAAAAAAATCATTTGTTGATTTCGAGGTACTCAGCCGCTCTCCTTGCAGAATTAGGGTTATCTTTTAGCATCCCTAATGCGGAATTACAATTACCACAAAGCAATCCCCTAATCTTTCCAGTCTTATGACAATGGTCCACAGCAAATCCTCTGGTTGTAAATAAGTCTAATTCTTTAGAACAGATTACACATTTGTTATTCTGTATGTTCATCCTTTTAATTATTTCTTCTACAGTTATTTTTACTTTCCTACATTGGTTTCTACTTCTCAAATCTCTAAGTTGTCTAAGTGTAAGACCATGTTCAATACAATAGCCGTTTGTTTTTTTAGTTGCTAAATTATAACAGAACTGGCTTTTACATTTCCTTTTCTTTAAGTTGAGTCGTTTCATTTTACTTCATGATGCATGCACTTGGCATTACGTCAAGCTCCTGTGTGGCTAAATTCGCTATCCACAAGCTGTCTATTGCGTCATCGTGTCCAGTCAATGCAGCCATTGTCTTTCTACCACGAACTGTTTTATAACCGAAGTTAATCATTTGTTTCTTTAGAACTAATGTATCTCCTTCCCACGCTGGAAAGAATAATCTTTTATTTGCCATCTCACTTCTTAAGAATTTAATAGCATTTGATTTAGATTCTTTACTTGTTGTGAATCCTTCACAGAATATATTATTTGATTCAAGCTTCTGTCTAATGTATTCTCCAATGTTATTCTTTTCTACATATACGAAAGCATTGTTAAACTTCCTTGCTAAAGATATGAGTGTCTCTTCTTGTTCTTCTGCAGTTAGTCTTTCATTTATCAATTCTCTTAGTATCTTTATTCCTTTATCAATATCATATTCAAGTACACAGAAGGCGGAGTAATCTGCTGTCTTACTTGCACTGGATGCTAAGTCTGCACCTATTACATATGTTGCTCCAGGTCTACCTGTACTTTCCATTTCAAACTCTGCAGCTTTTGTACATTTATCAACTAACCCTTCAGGGAATATTGCGAAGTCATCTGACATAACTCTACAATTATGAACAATTCCTGCAGATGTAACATATGTGTTGTCATCCTGTACTTCAACATTATATACATCTGAAGAATCAATAAAAGTTTCCTTATCTATAACTTTATATAAACATAATCTTCCGTGATTAGATTTAAATACACTTCTCTTTTTTACATCTCGTTCTCTTCCAATTATGATTTCTGAAAACTTATTCAAACCAACACCTGTTATCCTGATGATGTTTGTAGGTAATGTATTTACAATCCTTCTGCCTTCAATATAATGATTTTCTTTTGAAGTATATGTTGAAATGGTGGCAGGAATTCCTAATGATTCTAATAATCTCCTTGTGCCTGTTGCAAGGATATTTGAAACTGTAGTAAATTCTGCACTATATTTCTTCAAACAACCATCTCCTGCAAAATATCCTTTTAAAAAAGACTTCTTTATTTCTTCTTCTCCATTCATGACTTCTTCTGGAACTTTCTTATTGGGTGCTTTATGACCGCAAAGATTTAAAAATAAATCCCCTATTATTTTATTATTAACAATTATATTACGCACACCTCTTTCTTTCCTCTCTCTTTCTTGTGACTCTTTTTCGAATATCTTTTTTATCAAGAAACGAATTCTTTGTGCTTCTTCTTTCTCTTCATAATTAAGATTAAATGTAATTTGTTTTCCTTTAGCCCCAATAGAACCTTCTGCAGTCCACCAACCAAGAAGTTCTGCTAACTCAGAAGTCAACCTAACATATCTCGGAATTGCTGTCTTGGGTTTTTTTCTTAATATGAATCCTAAATTATTAGATTGATTCCACAAGTATTCTTTTCCATTAAATGTATGTATGGTTGTGTGTGATTGTTTAAAGTTAAATAAATCAAAAGTAACTTTTGTTTCAAATAAACAATCTGTCTGAACAATATAATCGTTAAAAGTCACATCACTTGCTTCTACAAATATAATCTCATCATCTCTACTTATAAGAATTGGATGTTCTGGAGTTATAATAAGTTGTTCTTTATTGGCAAAAGAAAGTTTAATCTTTTGTCCGTTATCTTTTCTTTTACTTGTAGCGATAATTGGTTTATATCTTCCATTATGTGTCAAGACCATATCGCCTTCTTTTAATTCTTTTATTTGTTTAAATCCTCTTGGTACTTTTATTTTAGTATCTCCTTTCAAACATAGATACTCTCTTGTAAATAGAATGTCTCCTTGTATTTGTTTGATGTTCATTAAGTCTTGCCATGAATAAACTTCTTCAAGGTAAACTTGTTTTGTTTCCATGTCTGTTATTGCAGGAAATACTTTAGAATAAAAACCAAGTGCACTTACTCCACCATTTTTAATAATAGCACCATCTCCATCTGCCTCTGCATTCATTAACCTATGAAATATATCTGCAGTATCTTGAGGTGTTCCATTAACAATCATTCTTCCTTTAAGTCTTTTAATACATGGAAGTAGTTGTCCTCTTACGAAATCAAAGATGTGTTCATTAGAATATTTGTTATCATCTCTCAATGGGTCATCTACAATTACTAAAGGTACGTGAGCTGACCTTGGTGTTGTACCAATAGAAAGAGTTTCAATGAAACCATTGTTGTATACAACTTCTTTGTCTCCCCATTTTAAATCTCTCATGTTTGACATATCTTTTTTCTCAAGTAGTAATTCATTGTTGTCAACTATTCTTTTGAATACTCTAAGATTTCTTCTTGCCATCTTAGGAATGTTTGTTACGATAACTACATCTGTATTTGAAAATAGAAATGTTTTAAACAAAGGATATAGAACGAACATAAGAAAAGATTTACCAAGCCCCCTACTCGCCATGAAACAAGTCTGAGTATTCTTTTCAACCATACTGAAAACTTCTTCAACAAATTTATTCCAAATTTTTTGAGCAGTGATTGTATCTTCATGAATTATAAAATGACAGAAGTGATACCATGCATCAGCACTACATATCTTCTTACCTTGCCACTCTTCCGTACCGTAACATTTCTCAACGACAATCTCTACAAGTTCATCATCTGAAAAACTATTCACTACTTCCTTTGGCTTCCCAAGACTCAACAGGTGTTCCCTGTACGTCTGGGCTATCTCTTTTTTTGTCCTCATCAATTACCTCTACTTCGACATCGAAGTCTGCTCTTAATAGTTCTGCTCTAAGCTTCTCTTTATCTTTACCTATTTTATTTGTGATATTAATCTGAGTAAGGTTGGGAGTTTTATCTGTTGTGTCTGTTCTTGTTTCTTTAAGTAATTTAGAATCACTCCTCATTGCATCCATTGCAGTTCTTATCAATGTTGTTAGAGCATTTGTTCTTTCTATCTCATCTATCTCTGGGTCTGCTTTGATTACATTCAATTGGTCGATTAGTGTTGTAATCATAGAATCTATCTTGTGTTCGTGTTTTAATGTTCGTCTAATTAATCTTCTCCTAAGTACATTGTTATCTTCCATCAATCTATCTTTAATCTTATTGTACTTCTGAAAGAAACTCTGGACCAGACTGATTGACATATTGGTATGTCCTTGTTGTATTAATCGTTCTGATATCTTAGCATATGATAGTTCTTCTTCAAGCTTCCATCTGATAACTTGTTCTGCAGTTTCATCACCTAACTTTTCTATAGCTGTCTTTGTTTGTGCGGCAGCAAGTTGTTCGGTAGATAATCTAACTATACCTTCTTCTTTAAGCTTCTCGCCTATCTTGCCTTTCTTGGCATCATCTATTAATTTATTGACATCCATGTGACTATGATGTCATGAGAAACAATTGGTCATTCGCCCACTAAAGGAACTTAAATATAAGGGGGGTTTGCGTGGATTTTAATCCTGTGAGGGTTTAGAAATCTCCCCCCTTTATATTTCGTCATATTAAAGGTACTATACCATACTACATAATGGTATTAGTAATATTTAAACTTTGTGGTATATTTACCACCACTTAGTCATTTTACATCTACAAACCCAGCATCAGTTACTTCTACTACAGTTTCATCGTCCTTAAGGTGTGGTGAATCTATTAGCTTTATCTTCCTGGTATTCTTAGCTGACCTTCTTATGTATAGTCTTGTTACGCTGTTATGTCCAACAATGTTTCCACCTATTGGTGCTTCTGGATTTCCCCACCTGGAATCTGGTGTTGACATCACTTGATTTGTTACAAATACAATTGCATTGTAAACTTGCGCGGTCTTTGCAAGGATGTGCATATGCCTGTTTATCGTCTGTTGTCTTGTTGCAAGGGTTCCTCTACCTAAATACTCAACCCTAAAATGCGCGGTTAAAGAATCAACAATAATTAGCTTGATATCTTCTTTCTTAGATGAAAGCATTTCCCCTGCTTTTTCAGCTAATAACATCTGGTGATTAGAATTATATGCTATACCTACTATACATCTATTCATTGCATCCACTGAATCTAATCCAGCGTGGGTTGCTAATTGTTTAATCCTTTCTGGTCTGAAGGTTCCTTCTGTATCAATGAAGACAACCTTAGAGTCTGGAAATTGTTTAAGTGTATTGACAGCTAAAATGTGTGCCATCTGACTCTTACCACTTCCATAACATCCAAACCCTTCAGTTATACTTCCTGATTCAACCCCACCCCCAAGTACTCTATCTAATTCTACTGAGCCCGTTGAGACTCTAAATATCTTTTCTCTTCTTTCAATTAGTTCTGGACCTGATTCAAATCCAAGATTCATATTGTCTCTTGCTTGTTGAATCATCTTTCTTGCTGAAGCTTCTGATACTCCTGCCGCTTCTGCCAGTTGTCCTGGTGCTGCTACTGCTACACTCATTAAATCATAATACCCTGCTAAGTTAAGCTTTTCTACCGTAGCCGCCCCAACTCCTGGGATTTCTTCTATAGTTGATATAGTTGATATTGTTTCTTTTTTCTTAACCATTTTTATTTGCCTCCTTAAATTTTAAAAAATCTTCTTTAGTAAATGAACGAGTACCAAATTCAATATGGAACTTCTTATGCATCTCTTCTAATATCAATACACCATTTGAAACATCATACCTCAAATCAGGTCTTTGCATATAACCTTCTAAATGATGAACCAAGCATTTAGTTTTCTTACCAGTTATTTGACAAACAACATCTCTATCTCTTACTTTTTTTCTCCATTTAAAATCTTTTATATTTCTTCTTCTTTTATATTCTGGTGTTTTAAATTCTGTGAATTCTTTTTCTCCAGTATAAAACATTGATAATTTTTTCTTTGTCTGGAGTTTACATTCTTTTCCTTTGTTTGTTTTTGCCGTATTAGAAACATAATTTCTAACTCTTATATCTGATTCTACAGTTAAACCTTTATTCCATGCCTTAGTACCTAATCTATTGGTATTACCTTTTAATGAATTTGATATTTTTGATTTAACTTCATTTGTTAATTTCTTGTGTTTATATATTCCTTTTGGCATTCAATCACCTACACCTACCCCGGGTATTTCTCCTATTTCTGTAATCGTCTCTTTCTTTTTTGTTGTTGGCATATTCTTCATCCTCCTTCTCTTTTTGTTTTTCTGGAAATCCTTTCCAATATTCTTCTTTGTTCTTACTGTGTCCTAACGTCCAACATGATGGACATACTGTAACTGATTTGCCATCAGGTACAAACTTGACCTGACATCTCTTACAAGTTATTTTTATATTTCCTTTGCTAAACGCCATGATTTATAATCCTCATATGCTTGAGCTATTACTTCTTTTGTTGGAAAAGGATTTTCTATCTTTAACTTATATGTTCCTTTGAAATCACCATACTGTTGTACATTTGATAATTCAAAGTCTTCTACTAAATCATCATATGTTTTTACAAACGCAACGAAGGAGTTGACAGATTTCCAGTAGAACTTACTTGTTGGTTTCTCTCTTTTGAATCTCATCCTAATTAATCTGTTTACAATTAATTCTCCTTTAATGAATTGATTAGTACAAGTACCATATACTTTATACAATGGTTTAACTTGAGGTATAAGATTACTCTTACATTGTGGACAAGTTGGTTTCTTTTTATCAAACATATATCTGTCTTCCTTCTTAGATTCTGGCACTCTATCATTAAGCAACCAAAAGAACTCATCAGTGCAATATTTCTTCAGTTCTGTTTCTGTTCTTCCGTGATTATACACATGGCATTCTTTATTAGTACATGCCAACAAACTTAACTCTATGAGCTTAACTCTAAATGTTATCTTGACATCTATCTGTTTGTCTTTGTAGGTTAGTATACCTAACTTAGGATATTGTATCATTGTAATTCTCCACGCAATTTTGAAGGGTTGTAGGGATGAAAGGTCCGGCAGCATTCGCGTTAGTAACCCATCGCCCGACCTACAACCCATCCACTCCTTATAATAAAGAGAGGTTTTCACGGACGACTATGAACCCTGGGCTGGGTAGCCCAAGGAAAAGAGGGGTAGACGGACAAACCAAGAGGTCTCCTCTACCTTCACCAAGCGGCAAGGAATTCACCATAGCTACCCGGTGCTTGATTTTTATATTTATATTTTTAAATTTAAAAGCTTTTCTATATTTCTTCTATAAGTATATCATCCATTTTGGATTCTGATATTGTGACTTCTCCTTTTGCTTCGAACTCTTTTTGTTCTGGTGTCTTTACTTTCAAAGTTACTTTGACAGGTATGTCATATGGTGAAGTCTTGCCAGGTTTTCTTTTGATTGCCCTGATAGCCCCGGTCTTCCAATTAGCGATTATGTATCCTGTTATTATTTTCTCAGCCATAACAATACCACCAATAACCAAAAAGGTATAGATAGGAGTAGAGCTAAAGCTAATCCTTTATAAAAGTCAACACCCACTCCTGGTTTTTCATTCATCTATACACCTTCTTGTCGTTCCCACATTCCATTTAAAGTCAGCTTAGAATGACGAGGAAGTATTAGCAAAACCCCAAACGACTTACTGACTATATGGCACTGGAGACGAAACATGGATTTAACGATTCTTATTTCTTCTTACCTTTGAAATATAATTTAAATGGTTCTATGATTAACTTCACCCAATACAATGGTACTGCTAAAACCATGATAACCATTAAAAACGGTACAGCCACTATCCTCATTATCAATTTAAATATCTCAGGTACTTCTACTTTCTTTTTTTTCTTTGCCATTTTATTCCTCCATTATCCATTGATTTGGATTCTCATCTGAGTAATCACATTCATCTGTTGTGCATACATCATCTATTGCAACCATTACTTCTGGCACTTCAAATCCAACTGTGTTTCTTGTTAAGTCTACAACTGTCTTCTCGTATCTATAAGATTGAGAACAATCATCTACATTGACATCAAAGCTAACTGAACATTCTCCTATTTCAAATCCTTCGCAATTGGCTGCACAAAATTCTGTATTAACTTCTTTGTTCCGACATATTCCTTGTTCGTTTGCTAATGTCAATGCATCTACTTCTCTAAGTAAGTCTGCTGAAGTTTCTATTCCTTTATGATAGTTCTCAACATAATCGTTATGTGTTTGATTTAATTCTTCTATCTCATTGTTCAAATCAACTACATGCAATGAGTTCATTATAATAATAAGAAAACATAGGACTGTTACTAAGCCCCATGACCATACTATCCCTTCTTTTATCTCTATCATTTCTTTAACCCCAGTCTTCTTAGAATTCCACGTTTGCCACCTTGTGCTCTAACTCTAAATGCTTTCTCTATGAACTCTGTCATTTCAGCTAAAGTACAAAAGGCATTCATCTTTCCTTCTGGTCTGTTGTTCTGTTCATCAAAGATAACAATCCTTCCAGGTCTTGGATAAATCATTCTCCTTGCCAAATCATCAACAGTAGTCTCTCCTGGTTTAGGCAGGTATATATAACCTGTAAACTTGAGACATCTCATTTCTTTTTTCTCTGCCATTTTTTTCTCCATCATCTACCAATTGTCTTATCTACATAAACAATCAGGTATTCTTTGTAGTTCGTGTTCAAGAGCAATGTCAATAGCTTTCCCTATTTTATTTTGTAAAGGAAGATTACTTAAACCAAATTCATTAATTCTTAACCATTCTATTGCTTTTTCTTTTGGTTTCATTTCTCACACCTGCATTTTTTTATTTGGGCAGTTATTTTCTATGTGCCTTTCCATGACATATTTGACATAACCATTTTATATTACTTAATGTATTATTAAAAACATTTCCATCTCTATGATGCTTTTGAGATTCTTCTTCTCCACAATCTTCACAAGGTTTCTTATATTTATTAAACTTTCTACCAGCTTGAATTACAGCAACTTTATATTTTCTTCTTTTTTCAATTGCATCATATTCTGTTCTCTTTCTCTTTTGTTCAGCTGTCATTCTATAACAAGCATTACACATATCAAAAGCCTGTCTTGGTTTTAAAAGTCCACAAACCTTACAAACAATTTTCCTTCTTGGATAATATTTCATTTTTAAAACTGGGCAGGACGCACACAGTTTGTAAGTTTAAAGATTCTCATTTATTCACCCAAACTATCCTGTGTGTCTTTACAGCAATCCTCTTTAGGTTTAATGCTATGCTACTTGCTGTGTCCTTTTAACCTTTCAAGACCATATTCCTATGTTCAAGACTATGACATTTTTGGCAAAGAAGTTTAATGTTTTCCTTTGACCAATTAGTTAAGTTGCCATCTTTATGATGACGGTGATGCTTACCATATATTAAACACTTTACACAATAACCTTCATTGTTATGTCTGAATTGTGCTTTTCTTCTTAATCTATGTGCTTCTTTTCTTTCAGATTTACTGTCTTCTTTTTTAAGTCTTGCTTTAAGTTTATCAATATCCCAATTTTCTCTATGATTATATTGCCATCTTCTATAGCAAGTATTACACATTTCTCTAGCATGTAATTCTCCCTGTTTTCCACATTCTTCACACTTACCTTTCTTTCTACTCATCTTTTACCCTATGAATATCATTCACACTTTTCTAATATTTCTGCTACTAACTGTTCTCTTATTTCTCTTGAATGTTTAACAAAATCTTCATTATCTAATTCTATTAATTTTTGTATAGCTTTCATATATTCAATATTATTCACTTCCACTTCCCATCTTGGTTTCATTTTTCACACCTGCCCTTTTTTTACAAATACTATATTCCCATTATCAACAATTTTACATTTATAATTAAGATTTTCAATTGCTTCAATTACTTTTTTAAGTTCTTCATATTCAAACTCATCATAAATACTTATTTTAAAAGTTTTACTTTTAATATCTTCTTCATTCATTTCTCACACCTTTTCATTTAATTCAACTTCCTGATTATCCCACCTTTCTTTAATATCTGTTTCATAAGTTAATGTTTTAAATTCTTTTTGTTTTTGTTCATCAATCATTATTAAATCTTTTAATTTTATTTTCATTTTGTTCTTCACTCTCCAACACTATTTATTCATATCATAAGCTATTCTATGTAATAATGTTATTGTTTGTTTTATAGTATTCTCTTGTTTTTTAATTATTTGAATTAATTCAACCTTTTTTAATTCTTTCAATTCCCAACATTTCATTTCTCACACCTTTCACAAAAATCTTTATTATGAATCATAGTTCTATAATATTCTAAACTTACTTCTTTTTCACATTCTTTAATTTTACTGTAACATTTGTTACAAAATGTTTGTATTATCATTCACTCACACCTTTCTTCTTCTTTTAATCTATAATTTTTAATTTGTTCTTCCAAGCTTTGAATACTTGCCCAAAAATTACCCTCAATTTTCAATTCTGACTGTCTTATACAATAAATTAAGTTCTTCCATGATGCTTCTTTAAGTTCTAATCTCATTTCTCACACCATTTCTTTTTGAGTTTATCAATGGCTTGATTTAAATACAACCCATCAACATTATTCATATCTTCCAAATCACTTATCATTTGTTTAGCTTGTTCTTCAAGAGCAATATTTATAGCCTTTTTACATCTATTAAAACCTACCATCAAATCTGACTTCTTACATATATTTAATGTAAATGAATTAAATTCTTTTTCAATGTGTTCCATTGCTTTTTGTTTCGGATTCATTTCTCACACCTTTTCATTTTGTTCTTCACTCTCCAACCATCTTAAAACTACTCATTGACTTCTTAAACTACTCATGGTCTTCCAACTTCATAGCCCGTACCTTTCAGCGTGAGGAAACTTATCAAAAACCATTTCCAAACAAACCCTATTCCTTTCCTGCATCCTAAAAACGTACTCATCACCAGTAACATGTTTAAGACTAGGAAAACCTTTGTAAATGCTTTCATACATTTCAAAAGCTTCAGCTTTCTCATCACTAGTTAACCCTGAGTTTTTTGTAATCACTCTTACTACTTCTAACTTATCTTCTAACTTAATTTTATTCATTCTTCTTCCTCCCATTTCTTAAACTTTTCTAACAATTCATCACTTAATTTTATAAACTCTGCATCACTCTCTTGTAAATCAACAAAATTGTTTTTAGTAATACATAAAGCATCACCATCTAAATAACATTTCATTTTTTACCTTCTTCAGATTTTAATCCAAATTCTAAATACTTTTTCCAATCATCTAACCACATTTGTTTAATCTTTGCTGTGTTAATAGAGTCAGCATGACCTAAAGCTCTACCTAATTTTTGCATGAAACCTCCACCATACTTTTCCATTCCAATACACACATAATATTTTTCTTCTTCATCATTCATTTTCTTTCTCCATCAACCAGCATTAAAAGAAGCAATCACAACTCCTTTCTTCATTCCTTTCTTAGCTTCACCAATTAATTCAACAGTTATCAAATGAATTTGGTCATACCTTACCCAAGTACCATCATCACCCATATCATATTCTTTTCCTGTTGATTCACCACATAAAACATATGTTCCCATCCATTTACCCTCTGTTACATGAGTTACAAAACTTGATGGGTGTATCTTTCTAGCTTCTGCTTCATTATCTGCACAAACTACAGCTGAATCATAAGTATCATAATCATCATTTAATTCTTGACTTATTTTAAATAGTTTCATTTTCTTATCTCCTTAAATTCTTCATGTGCTTTAATCATGGCATCATGTTGTTCAAGTCCTAATTCTTTTCTTATTTCTGCACTTCTATAACAAATAAAACTTGTCCTGTTTTTGCTTTGTTTTAAACAACTTTCTACACTCATTTTAATTACCATACCATTCTTTATATTTATCTGTCTTCTTAAACTTCTTACCATCTTTCCCAGCATTCTCTATTTTAATTATTTTTTTCATTCTACCATAATTTCTCCTTTGTTGTTTACCATTATAATGTACCAATGACCTTCATCTTCAAAAGGGTCAGCTGCTAAATGCCAACCATACTTCTGTTGATATTCATATGCCTGGTATAAATCTTCCATGCATCCATCACAGTTTCTCATCATGTTCATATACCTTACCACGCATAGAGGTGGGATGAAAGCTTACTTATAAATGTTTTGACTTTAGACTTTATTGGTGGTATGTATCATCATACTCGCAACAATCTCCTTCTTCTGTATCTGATATACGAATTGCTCTCAGATTATCCATTGGTATGTTTATATATGTATATGTTTCAGCACTACTATCTGTTAGCTTCTCATCGCTTGGACTTTCAACTACCGAATATCCAATTACAACTATGCCTTTAGAATTTACTTCATCTAACTTACCAACTATCTCTTTAGCTGTTACTTCTTTCTTTTCTTTCTTTTCTTTGTGTGTAAGTTCTTCTACAAACTTTACAAATACATACTTTCCTTTCAATGGGTTTAGAATACTTGTTTTCATTTTCGTTTACCTCTGCTTTGTCCTTTGGACTTTGCTTTTGTATTCAACAGTAATATACAATTGATATATAAGTGTTACTAAATTAATTGAAACATTCTATTCTCTTTCGGCATTTAGTTCTTCTGCAAGTTTGGTAATATCAATCTTAAGTATCTCATCACCTTGAACTTCTTTGTGATATTTTTTATGGCAAGATTTATGGCTCCATACTTTGGGACCTTTGTGTTTTCCATATACATGATGACTATTACCTTTACCTTTACCTATCTTGTGGCCACAAAAGTAGCAACGCATGTGATATCACCTCTCTTCTATTTTTTTATCAATATAATATATTATTGGTAATGTTATAACCATTCCTATATAAAATGGATAAGGGAAGAGTATTGCCATTACTATAGCACCAATCCAAATCCAAAACTTTAACCATCTATCATCCATATAGAGGTGAGTGGAATCGAACCACAAGTTTCTGGATTATGAGTCCAGTGCATTGACCATTATACTACACCTCTGTTTCCCGCCTCACACGCGCTCGACCAACTGTATTATGCTTTCCAGCACTGAAGCATTCTTTACACTGTCTGGATATCTCTGTTTTTTTTCCACCACATCCTGGACAGATATCGTATTTGTGTTTCTTCATTTATCCTAACCTTGGTTGTTTATTTATTTAAATGTTGCTAATACTAATATCTACTAACATCTACCAAATTAGTAGGTTCTAAAAATGTAACCCTATTGTATGCTTATATATTAAATCCTAACAACTGTAGTGCGTTGTTATAGTTGTTCTATGAGCCAACGCTCTTTTACTTTATCTCTTAGTTTATATAAGTCAGACCTTGTCGTAGTTTCAAATTCTTTGTAATCTGATAAGAAGGTCATAGTCAGAAAATAATTAAGACCAACCTCACTCACTATCTTCTTGCCTTTTGTGATTTTAACTGTACACATGCTTGCCTCAGTATACCCTGTATATAAATCTGGCCCAAACACTTCAGCTTGTAAATCTTTATGGCTTGTTTTAAAGTATGTCATAGTTGCTCCAACATCCACTGTTCACGAATTTTTTTTCTAACCTCTTTTAAATAAACATATGAATGGTATTTGAAATCCTTTGGTTTAAGTTTCCCGGGCTCTTCTAAGAAATGTTCTATAGTTACACCTGATAATGAATCTCCCCCTATTTCTCTTAACTTTACAATTGCTGCAGTATACTTGAAAGTATTACGGCCTGCTTTCTCAAACACAGGATGTGTGAATACTATAAGCTCTGCTTCTAATGTTCCTACTTTAACTTTAAACCCCACTTCTTTTTTAGTAAAGTTCTCCTTTATATATTTTTCGGTGAGTTATATATAAAAGTCCTGGGGTAGTTTTGTTTTTTTTTCGTAACTTTTCCCGGATAAAGTGTTACCTTGTATGAGTAATACTTAAAGTAGTTTATGTATTTGATATAATGGGTGATAATGGTTATATCAATTAGTATAGGCTCTGTACTACTCGATATCGGAAACGTTATTGCACTGGGAATCTACGGTTGAGATTTTGACACTACCCTGCATAATATATATAGATGATAGCAAGGTATAGTATAAGGTTCACTGTATGCGTAACGTGTATGCCCTGCGTGTGTGCGTGTAAGATGTGCGTGTATGCGTAGGGGAATATCAATATTGAATATGAATGTCCTGCCGTATGCGTATGTGTATGCGTGGGTATGCGTTGGCTGTTGAATGATGAGCCGTTATATATATGCGTAGGGGGAAACTGATTCTGTTATAGTATGCGTAGGGGTAAAGGTTTTTGTCTGACAGGGTATGCGTATGCTGAATGAAATAATATGATTAATGATTTCATTGTCCCAGTTCTTATAGTTTGTGTTCATTGCTTAAAAGTTTTAAGCATTGATTAAAGGAAGAACCGAAAGTCTTAAATAGTAGTGCCACTTACCCAGTAGTACCACTGAGGGCAAAAGACCTTTCAGTAGGGGAGAAAACAAAATGGAAAAGATAAAATATGAAGATTTTATCGTCAGAGATAGCTGTGATTTAACCTTACAGTTAATCGAAAACGATTTAACCGAAATGATAAAAAACCAATAGAAACGCCTTAAAGCGTTGTGATGTAATGATAACAGGGTGATGC
>Ga0210003_1001559_pt1 | contig 20069 bp, 18 predicted proteins | sample LantaG_FD_182804 | JGI IMG/M metagenome (GOLD analysis project Ga0210003, IMG submission 182804) | Deep subsurface microbial communities from Baltic Sea to uncover new lineages of life (NeLLi) - Landsort_02402 metaG (SPAdes) (version 2) | ecosystem: Environmental > Aquatic > Marine > Oceanic >... | reverse complement strand
TGTTAAGACCTGCCCCAATAATGCCCTAACTTTAGAAAATGGAAAAGCAGTGGTTGACCATAAGTTATGTATTTTGTGTGGGTATTGCAATCCGGTATGCCCAGAATTTGCCATTAGATTGATTTAATAAGTATTCCCAAGCAATCCTACCAATATTTATTTTTCATTTCTTAAAATTTTCCTATATACTGATGAGAGTAATTTATCGGTTTTTTAGGAACATGCCCTCATATCATATATCCTTGATAATTCGCCTGGTTACCTCCGCCAATGCCCGATAACTATCATTTGAAAAAACCCCGATGTCGTTCTTTTTCCCCTTTCTATTCTTCTCACCTTTTCTTTAGCTCATAAAAAAAGACAGGCTACTTTTTTACGAAAATAAAGACAAGTAAAGGCAAAAAATAATTTGTCCCTCTTTTCTACATTTAGTTTCTTTAAAAAAATATTTCAAAAAACATTATTAGTGAAATAAAAAAGCAATTCTTTTTCTTTACATTTATTTTTGTATAATATATAATAATTTCACAAAGTGCAATATATTCTATTTGTAGGGAGAAAATTCATATAATGAAAAAAAACACTTCTTTAATTGCCGAAATATGTAGGATGCATTATCTGGATAATTTAAGTCAGAACGAAATATCATCTAGTTTAAGAATATCTAAGTCAGCCGTATCGCGTTTACTAAAAGAAGGAAGGGATAAAGGTATAGTTACTTTTCACATTAAAGATTATGAAGACCGCTTGAGTTCTTTAGAAGAGAAACTCGAACAATCTTTTAAATTGAAAGAGGCAGTTGTAGTTTCTGATGAAGAAATAATGTCTGAAGAATCTATGAAAAAAAAGGTGGCGAAAGCAGCAGCCAAACTTTTACAGAGAAGAATTCGGGAAGATGATACCATTGCCGTTTCGTGGGGAACTACTTTAGCTGAAGTAGCCAAAGCGCTAAATCCTCCATCCCATTTAAGTGTCGATATTGTTCCTCTTTTGGGAGGAATTGATATTACCGGCAGAGATATCCATTCTAATGAGATAGTAAGGCGGGTAAGCGAAGCCTTTAAGGGGAAATATTACGTATTAAATGCTCCGGTATTTGTTAGTAATCTTCGGACAAAAGAAACATTTGAGAAAGAAAAAAGCATTAAAGCAGTTATTGATAAAGCTAAATCAGCTGATATAGCAGTAGTGGGTGTAGGTAGTCCCAAACAAAGTTCTACAATGATAAAACGAGGATATTTTTCTATTAAAGAATTTACTAAACTGACTGATAAGGGAGTAGTTGGAGATATCTGTACTAACTTCTATGATATCCAGGGAAATATTATTAAATTTTCCTTACATAATAAAATGATAGGTTTAGGATTAAAAGAATTGAAGCACATACCCATTGTGATAGGTGTGGCATGCGGTGAAGATAAACAGGAAGCCATTTTAGGTGCACTGCGTGGTGGTTATGTAAATATAATTGTTACCAATAAAAAGGCAGCGGAATATTTAATAAAAAATACATAATTAAGATTAGTTTAGTACATATTTATAAAAGTAATAAATAAAAATTTAACAAAGGAGTATATGTCTAATATAAATAATTTAGCAAAAAAAGAAATATTATTAGAAAAAGTATATCAATTGGCCTTTGATTTTGAAAAAGAACACCATTGCTGTTCACAGTGCACCGTAGCTGCTCTTCAAGAAGTTTTTCAAATAAAAAGTAAGGTACTTTTTTCAACTTCATTCGCTCTTGGAGGAGGATTTGCTAATACTTGTGAGGGGACCTGCGGAGCTCTTGCCGGAGGAGCAATGATAATAAGTTATTTTTACGGACGCCGACGTGTAGAATTTTTTAAAGGCATTCCGAATAAAAAAGCGAATTATTTAACTAAAGAACTTTACGATAAATTTGTTCAAGAATACGGAAGCTGTCTATGTAAAGATGTACAAAAGAAAATTTTTGGACGTTCTTTTAATTTTTGGGATGAAAAGGAGAAAGAATTATTCGAAAAATCTGGTGGACATATAGATAAATGTCCTACTGCAGTAGCCAAAGTGGCTAAATGGACTGCGGAGATCGTCTTTCAGGAAATGGAAAATAAATAAGTGATAGATTTAAAAGCGGAGGCTTAAATGATTGATTTTGACATTAATTTACAAGGAGAGGTAGCTATTGTTACAGGAGCAGGCGGAATTGGAGCTGCAATAATTAAAGGTCTTATTAGAAATGGAGCCTTTGTTATTGTCGGTGATATTAAATTAGATAAAATAAAGAAGGAAATAGGCGAGGATAATTTCTATAAAGATAAAATATCTTTTTTGCGAATAGATACAAGTGATTTTCGTCAAGTTACTGTAATGATAAATAAAGTGATAGAAACATACGGTAAGATTGATATTTTGATAAATACAGTTGGCATTCTAAGGGAATCTTCAATTTTAGAAACTTCGAAAGATGAATGGAATAAAACTCTACATATTAATTTGGACAGTGTCTTTAATCTTTGTAAGGGGATAATCCCTCACATGGTAAAACAAAAAAAGGGTAAGATTGTTAATTTTACCTCTATAGCCGGCCAAAGGGGATCATCTTTATCTGTTCACTACGGATCTTCTAAAGCAGGAATTATAGGTTTTACCATGTCCTTAGCCAAAGAGGTTGGTTGTTATGGGATAAATGTCAATGCAATTGCTCTAGGGATAATCAGAAGTGATATGTCGAAAAAGAAAATTACTACCACTACCGAAAAATATTTAAATCAGATTCCTTTACATAGATTTGGTGAACCAGAGGATGTTGTTGGGATGGTTCTTTTATTAGTTTCTCATGCTGGGAATTATGTTACAGGGCAGATTATAAATATAAATGGAGGTATGGGTTAACTCTACCATTTAGCATTATACCTATTTTGTGAATTAGTGATATGAATTATTAAAGTATTAGATGTTATCATTAAAAAAACGCCTAAGAGAATTAGAATTATTTATAAATTATTTGAAAAATATTTATATAAAAGGATAAAAAGATGAATTTGAATAAACAAAAAAAGATTAAAATGTTCAAAAGTATGTTTAAAATCCGTGAATTTGAAGATGTAGTTAAACAAATATATCGGGATGGAAAATTGAATGGACATCTACATACCTGCCACGGAGAAGAGGCCGTAGCAGTTGGTGTTATAGAAGCTCTTTCCGAAAAAGATATTATCTTTTCAAATCATCGGGGGCACGGTCATTTTTTAGCCAGGGGAACTTCTCCTAAAAATATTATGGCTGAATGTTACGGCAAAGTTAGCGGGACAAACCAAGGAAGAAGCGGAAGCATGTATCTGGTTGATACAAAAAGAGGAATGCCAGTAGCTAGTGGAATTGTAGGAGGTAATATTTGTGTAGCTACCGGTTCAGCGTTAGCAAGTAAAATAAAAAAAGATAATGTTGTTACTCTAAGTTTTTTTGGAGACGGAGCAACTAATATAGGGTTTTTTCACGAAGCATTAAATATGGCTGCGTTGTGGAATTTACCTATTGTTTATTTATGTGAAAATAATCAATATGGTGAAGGGACTAAAAGAGAACAACACCAAAAAATAAAAAAAATATCCGATAGGGCTATTGCTTATACCATGTCAGGGTTAACTGTTGATGGAACAGATGTAATTAAAGTCTATGAAACAGTTAAACAAGCAGTAGAAAAAGCACGTAGTGGAGGTGGTCCTACTTTAGTCGAATGCGTAGCTTATCGGTTAAGTGGACATTCAGCAGGGGATTTAGGTATTTACAGACCAAGAGGAGAAAAGGAAGAATGGGAAAAGATTTACGATCCCATCAAAAAATATAAAAAACAACTTCTTAAAGAAGGAATGTTAACTCTTCAGGAAACAGAAAAGATAGAAGAAGAAATTCAAAAAGAGATAAAAGAAGCAGTAAAATTTGCTATTGAAAGTGAAGAACCATTTGCTGAGACAGTTGGTAAGTATGTATACCAGGAGGAAGATAATGAGTAAAACTACTTATATCGAAGCTCTAAAAGCTGCTTTAAGAGAAGAGATGCGTAGAGATAAAAATGTTTTTATTATGGGAGAAGATGTAACCAGATACGGATTTGGTGTAAATAGAGGTTTGGTAGATGAATTTGGTTCAGATAGAGTGAGAAATACTCCTATTTCAGAAGCAGCAATTATTGGTTCGGCAGTAGGAGCAGCCCTACGAGGGATGAGACCGGTAGCAGAGATAATGTTTGTGGATTTTATTATGATTGGAATGGACCAAATCGTAAATCAAGCTGCCAAAATGAGTTATCTGTCTAATGGTGAATTATCTGTTCCTATGGTCATTCGGACACCTGAAGGAACAGAATGGTTTGGTGGAGGGGCACAGCACTCTCAAACTCTTCATTCTATGTTTATGAATATTCCTGGATTAAAATTAGTTATTCCTTCTGATCCTTATGATGCTAAAGGTCTTCTTAAAAGTGCTATTAGAGATGATAATCCGGTGATTTTTTTTGAACATAAACAACTTTATACCCAAAAAGGCGAAGTTCCTGAAGAAGAATACACTATACCTCTCGGTAAAGCAGTGATTAAGAAAGAAGGAAAGGATCTTACTTTAGTTGCTACTTCCTGGATGGTTAAACACAGTTTAGAAGTTGCCGAAGATTTAAAAGGTAAAATAAGTATAGAAGTAATTGATCCTCGCACTTTAGTTCCATTGGATAAAGAAACTATTATTAATTCCGTTAAAAAAACTGGGAGGTTGTTAGTTGTTGATGAATCTCCGGTAAGCGGCGGGATGCAAGGCGAAATAATTTCTGTGGTTATGCAAGAAGCTTTTTGGAATATGGAATTCCCTCCCAGGAGGATAGGCTCCTTAAATACCCCAATTCCCTTTAGTAGCACCTTGGAAAAAGAAGTTATTCCAACTAAGGAAAAGATTAAAAAAGAAATTCTGACTATGTTTTCTAATTAGGAGAAGGAAAGAGGAAAAAATATGTGGAAAATTCAGATTCCAAAGACGGAATCAAAAGTTGAAGAAGCCACTCTTTTTAAATGGTATAAAAAAGAGGGAGATAAAGTTATTAAAGGAGAACTTATTGCTGAAATAGAAACATTTAAGGCGGCAGTGGAAATAAATTCTCCTAATACTGGTATTATTTACAAAATCTTTGTTAAAGAAGGAGAAACAGTACCGGTAAATACAGTTATAGCGATCTTAGTTAAAGAGGGAGAAGAAATATCTTCTGAAAGTATAAAACCTTTTTTGCGAAATCAAGAAGGAGAAGGCGTTTCTTTAAAAGAAGAAAAAATAAAAATAGCACCAATTGCCCGTAAATTAGCTTTAGCAAAAGGAGTAGATTTATCCTTAATTAATGGTTCTGGACCAGGAGGGGCAATTACTAAAAAAGACATAGAAGAGTATCTTTCAAAAAAAGGAAAAAAGACAAATTTTACCATAAAAGAAGTATATAAATTAACCGAAGTGCAAAAAATAACCGCCGAAAGACTTACTTATAGTTATAAAAATATTCCTCAATTTACCCTTTGTAGGAAGATAGACATTACTTCGCTTTTAAATATAAGGAAGGAGGTAAGTGCTCGATTAGATCAACATCTTTCTTTAGTTGATTATATCATTAAAGCCCTAATCATCACCTTTAAAAAATTCCCCGAATTTAATGCGATATTCGAGGAAGAAAATTACAAGTTCATCAAAGAGATAAATATTAATTTAGCAGTAGCAACAGACAGAGGATTGATGGTTCCGGTACTTAAGAATTTAGAAGATAAAGATATTTTCGAAATATCCCAATTAAGAAGAGAGATTACTGATAAAGCCTTAAAAGGGAAATTGCAGCCTGAAGATTTCGAGAAGGGGACATTCACTATTACTAATCTAGGTTTACAGGGCATTGAGTATTTTAATCCCATAATTAACCCTCCCCAGGTTGCTATTCTTGGGATGGGTAAGTCGCAAAAAATTTCTCTTCCTTTAAGCCTTACTGTAGACCATCGAGTTATAGACGGAGCTAAAGGGGCCGATTTTTTACAGTTTCTATACAAAAAGTTAGCTTCGTACCAAAATGGAGGTGATTAAAAGGTAAGAAAAAATTTGCTCGAACTGAACTTAAGACAGCTTAATATATTTTAAAGAAGTCTTAAGGATAGCTAAGTATGGATTAGCTAAAAATTAAATTTAAAAAGGAGAAAAAAATGAAAAAGATAATATTATGGTTTATAGTTTTAACAGTAATTCTATCCACATTTTCTGTATTTATGATAGCACAAGCAGCCGATAATGATTTTGAAATTGTTATGGTAGTTAAACTTGAAGGAGTTGCCTGGTTTGATAATATGAGGTTGGGTATTCAAGATTTTGCCAAAGATACCGGGGTTAATGCCTACCAAATTGGTGCTGGTACGGCCGATCCAGCATCTCAAGTGGCTCTAATTGAAGATCTTATTGCTAAGGGCGTAGATGCGATACTGGTTATTCCTAATGATCCAGTAGCATTAGAACCGGTATTTAAGAAAGCAAACGATGCTGGAATTCTTACTTTGACTCATGAAGCATCTAACCAGAAGCAGGTAAGTTTTGATATAGAAGCCTTTGATAATGTCGCCTATGGAAGACATATGATGGATGTTATGGCGGAAGATATGAATTACGAGGGAGAATATGCTTGTTTTGTAGGTCATCTTACCTCCACAACTCATAATGAATGGGTTGATGGTGAAATTGCCCAACAGAAAGAAAAATATCCTAATATGAAGTTAGTAACTGATAGAATAGAAGATCGCGAAAATCAGCAAATTGATTATGAAAAGGCTTTAGAGCTTTTGAAAACTTATCCAAATATAAAGGGTATAATGGGAAGCGCTATGTGTGGAGTGCCCGGATTTGCTCTGGCTATTGAAGAAAAAGGACTTATAGGCAAGGTAGCATCATACGGAACCTGTTTACCTTCTGTTGCCTATGATTACTTAAAGAGCGGGTCTGCAAAGTCGATCCATTTCTGGGTCCCAGCTGATGCAGGATATGTTACTGCTAAAGTAGCCTGGGAGCTTCTTAAAGGTAATGAAATTAAAGAGGGCATGGATTTAGGTAGACCTGGTTACGAAAATATTACCATTAAAAAGAACCAATACGGTGTACCAATAATTTATGGTAGCGCTTGGAAAGATGTTACTCTTGAAAATATAGACGAGTACGATTTATAGACCATATCTGCTACAGAGAAAAGATTGGTTGAAGGGATAACAGCCCTTCAACCAATCTTTAGTTAGTAAATCTTAAGCTTTGCTTAAATAAAATTTTGATAATAGTATAAATTGATAGTATTATTTTATTAACCGGATGCGAAAACTGTATTTAAGAATTAGATTGATACTTCATTTAATAAGATGCAACTAAAATTTGTCTACAAAGAATTACCCTGGTGAGGTTATAATGGTTGAAAAGTTAGAAAAATTATTAGCAGTTAAAGATATAAGTAAATCATATGTGGGTGTACAAGCATTAGATAGAGTCAGTTTGTCAATAAATAGAGGTGAGATACATTGCCTGGTCGGTGAAAATGGATCGGGAAAATCTACCTTGATAAAGATAATATCTGGAGTAGTTAAACCGGACGAAGGTGAAATAATAATAAATGGTAAAAGATTCCAGAGTTTACACGCTATTGATTCGATAAGTGAAGGAATACAGGTAATCTATCAGGACCTATCTTTATTCCCTAATCTTTCTATCGCTGAAAATATTTCCCTAAATCAGATGATAGAAAGAAAGAAGAGATTTATTAGTTGGAAAGAAATAAAAAATATCGCCGAGAGAGAGTTTTCCAATATTAGTAAAGAGCTGGATTTAGATGAAAAGGTAGAAAATATTTCTATTGCTAATAAGCAACTTGTAGCTATCTGCAGGGCATTAACTCAAGATGCCCAACTTATTATCATGGATGAACCTACCACGGCAATTACCAAAAGAGAAATTGATTGTCTATTTTCTGTAATTTTGGATTTAAAGAAAAGGGGAATTTCCACCCTGTTTGTTAGCCATAAGCTTAGTGAAGTTTTACAGATATCTAATAAAGTAACGGTTATACGAGATGGAAAGTTGGTTGGTGTTTACAATACTGAAGGGCTGGACCATAATACACTTTCTTTCTATATGAGTGGTAAAAAGATAGTCGATTCTGTTCTTGATTACCGAGAGAAAGAGGGACAGAAAGAACCGCTTTTGGAAGTTAAAAATCTTTCCAAAAAAGGTAATTTTCAGGATATAAATTTTAAAGTTTGCTCAGGTGAAATTGTAGGAATAACCGGGATCCTGGGTTCCGGGCGGACCGAAATTGCATTATCGCTGTTCGGATTAAATAGACCGGATTCAGGAGATATATATATCGATGGTAAGCTAGCAAAGATAAAATCCCCTCAAGACGCTATCGAGTTAGGTTTAAGCTACTTACCCGAAGATAGGCTTAATCAGGGCTTATTTATAAAGCAGTCTATCGGAAATAATATTGTAGTTGCTATATTACAGAGGTTGTTGAATAGGTTCAAACTGTTCGATAATAGCAAAAAATATGAAGCTGCAAAAGAATGGATAGAAGAATTAAATGTAATTACACCGTCTTTAGAGACTGCGGCTCAGGCGCTGTCAGGTGGCAATCAGCAGAGGGTGGTTATAGCTAAATGGCTGGCTACACACCCTAAAGTATTTATTTTAAACGGACCTACTGTAGGGATAGATGTTGCTTCTAAAAGCAATATACACAATATAATTAAAGGTTTAGCCAACAAAGGTATGGGGGTTATAATTATTTCTGACGAGATTCCCGAAATTATTCGGAATTGTAACCGGATAATAGTAATAAAAGAAGGCAGAATTATTAAAAAAGTAAATACTGATGAAGTGACTGAGGATAAATTGCTGGATATATTGGCAAGAAAGAGTAATTAGGGTGATCTAATGGTGAAAAATAATAGAAGTTTCAAAGTTCAAAAATTATTAAAACAGAATGAGCCGTACTTATTTTTAGTTATAATTGTTTACTCAGCCTTCATTACTTCTCTAAATTCTTCTTTTTTGTCTCTGGAGAATCTGTTTGATCTGGGCAAGAGTAGTGCGGGGATGGGAATAATGGCTATCGGAGTCTTTATAGTTTTACTTTCAGGAGGCATAGATATCTCTTTTACAGCCATTGCAATTTCAGGACAGTATATTGCTGCTAATGTTCTGATAGCCAGCGGGGTAGATAATATATTTTTTGCATTTTTGATTTCCTGTTTAGTAGGAGTTGCCCTGGGAGCGATTAATGGCCTGCTCATTTCGTATTTTAAGATCCCAACACTGATTACCACCTTAGGTACAGCGAGTGTTTTTCATGGAGCTTTACTAACCATTGTGGGAACCAAAGCTATTAATTCAGCTCAATTACCAGATTGTTTTAAAGCATTTGGTGCGAAAAACTTACTTATCCTGACTAAACCAAATGGGGTAAATTACGGATTATCTATCTTTATCATAATATTTATACTTTTTGCTCTACTGACCTGGCTTATTCTGAAATATACCATGCTGGGGAGAGGGATTTACTCAATCGGCGGGGATATAAATTCTGCCGAACGATCCGGTTTCAATATTGCTAAGATTCAATTTTTTATTTACTGTTACGTCGGCTTTTTAGCTGGCATTGCCGGTGTTCTGCATATTTCCCTAATCCGTTATAGCAATCCCACCTATATAGTAGGTACCGAACTTAGTGTAATTGCGGCGGTAGTTCTGGGAGGGACCAGAATAACCGGTGGGTCAGGAACGATTATCGGGACAATAATGGGGGTGGCCATGGTAACCATACTAAATAATAGTCTTATCATGGTAGGGCTATCTTCTTATTGGCAAAATTTCTTTGTAGGACTGATAATTATCATAAGCGTTAGCATTACTTCCTATCAGAGTAAGAGAAGTATCGGAAATATAGTTTTTAGAAGATAATGATTTATAATAGGGAGGTACTATTTGTTAGGTAAATATTCAAAACATTCAAAGACATTAACTTTATTTATCATAATGATAAGTGTTTTCGTGGTAATATCGATATTTTTACCGGGAAAATTCTTAACCATTAGAAATTTCCAATCGATGTCTAGCCAAATCCCTGAATTTGGCTTACTGGCAATCGCCGTAATGCTGGCTATGTTGACCGGGGGGATCGATTTATCAATTGTTGCCACAGCTAATTTGGCGGGTATAGCAGCCGCACTTATTTTAACTAAATTTACCTTTTCCCAAATAGGCGGATATGAGGAGTTATTCACCATAATTTTAGCTATTACATCAGCACTTACTATATCTTTAATATGCGGGTTCTTAAACGGAATATTGGTGGCTTATATAGGAGTTCCGGCGATTCTTGCTACCTTGGGTACGATGGGCCTTTTTTCAGGAATAGCAATTATTATAACCAAAGGATATGGTATTATAGGATTTCCTGAAAAATTCTTACTTATTGGGAGTGGAACCATTTTTTTAATACCGGTGCCGATGATTATTTTTATTCTTTGTGCCTTAGCAGCTGTTATAATTTTAAACAAAACTACCTATGGATTTAGTGTATACATGTTAGGATCTAATCCGATAGCAGCCCGTTTTAGCGGTATAAGCAACGAAAGTATTTTAATCAAAACCTATATGATGAGCGGCTTATTTGCCGGATTGGCTTCAATAATAATGATATCAAGAGTCAATTCAATTAGACCAGGATATGGTTCTGTATATTTGCTCCAGGCAATCCTTGTTTGCGTTTTAGGGGGGGTCGATCCCAGCGGAGGGTCTGGAAGTATATCCGGACTTATTATGGGGATTATTACCTTGCAAGTTCTTCAAAGCGGTTTCAATATTCTATCTTTTAGCCCCTTTTTTAAGAAGGTTGTATGGGGTTTGATATTAATTTTAGTAATGGTAATAAATTTTTACAGTGCTAAACTATCACAAAAATCGATAAAAAGATTAAAAACTAATTAATGAATTAAGGAGGTATTTATGAAAAAGATTATAAATGACCCGAAGAATTTTGTCAATGAGATGATCGAAGGGATTTTAACAGCACACCCGGAGCAGCTTAAGTGTGTAAATAATAATTTAAGATGTTTAGTCCGTTCGGATAGTAGAAAACCTGGCAAAGTGGGACTCTCCACCGGTGGAGGGTCAGGGCATCTACCCCTATTTTTAGGCTATGTCGGAAAAGGGATGTTAGACGGCTGTGCAGTGGGAAATGTCTTTGCTTCTCCCAGTGCAAAGCAGATGTTAGAAGTTACTAAAGCAATTGATAGCGGGAGCGGAGTCTTGTACATCTATGGAAATTATGGCGGAGATGTAATGAATTTTGATATGGCTGCTGAAATGGCTGATATGGAAGATATCCGAGTTGAACAGGTAGTTGCCGGAGAAGATATAGCTTCCTCGCCCAAAGGCAAAGAAGACAAGAGAAGAGGAGTTGCCGGAATATTTTTTGTCTATAAAATTGCCGGTGCTTATGCCGAAGAGATGGCTTCTCTGGATGAAGTAAAAAGGATTGCCGAAAAGGTGTGTGCCAATGTACGCACCATGGGAGTCGGACTCTCTCCCTGTATTCTTCCGGAGATGGGGAAACCCACCTTTGAGATGGATGAAGGCCAGATGGAGATTGGCATTGGTATCCACGGAGAACCAGGGATAGGGAAGGGAGAATTAAAATCCGCCGACGAAATAGTGGAAAAAATGATGGAGTCCCTCTTGGAGGACCTACCTTATAAATCAGGAAACGAAGTATCGGTGCTGGTAAATGGATTGGGGGCTACCCCCAAAGAGGAACTGTACGTAGTATATAGAAAAGTAGCACAAATATTAAAAGATAAGAAGATTACTGTATATCATCCCTATATCGGTGAGTTTGCCACCTCTATGGAGATGGCCGGAATGTCTATTTCCTTGTTAAGACTCGATAATGAGCTAAAAGAGTTATTAAAAAAGTCAGCAGATACCCCTTTCTTTGTGCAAGCAGAAATTGAATAAAAAGGAAGATTTATATAATATGAATAAACTAAATTTTTCGGATTTAGAAGGCTTATTTGCCAAGATTAAAGATATAATGCTTGAAAATAAAGAAAACTTATTTAAACTGGATTCGGCGATCGGTGACGGAGATTTAGGGATTACGATGAGTACCGGATTTTCCAAAGTCTACGAAATGATATCAGTACTGGAGGAAGAGGATATAGGAAGAGTATTTATAAAAATTGGTATGACTTTAGCCGATACTGTTCCCTCTACTCTGGGTACCCTTATGGCTACCGGTTTTATGAGAGCCGGTAAAATCGTTAAAGGCAAAACCGAAGTTGATTTAGCTGACTCTGTTTTAATGGCTTCTGCTTTTGTGGAAGGAATAATGGAAAGAGGAAAGACCAGACCGAAGGAAAAGACAATTATCGATTCTCTATATCCCGCTTTTCAAGCTCTCAAATTAGCTTCTGAAGACGGGAGAGATTTAAAAGAGGGCTTCAAAAACGCTTATGAAGCAGCCAAAGATGGGGCTGAAGCTACTAAAGAGATGCTTCCAAAACATGGAAGGGCTGTTTGGTACGGGGAAAAATCAATAGGCAAGAAAGATCCCGGTGCAGTTGCGGGCATGTTACTGATGAAAGCTTTTTATGAATACTTGGAGAGTAAAAATTAATGAATGGAGGTTAAAAGGTATGGCTGAATATTTACTGGGGATTGATGCAGGAACTGAAAGTATCAGGACAGGAGTATTTGATCTTGAGGGAAATATACTTGGATTCGGGTCTCATCCTTATAAGACATATTACAAACATCCTGCTTGGGCTGAACAGAAAGTGGAAGAATGGAGAGATGCTCTCATCAAATCTATTGTGGAAGCCATCCGTATTTCCGGAATTAATCCAAAGGAGGTCATAGCAATCGGTCTTGATGCAACCTGCTGTTCGGTAGTTTTCTTCGATGAAAATAATAAGCCTACCCGGGATCCCATTATATGGATGGATGTAAGATCATCTGAGGAAGCAAAATTTATCGAGTCCATCGATGATCCGGCGAGAGGGTATAACGGATACAGCAAAGTTTCAGCAGAGTGGTTTCCTTGTAAAAATTTATGGGTCAAGAGGAACCAACCGGAAGTTTATAAAAAATCAAAAGTAATCGCCGAATATACAGATTGGATTACCTTTGAACTGACCGGCGAATGGACTCTGGGGATAAACACAGCTTCGGTTAGAGAATATTATGATAATGAGAAGGGTGGATTTCCCAAAGGATTTTATAAAAAGATAGGACTCGAAGATATATTTGAAAAACTACCCCGAAGAGTCTTAAAGCTGGGTGAAGTTGCCGGAAGATTGAGGAAAGAGATCGCAGACAAGACAGGTTTGCCGGAGGGAATTCCGGTTGCCCAGGGGGGAGCTGATGCCTTTATTGCGGTTATCGGCTTAAATGCCTTGAAGCCCGGGCAGTTAGCTTACATTACCGGTTCTTCCCATCTTTTAATTGGCATATCTGATAAAAGGTTTCATGTTAAGGGTCTTTTTGGTACCTATCCTGATGCAGTAATTGATGATGCTTATATAATAGAAGGTGGTCAGACTTCAACCGGTTCGGTATTAAAGTGGTTTAAGATGAATTTTATCAATAAGAAGATAGAAGAGGAAGCGGCTAAACAAAATTTAAGTGTCTACCAATACATGGATAAGCAGGCTGAAAAGCTGCCCCCCGGTTCGGAAGGAGTAATTGTTCTGGAACACTGGCAAGGAAACAGAACACCGTATGTTGACCCTTACAGCAGAGGGGTTATTAGAGGGCTTTCTTTAAAACATACCCCGGTACATATATATAGGGCTATAATGGAAGCAGTGGCCTATGGAACAGAAATTATTTTAAGAGTAATGAAAAAAAGCAATTTTGAAATTAGTGAAATAATTGCTTGCGGAGGGACTACCCAGAGCAAACTATGGCTTCAAATCTATGCTGATGTAACCGGACTACCCATCAAAAAGACTATTACTTTAGAGGCAGCTGCATTAGGTTCAGCAATTCTGGGTGCCGTTTCTGCCGGGAAGTACAATAGTATTGCCGAAGCAGCAGATAAGATGGTAAAATTTAAAGAGACCGTCGTGCCTAATATGGACAATCATAAAAAATATAAATTTTTTATAGACCAGTATGAAGGCACTTATTCAACCTTAAAGGACAGTGCCTATACAATGAGTACCCATATTTCAAATTCTAATAAATAATGATTATTTAAGAAGGAGGAAAGATGAAATTAGTTGAGATTAAAATAGAAGAGTTGACCGGGGAAGCTTTTAAGCCTTATGGTGAGGTAATAGACGTACCTCATACCAAACCGGATTTTTCTAACGATGAACTTGACCTTTGGTGTGGAATCGATGAGATAAAAATAGATAAAGGGATTGGTCATTTTTGTTGGCTTAATGTTAAGTCCCGACGTCCTTTCGTATGTAATAATTTTGAATGTCATATAAATACTTCGGAAGCTATGATACCCGTATTGGGTCAATCAGTAGTAGTGGTGGCTTTACCGGACAATAATTCTGTTTCTTCTAATCTACCTGATCCAAAATCAATTAAGGCTTTTTTTATTGATGGCTCAAAGGGATTTAACTTTAAACCGAGGGTGTGGCATTGGCTTCCCTATCCGTTGTCTACAAAAGCCAGTTTTATTTTGCTATTTAAAAAAGGAACACCAGAGGAAGATTTACAAATTGTAGATTTAAACCAAGAGTTTGGGTTGTCTATTAAGATTGTTTTGTAAATATAGAAATATAGTTATATTAATACGAGGAGGATCATATCATGGCAAATGTATTAGAAGGTATCTTTGGAGTGGAAAAACCGATTATCGGGATGGTGCACTTTTTGCCTTTACCGGGGAACTATCTGTACGATGATATTGGAGGAATAGAAGCGATTGTAAAAGGCGTGATTCAGGATGTGGAAAAACTTCAGTCAGGAGGAGTGGATGGTATTATGTTTTGCAACGAGCATGACAGACCGTATTCCTTTAAAGCCGAGGTAGGAACGATAGCAGCGATGTCCTATGTTATTGGTAAGGTAAAATCTCAGGTAAAGGTACCTTTTGGAGTAGATGTACTTTGGGACCCTATTGCCGCTTTAGGAATAGCTAAAGTAGCGGGAGCCAGATTTGTAAGAGAGATTTTTACCAATGAATATGCAGGGGATATGGGGATGTGGCATACTAACTGCCATGAAGTATTCTCCTATCGAAAACTGATAAAGGCGGAAAATATCAGACTGTTCTTTAATATAAATGCTGAATTCTCCGCACCGGTAGCTCCCCGACCCCTATCAGTCGTTACAAAGAGTGTTATTATGTCTTCTTTGCCAGATGCCCTGTTGGTCTCTGGTCCGGTTACAGGAATAGTCGCTAAAATGAATCTATTTAAAGAGATTAAAGAGAATGCAGGCGAGGTGCCGGTTTTAGCTAATACGGGAGTTACCTTTGAAACCGTAGAAGATATTTTAAAAGAAGTTGATGGTGCTATTATAGGAACAGCTTTTAAAGTTGATGGAATCACCTGGAATCCGGTCAGCCAGGAGCGCGTAAACAAGCTTATGCAAAAAGTAAGTTCACTTAGAAAAAATTTGAAGAAATAAAAATTCCTCATAGCTAATTATCTATTTGTTATAAATGCTTATTCCCAGGCTTATTAAAACTTAATTTTAAAAGAGGATGATTATGCATGAAGGCTGTACTTTAGGTATTGATATAGGCACCCATGGTTCAAAAGGAGTTATTGTAACCAAAGATGGTGTAATATTAGGAGATTCTTGCTGTACTCATGATCTGATTATTCCCAAGGCTGGTTATGCTGAACATAATGCTTTTTCCTGGTGGAATGATTTTGTATTTTTAACCAAAGATCTTCTCCAAAAGACTGGTATCGATAGTGGGTCTATTTCGGCGGTGGGTTGTAGTGCCATTGCCCCGACTATGCTGCCTTTGAATAGCAAGGGGGAGCCGCTTCGGAACGCTATTTTGTACGGAATAGATAATCGAGCTGAGAAAGAGATCTCTAAGATGACTGAAAGAATCGGCGAAGATAAGCTTTTGGAGTATAATGGAATTCTTCTATCCTCTCAAGCTGTCGGCCCGAAGATTTTGTGGTTTATGAAAAATGAATCAGAGCTCTACAAGAAGACAGATAAAATTGTTACTGCTACCACTTATTTGGTTTACCGTCTGACCGGCCGTTCGGTAATAGATTATTATACAGCAAGCACCTTTAATCCCCTCTTTGATTGCAGGAAAAAAGAATGGACAGACGCTCTTTGGCCGGATGCTCCCCTCGATTTATTACCTGAAATAACCTGGACTACTGACATAGTCGGTGAGATTACCGGAGAAGCTGCTAAAAAAACAGGATTGAAAGGGGGTACAAAAGTCATTGCTGGCACATCAGATGCAGCGTCAGAAGCTATAAGTTCTGGAGTGGTAGAAAACGGTGATTTAATGATAATGTACGGAACCAGCTCCTTCTTTATAGAGATAACTGATAAGTTTGCTAAAGCGGATAGAAATATATGGCCTACTATATTTTTACAACCAGAGCAGTATGCAATTGCCGCCGGTATGTCTACTTCAGGAGCAGTAATGTCCTGGTTCAGTGACCTGCTAGACGGTTGTTCATACCAGTTATTAGATGGATTGGCTGAGGAAATTCCTCCGGGATCTGAAGGGCTTTTGCTCTTACCATATTTTAGCGGAGAAAGGACGCCGGTAAATGACCCTAATGCCCGAGGAGCGTTAATCGGATTAAGTCTATTCCATAAAAAAGGACATATCTTCAGGGCAATTTTAGAAGCAATAGCCTATGGTATTAGGGATAATATAGAGAACATAGAAAAGGCGGGTCTACCGGTAAGAAGAGCGGTAGCTATCGGGGGAGGAACTAACAGTGAGGTCTTATTGCAGATTGTAAGTGATGTTACAAAATTAGATCAGTTGGTTCCTAAAATAACTTTGGGGGCTTGTTATGGTGATGCTTTTTTAGCAGGCTTGGGTATCGGGTATCATAAATCATTGAAGGATATTTTAAGCTGGGTTGAATGGGATAAAAAAATAACTCCTATAGAGAAAAATAGTTCTCTATACGGTGAATATTTTAAGCTTTATAAAGAGCTGTATCGAGCAACATCTAAGGTATCTCACAACTTGGCAGCCATTTCTAAAAGATAAATTTTATAAATAAATAAAAATTGAGGAAATTAATTATGAATAAATTTAAAAGATTAGAAGATCAGCTTAGAGAATTAACCGCTATTCCTAGTCCTTCCGGTTTTGAAGAGCCGATGATTAAATATATGTATGAAAAAGCAAAGGCATACGGAATTAAAGCAGAGGTCGATTCACTGGGGAATGTTATAACCAGTTTTGGAGCCTCTTCTAAGGGGCCAAAAATTATGATAATAGCTCATATGGACGAAGTGGGAATGATTGTACGTAAAATCAGCTCCAATGGTTTTCTGAAAGTAGAGAAAATTGGGGGCATCCCCGAAAAGATACTGTTAGGCTGTAAAGTGCTGGTGAGAGCAGAGAAAGGTAATTTTATCGAAGGAATTGTCGGCAGCAAATCCCACCACCTTACCGCTGTCAGTGAAAGATATAAGGTAATACCCATCGAGGAACTGTATATCGATATAGGCTGTTCCAGCCCTCAAGAAGTCCTCTCTTTAGGGGTTAATGTGGGTAGTTCAATTACTTACGCCAGAGATTTTATTCGAAACGGTCCTATTGTTTTTTCCCCTGCTATTGATAACCGGGGAGGCTGCCTGGTTCTGCTTTGCCTTATGGAAAGACTTTTAAATAAGGAATATTCTCCGGAAGTTTATCTGGTAGGTTCAGTGCAGGAGGAATATAATTTAAGGGGAGTACTGCCTGCTGCCCGGGCAATAAACCCTGATTTTGCTATAGCTATAGATGCAGCGGTATCTTGTGATACACCCGATCTTGATAAAACAGATGTGAAGCTTGGAGGAGGGCCGGTGATTAACACCTATAGTTTTCACGGCAGGGGGACCCTGGGAGGTGTTGTGCCTAATCCAAAATTACTAAATTTATTTGAAAAAGCTTCAAATAAAGCAGACATTCAAGTACAGAGGAATGTCTTTTATGGAGGTTTAACCGATGCTTCTTTTTTACAACTCGAGAACAAAGGAATTCCCTCGATAGAGGTGGGATTTCCAGTAAGATATACACACACCCCTATGGAAAGCTGTCACTTAAGAGATATCGAACAATTAATTGAATTATTAGAGGTTTTTATACTGAATTTACCAAAAGATGTTGATCTTTCGCGTATTTAAAATATTAATTACCAATAAATTTATAAAAATAATATAAGGAGAAGAGCAAATGAAACTAAAATTTAATTATTACATGCCAACTCGGATTATATTTGGAGCAGGTGAACTAAATATACTCTCTACTACACCATATTTACCGGGTAAAAAAGCTCTAGTGGTTATCAGTTCTGGAAATTCAATGAAAAAATATGGTTATCTTGACCGGGTCAGAGGATATTTAAAAGAAAATGGAGTTCAAACCGTTCTGTTCGATAAAATTCTTCCTAATCCCATATCAGAACATGTAGCTGAAGGCGCTAAAGTAGCTAAAGATAATAACTGTGATTTCGTTATTGGTTTGGGAGGTGGAAGCTCTATTGATTCGGCAAAAAGTATTGCTATTATAGCAAAAAATTCAGGAGAATATTGGGATTATGTAAACGGAGGCAGCGGTAAAGGCAAAAAAGTAGAAAAAGGAGCTTTACCGATAGTCGCTATTCCCACTACCGCCGGGACAGGTACCGAAACTGATCCCTGGACAGTTATCACCAAATCAGAGACCAATGAAAAAATTGGCTTTGGCGGTGATTATAGTTTACCATCTTTGGCTATAGTAGATCCTGAGCTGATGTTAAGCATTCCTCCAGATTTTACTGCTTATCAAGGGATGGATGCTTTTTTCCATTCTGCAGAAGGATATCTATCTATAAAAAATCAACCGGCAAGCGATATGTATGCTTTAGAAGCAGTAAGTCTTATCACAAAACATCTTCCTATAGCTGTTCATGAAGGTAAAAACTTGGAAGCACGTTCAGCTGTTGCCTGGGCTAGTACAGAATCAGGGATAGTTGAATCTTTGTCTTCCTGTGTATCCCACCATTCTATGCAGCATGCTCTTAGTGCTTTTCATCCGGAGCTGCCTCATGGAGCAGGTTTAATCGCTTTATCTATAGCATATTTTAGCTTTATGGCAGAAAAATGCCCTGAGAGATTTGTAGATTTGGCAAAAGCTATGGGAGAAAATATTGATCTTCTTCCCGAAAAAGAAAAAGCATTTGCTTTTATTACTTCCCTAAAAAAACTTATTAAAAATATTGGTATGGACGACCTTAAACTTAGTAATTTTGGTATTAGAAAAGAAGAGGCAAAAATATTAGCCAAAAATTCGATGGATACTATGGGTTCGCTTTTTAAATATTCAGATCCTTATAAATTATCTTTAGAAGAAGTAATATCAATTTATAAAGCTTGTTTATAGTTAAAATGTAAACCTTTTTCATATTTTAAAAGAGTAAAAATTTAACTAAAAAAGAGATTAGATAGAAGTTCCAGATAAAAAAATTAAAGGTAAGGAGCAAGAGGGATGAATGACGAAGAAAAACCGAAAGTTTTAAAGGATGCCATTATTGATGTGCCGGGAATAAAAGTGGGGCACAGTCAGGATTTAAAAGCTGGGACCGGCTGTACGGTAGTTATCTGTGAAAAGGGAGCAACAACAGGAGTAGATGTGCGGGGTGGAGCTCCGGGCACGCGAGAAACAGACCTTTTAAACCCGGTAAATCTGGTAGATAAAGCCCACGCTATCTATCTTAGCGGAGGTAGTGCCTTTGGACTCGATGGAGCATCAGGGGTGATGAAATATTTAGAAGAAAGAGGAATAGGTTTCGATGTAGTGTTAACCAAGGTTCCTATTGTTCCAG
>Ga0210003_1001558_pt1 | contig 20077 bp, 20 predicted proteins | sample LantaG_FD_182804 | JGI IMG/M metagenome (GOLD analysis project Ga0210003, IMG submission 182804) | Deep subsurface microbial communities from Baltic Sea to uncover new lineages of life (NeLLi) - Landsort_02402 metaG (SPAdes) (version 2) | ecosystem: Environmental > Aquatic > Marine > Oceanic >... | reverse complement strand
TTTCCTGTTGTTGTTGACCAATAATTCTCAATCGTAGCTTTGCCACTTTCCCATTTCCCTTTATTGTGCCAATCCCAACTAATCCCGACCAATGTTAGATAAGAAAAAGTTAAATAAAACTTCCCCCTGTCTGTTAAAATCCTAATTTCATTTTTGTTGACTGTTCCCAGATTGTAAAGCTTTATTTGTGTTATCATATCAGTTAATCAATCATTGAATATACTGCTGTTTTGACTCCCTTTGAGGTTAAAAACTCAGCAACTTTACCACATATCCTTTCGTCAAAACTCATACATTGACCATAAGAAGGTATCTTAATCGGTAGCTGATATTTTGCCCAATGAGAACTACTAACGCTCTCACTCATTAAACTTAATGCTTTGCCCAAATCACTGTTTTTCATTTCCGGCTCTAAATATAAGATTGACATTCCGCAAGGGAATCCATCTTTAATATCCGAGACATCAACCTTCTTTGCCAATTCTTCTGCTTCTTTAAATATCGGTTTATATTTTGCCATAACCTCTTTAATTTCCACAAGTTTGTTGTTCCACCATTGCCAACTACCCCAAAATGCTTCGTGGTATATTTCAACTCTCTCTTTTAACATTTCCGGAGTATAACCGAATTGACTAACCAATCGCCCTTTCCTGTCCTCGTGCTGTTGACATATCTCTTTGTAATAGGTTGTTATCCCTTCGGGGTATCTTTTATCAAACTCTTTTACAGCTTCTTTGCCATATTTTTTGACTTCCCCCAATCTTCTGACAAAATACTTTACATCTGCTTTCGCATACCTTTTAATTTCTTTTATTTTTTTTGTTTCCATATATTTTTTGTTTTAAAAGACCTTACCACTTGCCAAAATAAGACCTTGCTATTGCTGTTTTGTATTAAAACAGCAATAAGCAAAACCTCATTCTAATTCTATTCCATAAGTCAAGCACTGCTCTTTTTGCCAATCGGTGGAATACCAACCCCGATAAACCTCGCTTTGTTTCTGCCACTCTTGACATTCCATTAATTCGTGTTTTGACATACCCCACGACATAATCAAGCAACCAACTAAAAAAATCCCGATAAGATAAAATAATTCTTTAAAAATTGTTTTCATTTTAATACTTCTCATCTCTTAACTGTAAAATAAATCGCCATACCTCATTTATTCTATCAACCGGCTCGTTGTGTCTTTGATAATCTTTTGCTTTTTCATTGATAAGCATTCCAATCCCAGCATTAAAACAAGTTCCACAAGGATAAGATTTTTTATTCGTTCCCTCTTGTATATCACAACCTCCAGCAACTTCAATTGCCCACAACCTAAATTGCTCCCTCAATTCTTCTTTTATTTTTTTATTCATTTTTTTGTTTTAAGTATCGTTCCTGTTTCAACCTTACAATCGCCAACTTCTTGATAATTTCCATTATTCCACTCTTCTGTTGCTTTTTCTATTGCTTCTTGTTCGTTTTTTGCCAAAACATCAACGATAAATGTTTCTGTTTGTATAAACTCAACTTTATATTTTTTCATTTTATTTCTTCTTTTATTTCTTCAACATCAACCATATTCCAGTTTATATCTTCTGCTCTTTGTTTGGCTTCTTCTTCATTCTCGGCTTCTACTTCAAAAGAATAAGAATGAATTGTAATTTTATATTTCTTCATTTTTATTTCTGTTTTGTTTTAATATACGACCTTTTTATATTATTCTGTTTTTTTATAAGATTAAGAGCTTGTTTCCATCTCTCTTTTGCTTCATCATAAAATAGGTTAAACCCCAACATTATGAATCCAATTTCAGTATCAATTTTAGTATCTCCCCAAAAGATTTTGGTTTTTTCTTCTCTTGCTATTTTATCTAATGCTAATGCTTCTAATTGAAATTGTAGCTTGTCTTGATATTTCATTATATTATTATTTAATTTTAATTTCCGACCTTCCTTGATTTATTTTACTTACCTTTTTTAATTGCTCTTTTTTATAGCAATCAGCACAAATGGTTTTACCTGTTTTCTTGTCTTCATAATAATACTTATCAGAAGTCCAATGACCACAATCATATTTTCGGGGAGAGAGAAATGCTTTATATTCCATTTTATTATTCTGTTTTAGATTAATATATCCGACATCTTAATTATATATCAAGCAAAGATAGGTGTCAATAGATAAACTGTGGATTGTTTTATAGCTTTAAAAAGAGCTTTATATGTTTAAAACAATAGGTGTTATATATCATCTTAATTGTTTTAAGCTCTTAGAATAGAGATAAGAGCGATAAAAAAAAAGAGCTTTTATCATTTTATAGCTCTTAATGTGTTTATAGCTCTTAATTAGATTATAGCTCTTAATTGTATTATCACTACTAAACAATAGATAATAGATAATACAATGATATATAGATATATAGTTATATAGATATATAGTTATATAGCAATAGAGATGAGGGTTCATTAAAAATTGATTATGATTAAAGGGTGCTTCCCTCTCACTCGCTCCATTATTATTCCCTCCCCTCTTAATAGACCCACTCATTAAAACCATAATTCCCTTTTAATAAAAAAAAAGAGTATATATGCTTTTATACCTTATAAGCTTTCACTATTGCCTTTTTTAATATCGGGTTTCCCCTTACGGGTAGTTTCCTTTTGAGCTCGGATAAGTGATGGTGCATTGCCCTACCTCTAAGAGTATCCAAATTCACTCCCAAGCTTTCCATACTTTACCTCCGTAAAATACCTATGATTTACGAATATAATCTATTTTATCATCGTAAAATACTTTACCATCGTAAAATAGATATTCTCTTTATCTTTTTATCTCTTTTATTCTTTTCCCTTATCGGGTAAGAAGAGCCAGAAAGCAAAGGTCTCCTGTTACTTTTTTTCTTTATAACAGGACTAATTATTTTACGACTGTAAAGTATTGACAACCCTGCTTGGTCGTGCTATAACCAAGCAAGGTTGAATATTAAGAGCTTATAACATCTGTGAAAGCTTATCGGTATAAGTTTTCGCCGTCAGATGAGGTTCCTAACATTTAACCAAAAAAAGAAAATTCGCAATTCGCTGTTAGGATTTAACTCCTGCACGATTGCTTACTTCTTGTGGAAGTAACCAAACACCGCCAATGTTAAAACTGGCGGTTTTGGATTTTTAAGCGGTATTTGATTGTCAAAATCTCTTTTGCCATAGGTTCTTAATTTCATTATATTAGAACAAGAAAGCTTGTCAAGTTTTCCTGAGCTTCCTGTTGTTTTAGGGATTTTTAGGTAGTTGCTTGACAAAGTTTCTTGTTTCTGCTATGAAATAAATAATATGGTCTCTGATATTAGAAAAAAAGAAAGAGAAAGAGAAAAAGAAATTAAGAATCTCTGGATTCAGCATCAGGATAAAAAGCTGAGCGACTTTTACCAAGACTATCTTGGGAATTATTTTAATGTTGAAAACTGGAAAGTGACTGACAATGATTGGTTGTCTTTTATGGGCTTGGTTAGAAAATGGAAAAGGGAGCAGAGGGCAAACGAGGTGGACCAAGAGGTGAAAGAACTGACAGACGAAGGTGCAGAAAAAATGCAGAATGAGAACCGCAGAAGAATGATTTTGGTGATGCACAAGGTTTTAAAAGAATATGAGGCCAATCCAAGAAAAATGAAGAATGTTAGTTTGGCAGAGGTGAGAAAAATGTATAAAGCTGTCCAAAGTTTAGAGGAAGCAATAAAAAGGACTAAAATTGCAAAAGGCAAATTAGGCCTTGAAGCTGCCAGAACATTTTTGCTTCCGTATCAGAGATTGTCTGCTGAAGATTTATTAAAATTAAAAGAATCTTTCAATGAAAGTATCAACCGAATTCTTGAAGCCAGAGCAGAAAAGGCAGTCCTCGTTGGACCAAGCGATGTTAGCTCTGGGTGAAGACGACCCAATTTTTTTTGGAGAACATTTCTTGGGACTAACATTCAACCCTTTTCAAAAAAGGTTTTTGCGTGCAGTTCCATACAATAAGCAGATGATGGTTGCAACAGCTAATCAGGTTGGTAAAACCGTTGCCTTGGCCGTTCTTCATATTTGGTTTAATTATTATAAGAAAGGATTTGCCGGTGACCCAGAAATGATTGAAAAGGCCAGATTTGAAACTTTAAACATTTCTCCAATCTCTCGTCAGGCAACAGAATGTTTGCATTACATAGAGGAAATTTTGCATTCTGAATTTTCTTGGGAGTTTGATGGCAAGAGATATATCAATGATTGTAAAATTTGGTTTTGGGAGAATAAGAATGAAAATCTTGGTAGAGTTGATTTTCTTAATAATTCTTCAGCTTATTGTCTTTCTACCGCATCAGACCAAGGTGCAGGATTGGCTGGAAAACAATTTGCTGCTATTACTTACGATGAGTGCGTGCAGTCTCATCACTTGGAGGAAGAAATGGGAGCTCGTATTTTTTCCAGAACTGCTAAGTATTCTGGTTGGGTGGTTCTTATTGCTACTCCAGACGAAATGGGTAAATCACAGCAATACTGGTATCATCTTTATACTGCTGCTGAAAGAGCAATGAAGGAAGGAGGTGTTGTTGATTGGTTGTTGATTAAGGGTTTGTATGACGAAAATATTTTTATTCCTTTGGAAAAAAGGAATGAATTTAAAACAAGACTGAAAAAGTTTTCTCCACAGAAATATCATCAGGTGATTGAAGGTGCTTTCTTGGCTTCAGTTGACAGAATGTTTCCTCCAGATGTGATAGAGGGTATGTGGAATGGAAATACAATGCCATCTAAGCCAGAGGAGTTTATGAAAGATGGGACTACAAAAAGATTATATGTCGTTGTAGTAGATTGGGGAGTAGCTGATGGCGGAGATGAAACAGTAATAGGAGTTGCAGATGTGACTGAGTTTGCAAATCCATTTGTTGTTCACGCTTGGTCAAAATCAGGTGGAGACCCGGTTGAATTAATGGCAATGGCTACTTATTTGGTATTGCAGTTTTTTGACGCTCCTCTTGTTCTTGATGTTGCAGAAATGGGTGGAGTAATTTTTAAAAAAATGCTTAGAAGTTTTAGACCGATTGCTTTTGGACAGGGGAACAAACAAGATGCATTGTTTTATTTACAGCTTAGATTGAGAAATAATTTGCGTAAGTTGACAAATCAATCAGAATCTGCTATGAATGGACTAAAGAGTTACTATCTCCCAAAGCTTGAAAGACAGTTGTCAACCTATAAGCTTGACGACAAAAAAATTAAACAGGACTGGGTGATGATGTTGGCTATGTTGGCTTGGTATATGGAAAAACACAGAAAAGGAAAAAAGATTGAATCATTTTCATTAAAAAAATTTTATAATATTTAATCCTCCCGATAAATGGCACAAATAATAAATCCATTAACCGCTATAACTGTTACTGAAGATGATTTAAAAGCGTATGTTACGCAAAAAGACATTGAACTTCAATCAGATTTTTCTCAGCGTCTTAATGGTATTGCAAATAAGGTTGGCACTGGTAAAAAAATTGCAGGATACGAAATCTTGCGTGATTTTTTTGATGGCGACCAGTGGTCTTTTTCTCGTGCTGATGGAATACAACCAAGAGTTTATAACTATTGTCGGACTACTGTTTTAAATTATACCTCTTTTCTTGCCAACGAATCTCCAGAAGATGATGTTCCTCCAAGAGACAATAATGACGATTTAGAGGTTTCCCGAGCAGAGGAGGTTGAGAAAATTTTATTAGCCGTTAAAGAGGATAATGAATTTCCTGTTGTTTTTACTGAGGCAGTCCAAAACCAGAGTTTGCTGGGGGACTGTTTTATTTTTGGTCCTTATGTGGAATGGAAATTTGTTGGCACAAGAAAGACTGGTAAGAAAGATAAGGAGGGTAGTGAGATAACTGAGAAGGTTAAGATTCCAAGAATAAGATTTAAAAATATTAAAAAACCAGAAAATGTAAGAATTATTTGGGCTGACGAAGATTATAATGAAATGATTGGTTTTATTCTTTATTATCGTGTGGCAACAGAAAAGGCAGAAAAGATTTATCAGGAACAAATGAAAAAGAGAGATATTAAAACATTAGCAAGTGATGTTAGTTCTACTCAGGAAACTGGTGCTTCTTTTTCCACAGTAAAAGTTTTTTGGAATGCTCGTTTTCTGATGGCAATGGTTGATAATAAAGTGTTAGATTTTGTAGAACATAATTGGGGATTTATACCCGGAATTTTTGTCAAAAATATTTCTCATTCAACTCGTCCTTGGGGAATTTCTGACATTGAAGATATATTAGACCCTCAGGTTGAGTATAATGAGGCAGCTGCTGCTACCAGAGGAAAAATTAATCAGGTTGCTATTCCTCATATTTTCTATTCTGGTGAGTCAGCACCAATAGAATATGAAGCTGGTCAGGCACAAATGATTAAAATTGGTCCAGAGGATAGAATTTTTCCAGACCCAATGGGTCAGTCCACTGCTCCTTTTGAAAATTATCAAACGACAAGAAAACAGGACATTCATCATATTTCAATGATTTCAGAAATTTTTCACGGTTCTGCAATGACAGCAAAAGCAACTGGTAGAGCTTTATCAGTTTTAATGCAAGGAGTAAATAATAAAGTAAAAGGAAAACAGCAATATTGGAAGGTTGCTTTGAAAAAATTAAATGGTCATATCCTAAGGTTAATAGAACTTTATGTTCCTGATTCAAAACAAATTATTCAGGGTTATTATAAGACTGATATTTTCTTCCCATCAATTTTGATTCGTAATATTACTGAGGAAATTAACAAGTTTAATATGAAGCTTCAGTCTCAATATACTACAATGAAGAATCTTGGTATTCCTTCTCCAAAAGAAGAATTAAAGATTATGAAGCGAGAGTGGGACGATACAAGTTTGATGATAGAAATTTCAAGAAATCCAGCTTTTAGAATGCAAGTGCAACAAATGATGGCAGAGATGATGGCTGCTCGGGTTGGAGGTGGTCCAGCACAAGGGCCAATGTTGACTGAAGCAGAAGGCGGAGCTGGTAGAACTGCTGAAGAAGAATTACCGGCATCAGCACCAAAAGTGCCGCAACAGGCACCCATTAGTCAGGGTGGTGCGATTAGTCAAAGAGCATCTCGGGGAATATAGTTATGATTAAAAGAAATGGCAAAAGGATTTCAAAAAGGACATAAAATAAATTTAGGGAAGAAAAATGCTTTTAAGAATGCTAAAGTAGAAGTTGAGTGTGAAGGTTGTGGTAAAGAATTTGAAATTTATTTTTATCGGAAAGATATTGCGAAATTTTGTTCAAGAAAATGTTATCAAAAATCAAGAATAGGAAAAATGCCAAGTAATATAGAGCAATTAAAGAAAATGCCGAAATCTCCGAAAGCATATTCGTTTCCAAAAGGGAAAAATCACCCGAATTGGAAAGGGGGAAGTTCAAGATTTTACAAAGAAGGATATTATTCGGTAGAATATATTAAGTGGAGAAAGAAAGTGTTTGAAAGAGATAACTATGTTTGTCAGGGGTGTAGAGCAAACAAAGTTTATTTAACTGCTCATCATAAAAAGTCGTGGGTTAAATACCCGAAATTAAGGTTTATATTAAGTAATGGCCTTACGCTCTGCGAAGATTGTCATAAATTGACTGACAATTATAAAGGTAGAGCAAAAGGTAAATAACGGTGGCCGTTGAACGAAAAATAGACTTCATACTGGATTTAGAAGATGTAATCAAGGCGAGATTAAAAAATTTTGATTCTTCTCGCAAAAGGATTCAGCTTTCTAAAGAAATGGAATTTCAAAGCAGGGTAATTTCTGAAGCTCTTTCTTATGAAGACCAAATGAGTTATCGTAAGAATCAGATTGAAGAAGAAAAAATTAAGACATATCCTGATGCTGATTTTCTTTCTGAACTTAAAGGCGAACTTGGAACTTTGAAAAAATTAAATAGATTTGAAAAGTTAAGAAAAGAATATTTAGATTCTTATACCGAACTTAAACAAGGTAAAATTAGTAGTGACAGTTTTATTGATTTATTGGGAAGGAGATTAAGTGAGGAAACTGATTCTGAGATGAGAGCTGAAATTTCAGAGAATATTTCTAATGCAAAAATAGAAAAACATAAAGCAGATGTTAATGCTTTAAAAAATAAAATTACTTTGGCTGAAAAAGACGACAGTATATCTGTCATAGAAAAAGTTTTATCTGAAGTAAATGTTAAGAGAAATGAAGCTTTGTCTGTTGGTGATGAGGAAATGGTTTCATTTTTAGATATTAAAATACAGACTTTAAATTCTCAAAAAGTTAAATTAAATACTGAACAAAAGTTTCACGACTTTGATTTCAAGGTGATGAAAGACGGGGCAACAGCTATGGAGAAATTGGATTTACTTAGAGGTGCTATTGCTGACGCTGATACTACATCTGTTATTAATATTGATGGCCAAAATTGGGCATCAGAACAAGAATTTTGGACTCATCAGAGAGAGGCATATATTTCTGGTTCTGGTAGTGGTGAATTTAAAGACTTTTTATTAGAATTTTCAAAAGAAGTTAAAGATAAAACTTTAAGAACTTCAGCAATGAGTGATTTTGGTTATGTGCCATTATCTATGATTGCTGCCATTGACCAAGATTATAAAAACCTTGCTCAAAAAAGTGAGTTTGCAAGTTATTTAAATAATATAGAAAATTATCGCATTGGTTCTTTGGTAGATGCTATTGATAAAACTGCTAAAGCTATTATGGCTGATGCAGAATATTCTGGAGATTACGATAAAGGATTTGCTGGTCTTAAAAGTCTTCAAGAGAAGTTTGGTATTAATACTGCTGCTTATGTGAGTGATTTATATTATAGGCAAATATCTACTATTCCAGCTAAAGATGTTGCTCTTAGAACAACAGCCGAGGTTTTGGCTGAGCAAAGAGGAACTACTCCGGAAGAAGAATATGAAAAATTAATTACTCCTCCAATAGAACCAGAAGTGTTAGAACAAGTTGTTGAGGTTCCGCCATTAGAGGAAAAGAAAGCTCAATTAGAAAAAGAAGTTGCTGAGAAAAAGGAACAAATTAGAAAGGAGGGTGCAGTGCCTGTGACTGAGAAGGTTGAGGAACCTGTTGAGCCAGTTACACCAGTAGAACCAAAGCCAGAACCAAAGATTCATATTGTGAAAGCTGGTGAAACATTATCTGGCATTTCTCAACAATATCTACAAGATTGGTCAAGGTGGAAAGAGTTAAAGACTGAAAAGGGTGAGATATTTACAGAAGAAACTGCAAGGAAATTACAAATAGGAACTAAATTAATTATTCCACAATAATATGGCTAAAAAGATGTTCGGATTTACAAAATATCGTCCCACGAATACCATAATGAGTGAGACGAAAAAGATGGCTGACAATTATATCAAAACCAATACTGATGAATATGGGGAGGTTTCAAACCCCAATATTTATCTTGAAGCTATTAATTTACTGGCTCCATATTCAGACGATGTTGGTGTTGCTGGAAAAATTGCTGATTATCAGAATAAGGTTTTGAAATTGGAAACTAAAATTGAGAAAGCCAATAATGACTTGACTCTTTTTAATTATGATTTACAAAAAACAGCATTAGAGGCAACTAAGGATAATAAAGATAATCCTTCTCAATTAATTTTTAGATTAACCTCTATTTATCAATTAGCTTTAGAAGATTTTGGTGGATTGTTTGATAAAGCATTAGAAAATTTGCCAAAAGGATATGATGTGCCAGATGCACTTTTGAATTATAAAGAAGATTTAGATAATAGATTTAAAACTTTAGCTGATTTGTCTTACTCTTATATGCAGACTGACCCGACTACTAATCTTGCTGGTCCAGTAAATCCAGACGCTTATGGTGTTTTTATTAAAACTAATCCACAAAATGGGTCTATTGTGAATTTAGATATTCAAAGGGCAGATAGTCTTAGTGGTGTTCCAACTGGCTATACAAAAACTGATTCACGATATGGTAGATTGCCAATTTATTTAAATACTTATGATGCAAAGGGAGTAGAACAAGGCAATCTTGGTGGTATAACTTTTGATTATGATGAAAATGATAAAATTTTAAAACAAAGTGGAGAAGGAATATTAGCTGGAATAGGAACTTTTGTAGGAGAATCACTTGAGGCATTATTAGGTGAGGAGACCAGAGCTGGATTAAAACAAGAAAGACAGGAGTTTCCATTATCTGCTGTTCCATTTGATTTTTATAATTTACCACCTGAAAGTGTGTTAAAAGATGGAAAAGGAGATTATTATTTTTATGATAAGAGTTTTACTTTATGGAAAGCAAAAGATGCTGATACGCTAAAAAGGTATTTAGAGGAAATTGGTAGAAATCCATCAGATGTTGATGATAGGTTCTTTTTAGCTCACCCAGATTTTATATCCAAAAATTCTGGTTTTGATGAATCAGGAAAACCAAGAGTTATTGATGAATCATTCTTTTCTGGTGTTGGTGGAGCTGAAATGGGTGGAGTTAGTATGGTTTCAAGCCCACTTGCTCCTAAACCACAAGAGTTTCGTTATCCAGAGGCGACAATGACTGAAGCAAAACAAGGAGCAATAGATTCTGCTAAAACATCTTCGCCAGACTGGATTGCAAGGCGAGGTTATGATGTAGGAAGGGTTATTGAAAAAGGTAAAAAAATATTTAGAGGAATAACAGAATAAAATGGTAATTGAAACTGAAAAAAAATGGAAATTTCAAGAAGCCGCAGAACTTCCATTGCCATCAGTTGATAGAAATGAACCAGTATGGTATTTGAAGCAGCGAGAACAAGGGGGAATGCAGGTAATAAAAGAAAGTTTATTCAAATCAACTATTGGTTTTGGGGAAGATATTGCTGAGTGGTTTCCTGAAATAAGAGGTGCAAGAACTGATGTAGAAAAATTAAGAGCCCGTGGTGGTCCTTGGGTTGATTTAGCTAATGAGTTGGAAAAAGAAATCGGTTCTCGTCCTTCTACGAGTAAGATTGTTGGTGATGTTGCTGGAACTCTTTTATGGTTTGCTCCGGGTGCACAAATTAAAGCACTAAAAGGAGCTCCAGTTTTGTCAGCTTTTGTAAATGGCGGATTGACCGGCTTTGCATTTGGAACAAGTCAGGCATTATCAGAAAGTAAAAGTATAGAACAGTCTATTGCAAGAGGAGTAACTGGTGGGATTACTGGTGCTGTTTTAGGTGGTGTTACTTATGGTGCATTTAAAGCTGGTGGTAAGCTTTTTGGTTGGGCTAAGAGTAAAGTTTCAGAGAAAGTTAAACTTGGCAAACATAATCCTTTAGCTCGGGTTATGAATCGTCTTGAAGCTCTCGGTGATGAAGGGAAAGAAATTGTTAAAAAGTTTAAAGCAGCCAGTCAAGAAACAAGACTTAGAATGGGTAATTTGGCAGATGAAATGGGTGAAGTTGGTTTAATGGAAAAGCGAAGTTTAGTTCCTTTAAAAAAGAGACAACCTATAATGTCTGCTGAAATGGCTTGGAAAGCAGACGACAGTTTATTAGATGTTTTGACTGGCAAAGCAATGCCGAATGAAGGCAATAAAGCAGCTGCCGAACTTAGTAGAAGGGCATTAGATGATGTGGCTGAAAGTGCTTCTAATGCTGGATTATTGCCCGGTGGAAAAAGACAAAATTATTTTCCTCAGATAACTCCTCCTGCCAGCAAGATAGTATTGTCATCAAGTGAGAAGATTGCTTTATCTAAAACAAAGACTATTGCCGAAAAAGAAACAATTTATTTACAGACTGGAGTTAAAGAATCTTTAAGGAGAGATATTTTACAAAATGCTGTGTTTAAACAAAAAGCTTTTAGGACTGTTTCAGAGGCAGGTGAAGTTTTAGAGAGTTGGGCCCAGTATGTAAGAAGTGGAAAAAGGGCAATAAGTGAGGGAATAAGACCATTTTTAAATCATCTTGTTAAGAGTGGTCAAGCAAATAATTTAGCGGAAGCTGAAGCTAAAGCATTTCAACAATTTTTACAAAAGGATTTACCAAAATTACCGCAATATGGCCCATTAGAGCGTGCTCGTATTTTAAATTGGCCATTTTTTGACCCAGACCCTCGTAGAGTTTTACCATCATATTTTTTAGATGCTATTGCGAGAACAGAATCAGTTGCTCAATTTGGTGTTGGTGGTGAGGTTTTAAATGATTTAATTTCTAAAATTGGTAAATCTGAAGGATTAGAAACTTTACAGTTAGCTGATGATTTAGTAAGAACTGCTACTGGTCAGGTGAAAGGTAGTTCTTTTAAGACTCAAGTTTCATCTATATTAAGAACAACACAGACTCCAAAATTAAGCTTTGCAGCTATTTCTAACTTAGGGCAGAGTCTTAATACTTTATTGGGTTCAGATTTAGGTTCTTTGGCATATGGGTTGCAATCTGCTTTCACTGATAAGGGTGTTCAGAGAGCTTTAAGAAGTGGAGCAACTTTAAATAGTGTTATTAATCAACAATTATCGTATGTTGGTGGTTCTAACTTTGCCACTAATCTTTTAAAACATACTGGATTTACTTGGACAGAAATTTTTAACAGAACCGTATCAGCTAATGCTGGAATAAAATATGCTGAAAATACTTTTAATAGATTAAAAGATAGTCCTCAAAATGGTATTTTGATGGCACGATTAGAGGAATTGGGTATTTCTCCGGTTGTTGCATTACAAAGAGGAGCATTGGTTGAGAAAGAATTATTAATAGCTGCTAATATTTTTACCACTAAAACTCAATTCTTATCAGAACCATTGTATTTGCCTGCATTTGCTTCATCTCCTGAAGGTAAGGTTCTTTTTCAATTTAAGAATTATGCTTACAATCAAGCACTTTTTGTGAAGGACCATCTTTTTACCCAAATGGCACAAAAAAATGTAGCTGGAGTGGTGAGAACATTGGGTATTTTGGGATTAGTTTTTCCAATGACTGGAGAGGTTGTTTCAGATGTTCGTTCAATATTGACTGGTTCAAAAAGACCAACAAGAGCTTGGGATAGATATTGGAATAACATAGCAAATGCTGGAACATTTGGATTAGCTCTTGATTTATGGGAAAGTGCAGAATTTGGTCAATTATCTTCAGCTATAATGGGTCCAGCTTTTGGAACGGTTATGGATTTAGCGGAAGGATTGGTTCAGTCGGTAGAAAAAGGAGAACCAACAAAAGGATTTAAGAAATCTATGATAAATCAATTCGGGATTACAAGACCAATAAGTAATTATTTGTATCCTACCCGTAGAAAAAATATGGGTGATGTGTTTGATTTTTGGGACAATTTTTAATATGCTATACGCTTTTGATATACCAAAATCAATAAAAAAACAAAGTTGGGGTGGACGTAGGAAAAGAAGAAGTAAAAAGAGTAAGGCAAGGCAAAGAAAAAGAAATAGAAGAAAATAATTTTCTGTGTGCTGGGATTTTATGCGTGAGGCCTCAATTAATCTGCTTTTTCTCTGTTTTAGCAGATTCCCAGCACTTAGGAAATTATTTATATGCCTAATCAATATGTGAAAAAATGGGAAGACAAAGAAGAAAAAGTTCTTTATGACTATGAAAATGGGGGAGTATTTATAGATGATTTAAAGTTAAAATTACCAAACAGAAGTTATGATTCAATAAAAAGTAAGCTTAAAGCAATGGGTATTAGAAAGGGAAAGATAATAAGACCAGTTCGGTCAGAAATTATCAGACCCGACATTAATATCAAACCTCCTAAAAAGGGAAAGTTAATTTCTTTACAAGACTATCATATTCCTTTTCACGATAACAGAACAATAATACCTGTAAATGAGTTTTTATTTGATGAACAACCTGAAATAATTGCTATTGATGGAGATTTAATAGATTTTAATATAATATCAAAATTCACAAAAGTTCCTTTCAGCGATGAAAGCATAGAACAAAGTATGTCTATTGCTCATAATATTTTAAGTGATATTAGAGAGACTGTTCCTAAAGCCCAGATATTTTTTATAGAAGGAAACCACGAATTTAGATGGAGAATATACTTGTTAAAAAATGCACCAGCACTTTATGAATCTTATTATGATGATTTACCAAGACGACTTAATCTTGAAAAGTTAGACATTACTTATATTCCTTGTGAAGCTGGATTGAGCAAGTTTTCTCACAATTATATTAAAGTAGGAAAATATCATATAGGACACTTTGATATGGCTCGCAAACACGCTGGATATACTGCTAAAGGATTAAGAGAAGAAATGGGTGTAGATGTTATTCAAGCACATATTCACAGAACAGGAATATCTCCAAGAACCTATTTAGACGGCATTAGATTAGGAGCAGAAGTAGGTTGTATGTGTAAATTGAATCCTGCTTATATGAATAATCCTGATTGGCAACAAGGAATTGGAGTAATAGAATTTGACGGAGATGTTAGTAACTTTTATAATATAATAATAGACAATCACAAGTTTGTTTGGAAAGGAAAACTTTATAAATAGTTCTTTGTAAGTTGAATTGAGTTGAGTGCCACCCAAGAATGTGGATATAGGCATAGCATTAAGTCAGGGCTATACCCGAAGTATACAGGAGTGGAAGGTCTTTTAGAACGGTGTACCTGCAACCTGGATTTAATTCCAAGTCAATCTATAAAACACTCAATTCAGCTTATAGGGAATTATAGTTCATAGATAGTTAACACTTTTGTTAACTATTAAGCAAGATAGCTTTCTGGGTTGGAATACTAAGGGCGAAAGCCCCGTACTATACTCGGTATACCGTAAATCGTAGATTAGTATTCCTACTCAGCAAACTAATTTGCTGAACCTATGTAGTTTTGATTAACCTTGAACTTAAAAGTTTTTCAAATCTATGTAAAGCTCTTTGTAAAGGGAGAGGAAAAAACTGAGAAAAGAAAAGTTATCAAGACATCATCGTATCCCGAAGTCAAGAGACAGGGGAAAGAACACGGCACAACGAATTCCCTTAAAGTTTCACATAGCATTTCATTTATGCTTTGAGAATATGCTCTTGTCGGAGATACACGAATTTCTTGATATAGTTTACAACCAAGACAGATGGACGAGTAAACAACTTCAGGAACTTCGTAAGAATCTTATGGGGAGGGGAAAATGACCGAAGAAATTACAGAAGAAGAGTTCCAAACACAAATGCTGGAATCTATTGAGGAGTTTATAGAAAATCTTGCCAGAAATAAATTATACTTTAATACTTACTTAGACCTTAAAAACGCAGGACATCAATTTGTGTTTTACAAGAATGAAGATGGAACTATCTATTATGTTCTATTAACCCAGCCATTAGCTAACCACGAAGACGAAACAATGATGGTCGTTTAATTCTTCTCCCTCTTTTTTAAAAACATTTGACAAATCAATCATTTTCTGATATAGCTAAATAATATTATTAACAGCGGTGAGAACCGCCAAAATATATGGTTAAAGAAGCCACTACTCCTGCTCCGGAGAAAAAAGAGGAAACTACTGCCTCTAAGGAGCCAGAAGCAATTACTTCGGAAAAGCCCAAAGAAGCATCAGCCGCTTCGTCCGAGGTAAAGGACCCAAAAGTAGTAGAGCTGGAGGGTAAGGTTAAAACCCTTGAAACACAGCTTGGACAGCTAACAACATTGCAGTCTCAAGCAGACCGAAAGCGTAAAATAGCTGAAAGGGAAAGCAATAAGCTTGCAATCAAGCTTAAGAAGATTCAAAAAGGTGAGGTAGATATTGATGATGAAATTCCATCTGAAGATTCTTTAGAGGAGTCTCAACAGAAAGATGCTATCATCAGAATTCAGGGTCTTATTTTAAGAAATCCTGATTATCAGGAGGTTATTAAAAAAGACTCTACGTTGCGAGATGTGATTGCAAAAAATCCACTTGCTTTGCTTGAAGAATTCTTCAGTATTGAAGATGCCGCTGAACAGATTAAGGAGTTATTAGACGCTAAGGTTTCTTCTTTGTCGGCACAGCCGGCTCAACCAGAAGAAGAAAAGGGAAAGGAAACAGGTGCTGAAGTGGAATCCGGGGTTGTTCAACCAGCGGAAGGAAGTGAGGAATCTACATCAAAGGAAGCAAAGACAGTTGTTCCTATGGATAATGTAGAGAAATCAATTTCTGAGAAGATTAATATTACCTAATTGGTCGCTCCTTCTCTTATACTAAATTATTAATTTTTAGCTATCCTCCATAGCTTATTTAACATATGAGTCTTAGTGCTGGAACTGGTTTAGTTGCATATAATATTGCAGCTGCGGTTAAAAAGCTTGACCTTTCCGAAGAATTAGCTGAGATTATCAGAACTGATAACACTGCTTTTTTGCAGAGAATGGGTGTTGGCGGACTTGTAGCAAGTCAGCTAAAACACGCTTGGGTAGAGGACGCATTGAATCCTAATACAGCTAACGCTGTTGATAGTGCTGCTGGAACATTAGGAGCAAGCGATGCTGATACTGCTTTAGATGTAGTTGCTGACCAAGGAACAGAAAGATTTAAGATTGGAACTTTGATTAAGGACAATACTGCTGGAAAAACTGAGGTAATGAGAGTTACCGATGTTTCTAATGATACTTTGACCCTTGAAAGAGGACACGGTTCTACTGACGCTGAAGCCCACGCTCAGAACTTTCCAATAATGATTATTTCTCACACCAAGCAAGAAGCTTGGAAGCCAACTCAGGAAGATTGGTCTCTGGAAAGAACTGGTCCTTACAACTACCGAAGTATTTTAGGTTTAGGTATTGCTATTAGCCGTAGCAGACAATTAGTTGACCACGCAGCCATTAAGTCCGAATTCGCCCATCAAGCCGCTTATCGTCTAAAAGAGATAATGAGACAGCTTGATAGTTCTGTTATTAACTCTGTTCGTTCAGCCACAGAAGGTGGCTCCGGTGAATATCCATCAATGGGTGGATTAATTGAATTTGTTTCACAGGCAACTGGGAACACAAGTTCAACTTCCGAAGCTCTTTCTCCTTCTGTTATGAACGCAATGATTAAGCAGATTTGGGACGATGGTGGAATGGTTGCCGGTGGTAGATTATTTGCTTTAGTGGGTGGTGTTCAGAAAAGGAAAATTTCAACATTTGACCAAGCTTACCGAAGAATGGATTTTGATTCCAAGTCTGCTGGTTATGTAGTTGAGAGATTTCTTTCTGACTTAGGATTTGAGGTAGAGATTATCGTTGACCCTTGGGTTCCTGACGACACTATTGTAATTGGAGACCTTAACCGAGTTAAGGTTGGACCGTTACAAGGTGACGCTATTGGACTTGAAGATATTGCCAAAACCGGAAGGTTAATTGAGGCAATGGTCTCCGGTGCCTATACCGCAGAATTCCGCAACGCCCTTGAAGCTTTTGCAATTCATACCGCTTTAACAAGCTAAGTTTTACTTAGTAATTAATAGGTTTGGGGTTTCCTTGTTTCCTTGGCTAAAAACCCTTCCTCCAATCTTATGAAAAAAGTATATATTGCGATTTTAACAAGTGGTAATATTAGGTTTGAAACAGCCAGATGGCTTATTAACCGGTTGCAAGAAGGAAAATATGATATTTCTGTTCAGCATTTCTTTTCTACTCCTGTTCAAAGCAATAGAAACCAAATTGTAAGATATTTTTTAAATACAGATTTTGATTATTTAGTAATGTTAGACCACGATATTGTTCCGAACAAAAGACTTCTTGATTTAATTGAAGAAGATAAAGAAATCATTAGTGGATTGTATTGTGGTTGGAACAGAGGTAGTCTTTGTCCTTTTGCTTTTGTGACAACAGAAAAAGGGAAATATCAGGATAAAGGCGATAAACCATTTGATATAGCAGATGGAAAGGGCATAATAGAAGTAGATAGAATAGGTGCTGGTGCTTTAATTATTAAAAGAGAAGTATTAGAAAAACTTAAAACTCCGTTTGCTGTTATTTATGACGAAGGTGGAATTGCACAGGTTGGTGAAGACTTTGAATTTTGTAGAAGGGCACAAGAGGCAGGATATAAAATATGGGTAGATATGGATTGCCTTTGTAATCATCTGAAAACAGTTGATTTGGCAGAAATTTATAATTTTGTATATAAAATAAAAAAAGACGGAACTTCTGAGGTCGGAGGAGTTTCATAAATTATTAATTTAATTATTCTGAAATAAAATGAGTTTAGTAAAATCTTGGGAGGTAATGCCTCATTTAGAACCCGATGTCAATAATGGTATTGAGTATCTAAAACAAATTCAGTTAGAAGAAAGAGCAACTGACCCTGATGATGCTGATTTAGTTGATGGTCGTATTTATCATCAAACTGGCGTTGGATTAAGGATATATGAAGCAGGTGCTTTTTCTACTCTTGGTGCTGCTGGTGCTTCTGCTACAACTTTTGTTGGTTTGACTGATACTCCAGCTAACTTTACTGCTGCTGCTAATAAGATAGTTAAGGTTAATACTGGTGGAACAGCATTAGAATTTGTTACCTTAAGTGGTGATATTACTATTGGTGCGACTGGAATAGCTGCTATTGCTTCTGGAGTAATTGTCAATGATGATGTTAAATCAGATGCTGCTATTGCTTACTCTAAATTGAATCTTACCGATGCAGTTGTGAGTGGTGATTTAGCAGGAAGTATTGCTGTTGGTAAAATTGCTCTTACTACTGGTAGTATAATTCTTGGAACTGCAAGTGTTGGAGCTGCTTTAGATGCCAAAACTGATGGGTATATTCTTATTGGTAATGGCTCAACTCTTACGTCTGTTGCTGTTAGTGGAGATATTGCCATAACAAATCTTGGAGCTGTTACGGTTGATGGATTAACTTTTGGCTCTGATGCCAGAGGTGATATTGCTATTCGTGGTGCAAGTGCTTGGGGTAGAGTTTCTGCTAAAGGTGCTGGTTATATTCTTATCGGTGACGATACAGATTTGAATTCCGTAGAATTAACTGGTGATGTATCTATTTCTACTGCTGGAGTTTCTACAGTAACAGATTTAAGTATTGCAAGTGAAGCTGATGGTGATATTCTTTATCGTTCTGGTGGTGCTTGGGTAAGATTAGCAAAAGGAACAAGTAATCAATATCTTGAAGGTGGAAGTTCTCCTTCTTGGTCATTGCCTGCTTTAGCTGTTGCTGGTGCTATTGCTGATGGTGCTGAATTAGTAGATGCTGGTGCAAATGACGCAACAATCGCATTCACTACGCAGGGAACTGCTGGTGCATCTGTGATTGTTCCTAACTTTGGTGGTGCAACTGCTAATACATTTGCATTCATTAACTTTGCACAGACTTGGACTGCTGCTCAAACTGTTGAGTATGGATTGTTATATCTTGGTGATAGTGATGATGTCCAAACTCTTCAAATTCTTGTAAATGAGAATTTGACTGGAGATAAGACTTTAACCTATACACCTAATGATGGAGATAGAATTATTGACCTTTCTGGTAATATAAGTTTTAGTGCTGATATAGCTACAACTGGAGCTGGAACGCTTACAATAGCTTGTGGTGCTGCTAATAGAGCTGTTACTTTAGCTGGTGATGTTACTCTTTCTGGTGCTTTAATCACTGCTGGAGATGATTCTCTTACCTTTACGACCACTAATACTACTGATGTAACTTTACCTACAACTGGAACTCTTGCTACTTTGGCTGGAGCTGAGGCCTTTACAAATAAGACCTTAACCCTTCCTAAAATTGCTACTGGTGGAAAGATTGTTGATGCTAATGGAGCTGAATGGATTGAATTTCTTGAAGATGCTACTCCTGTTGACCACTTGTTAATTACGCAAGGTGATGCAGGTGTAGGTTTAACCTTAACCGCAACTTCAAGCACAGATAATTCTGGTGGTTTATTGTTAGATGCAAAAGGAACTGGTGATATTGAAATTCTTGATGGTTCAGAGTTGACCTTTAGAAGAGCATCGTTTAATGCTTTGATTGTAGTCGCTGACCAATCTACTGAAGCTCACACTTTCAACATTCCTGATATTGCTACTGGTGCTTCTGATACATTTGCTTTCTTGGCTGAAGCTCAGACCTTGACAAATAAGACTATTGATGTTGATGCTAATACTGTTACCAACATTAATGCTGATGAATTAGACCCAGTTGGTAATGCTA